>JAABUH010005213.1_pt1 | contig 10291 bp, 12 predicted proteins | sample 5559121 | NCBI WGS metagenome assembly JAABUH01 (sample SAMN10711871, study PRJNA513364) | rock metagenome | isolation source: Antarctica rocks | place: Antarctica: Victoria Land, Battleship Promontory nord | collected 2015-12-28 | reverse complement strand
ATGATTGTATCGGCAATGCCGCCAACGTGTTGTCGTACGTGCTTGACAAATCTATGAAAGAGATACCAGGATCGCATTCTGACCTTGAGATGATCATGATGCACGAAATGTATGTAGGTCTCCAAAACCGGAGCAATGTGTTCTGGGTTCGCCTCGAAGAATGCATAATATCTTTCGCAAATAACCATGTACTGTAGCTGGACCGCAGGATGAGAGAATGAAGCAATATCTGGATGCGATCAGTACGGAGCTTCGGCAAATACAATGGCGCGCAATACCTGTCTGAACAAGCTTAAACATCATCCCAATTAGTTGCTCAGCAGCAGGCGTCACAGGCTTTGTTTTGCTGTAAAGTCCGCCATGCCTGAGAGCCAACTCTCCAAATAGTTCCATTTCATGCAAGGCCAACTCAAGCTGCCTCCAGTCAACCTGACCATTTTGCTCTTGATATCTTTCAAAAGTTGATACCACGACGCTCGTGATTTTATTCACATACATGCTTTCGTCGACCGCAGCAACAGCTTTCTGCAAGTTATGCAAACGTTTTCGAAGCTCTTGGAATTCGGCCTCATCGGTTTGAGTGTCTTCGTGACCCCAAACCGATGTCTCATCATATTTCAATTTTGCAATAATGACATCAAGGATGAGAGGTAGCATAGGCAAGAATTCAGGAGCCAAGTTGCTATTCGACTTGGCCTTCTTGCGTAGTAGCGTAAGGAGATCTGTTAAAGAATGGATGATAGTAGAGCATATTTCATCGTATTCGTCAGAAAGAAAACGCAAAATGTGAGGCATGAAGCTCTTGAGCAAGGCAATGCCGCGTTGTGACACCGAATTATCGTCCTGCGCGCCATCCAATGCTTTGACAATATCAGTGACAGTGTTATTAACAAGCTTAGCTACCCCTTCTGCTAGGTCAGTGTCATAATGCGCGGTAGAGCGCATGTCCGACAATTCTCGACATCTCACCAGCTGTGAGACAGCTTCATAGATATTGAGAACCTCGATCAATTGGAGCTTGTCACTGGCGCTCATTTTTTTGCCAAGAATGTCGATGAAAGCTTCTATGGCAGCGTCTCTCCTCTCAACAACGTGGTCACCACTGGGGTTTTGCAGAGGATCTAAATACTCGAAGAGTAACTGCAAGAACGAGTCATTGACAGCTAGAGCAATATCTGTCCAAGTGACCCATCTGCCGATTGCGGTAAGACATAATTTGACAATACTTTCATCTTTCGATTTCCACGTCGTAAGGATTTCATGCCATGAGGATGCAATCATCAGAGTATCCCGCTGCCTCACCAGGTCTTTGAGCTCATTGTCCCTCCTGTGTTCTTCCGGTGATTTAGGTGAAAGAACGTCTGCGATCTCATCGTGGACTGAAACAAGAATCCGAAGATACAGCATAACGCCTGGCGCGTTGTCCTTCATGCTTGAATTGTTGGTGGTCGTCAAAGCTAGAACATCGTGGAAAAATGAAGTCCAATTTGTGGCATACAGGGACGTAAAAAGGTTTGTGATAGTCTGGGTAATTTTGTTCTGTATAGATAAAGGATCAGGCTGGATATTGTCACTCCTCCCAGAGCCATAGACATTCCGTATGTATGCGAGCATATTGTCCTTTAGGACTGCCAACTCTTGGTCACCGAGCTGTCCGGATTTGATGGCGTTGTTGACGATGTCTAGGGAAACATGGCGTACTACCTCAGAAGGTCTGGGTTTTCGCACAGCAAGTGAGAAACATATTTGCCATCCTTGCGGTTCAGAACGGAGCTGGTTAAGGAGTTCGAAAGCTTGGTGTTTAAGCGTCTGATCGGCGCGGGGATCCCAGGCGCACTCGATGGCATTCTGTACCTATTGAATGGAGAAGAGGGATTAGCAGTGTCGTGCTTTAGTTGTGACATTGGACCACATCAAGTTTGTTGCTTGCGATCTCATACCTGCACATCCATCCTCCTACACTCTGATCACCAATACTCGAGCTAGAACTCCCAGCGATTGTGTCCAACGAGAAGCACCCTTTTGTGCAGGGGGTTGATTTTAGGACATGATTTTTGATCACAGGCCTCCTCCTTATGCTATCGAGTCATAATGCAGTAGATGAGCAGCACTGTCTGCTCTCGAGAACCAGCTAATGGCCAGTAGACATCTGGATCAAGACTGGAGGTATGGTCAAGAGGTAGGTCGCAATGTGGAGATAGGAAGTTCAAGGTTGGGAGTTGTTGAATTTGAATGTGCTGTCACGCGAGATTGGAATGACGATGGGCATTCCAAAAATAATTGGTTCACATTTTGCCTCTCTCATTTTATTGATTGCGATATGATGATCAAGATTGCTTTTTCGCTCTACTCTAGCTACATTATTCTGCAGTTTGGTAGTATCAGAAGCTCAATCATTTGAGCCGGGAAAGCGAATACTACATCTTTCAAAGCAGGCTAGGATCAATCATATCCACATCATCATTATCGTATCTTCCATAGCCATGATCCTTTAATTCTCCATGTAGCAAACGCCGCAATCCTACTTCATCCCACAATTCACCATCACCACCGATCCCCCCCTGGATCGTTTTTCCATCAAGCCATGAGTCTGCGCCATTTACAATTCCAGCATCATTCGAACAACTCATTTCGATCTTTTTGCCAGGCAGCGGGTGAAACCCGCTCGGAGCTGAAATATAATACTCTGTCGTAGCTTTTGAAGGTACATACAGCGGTGGCTGGCTTTCGTGTTCTCTTTCCATCAACATGTCTCGAACTTCAAGATCTGCTAAGCCGTGCTGGGCCTGTAGGTGAATCTCGAGATCATATTCTCGTATAAAGCGATAATCGCAGCCTCGGACCGCACAACAAATGGTTCTGCCACTTTCTGTCTCGTAGCCCGCGCCAGTCAATCGTGTAAGAGTCGAAATCTGATGCGTCTGGATTGGCCTCACGGCGAGGCTTTGCCTGTCTTTCTTTTTCACTTTGCCCGAGAGTTGCAGCCCCATATGAACCCCACGAATGTGTTTCTCCAGATTCGCCTTCGATTTTAAGGCTTCGCCGCAAGCATCCGAGCCATCCCAATCCCGAACGTTATTTAGGGTTGTTAGGTCAACCTCACCACATACAAATCGCTTACCAGTGTGACTGATCTGAATGTGGGCGTTGAGATTTCCTTTTTTAGTGAAAGCTCTCCCGCAATCAGGTTCCTGGCAGATATGAGTCCTCCGTTCGTCGATATCGAAGCCCCCGTGCATGACTTCGATGTGACTCTTTAAGGAGCTCTGAGACGTGCATTGAAGTCCACACTCCGTACATGTTGGAGGATGTTGACTGACTAGATGGACTTGCAATGCCGCATGGGTTGAGAATGTTGTCTCTCGCTGTGCTTGAGCTACATCATGACCGCTGGCTTCAAGATCCGGAGAACAAATCATGCACAGGAATCTTTTCATTCCATGAAGTCTACCAATGTGAGAGTTCAATTTGCCTTCAGTGTCGAAACCTGCCCCACACTCCTGGCCATGTTCATTTAATTCCCCGCACACGAAAGGATCCCTTCCTTCGTGGACGGAAATGACATGTTTTTGTAAAGTTCCGTGCTTTCGAAATGTCTTTCCACAACCTGCAAGGATGCATTTGAATTTCTCCTTGCCTTCGTGGGCAGCTCGATGCCTTCGTAGCCGCGTGGCCGTAATGAAGCTCTTACCGCAGCCTTCCCATTCACAAACGTAGTCACGGACATCGGAATGTGCCGATTTGATATGATGCTTGAGATGGGATTCCCGGAGGAAATCCTTGGTACAAGGTGCATGCGGACAAACATATGGCCTGGTGTTGGTGTGAGAACGAAGGTGCTGCGTCAATTTGGCTGGACGGTTGAATGACTTTTCGCAATCAGGATAAGGGCAGTGATGGGATTTATGAAGGTCAGAAGGATGTCGAGGGGATGGCTTGGAGGAGATGGAAGTCAATGGCGTTGCGGTGCTGCTCGCTGCATGATAGTCATCGTGTGTGTTGCCAGCGAACTCTTTGTCTTCATAATTTGAGGTATCAGACCCTGCAACAAGTCTTAGCAAGATTCAGCAACGCGGACTGTGTACAGACAGACCACTTTCAATCACCTCGTTATCGACTCTGAATCTCTTCACGCCAGACTCCTCCGCCTCGAAGGCTTTCCTTTTGATCCTCTGGACTGGCGCTGTAGACATGTGAAGATCATGGCTCGGGAGTGCTTCCATAATCATGGCTTACGAGAGAAGGATGGAGGACACGAAAAGTTTTGTGTGTAAAAGAGTAATTTGGTGCTAAGCTCGGCAGTGCCGAGGTGTTGCCAGCTAGCGTCTAGCATGGTCTACCAGCTAAGGTACTGTATATACCTTAAAGTACTTGAGTAGTTTGCTTCTCTGGATTCTACAACGACAATTTAGATACATTTTCTTCAGACCTACTACACTTCCTCTTGGCGATCTACAAGCTACTTAGTCTGGCAGGCAAACTAGCCTGACCCAGGCGACTATCGATGCCTTTGAATCTATGGGCCTGTAAGAGTCTGGGACTGAGCGGGGACTGCTTGTGAGCGTACTTTGAGCTGAGCTAGTCATTCCATCTATTGACAACAGACTCTGCACTGTCCTGCTCTGCCTTGAGAGAACTTCAGGACAGACTTGTGACTTTTGCGAAGCATTCGGGGTTTTCTACTTCTGAATTACTTTAATTTCTAAGATCAGTGCTGTTCAATCCTTATCCCTCTTGCACATCAGCATGGCTTCTCCTATATCAGTAAGTGAAGTGTATGCGGTTGCGAAAGTTGCCTTTGATCTTTTAAAAGCTTGCAAGGCTAGCAAAGGCGAGTTTGGCCAAATAGGATAAGAGGTGTTTGCAATGCGAACGGCCATCGAACTTACTCACCTAGAGTGTGAGAACCCACTCTCGATCCTTAACGTCACAGATAATGAGGGTAAAAGCAATCGAAAAGCACTGTCAATTCAAATTCGAAATTGCAAACAAATTTTGAAGGATATGGACGCTTGTCTAAAGCGCTACAAGAACATGTCGGCTGTAGATAGACCGGCTTGGACTTGGAGTGGACATGATGAGGTGAAGAGTCCAGAATCGAACCTGTCTTCATTGGCCACCCAGTTGGATCATTCCTTCGACATCCTGGCGGTGAAGGGAATGGGCGTAGTATACAGCGGCCTTGGACGAATCGAGATCGCGCTGGAAAAGACAGAAGGAAATTACGGAGCCGCAGTCAAAGAAGCTATGGTAGACCTTGATCAGTCAAGGATGACCGCTCAATGTACCGAGCGATATAAAACGATTGTCTCAGATTATGCAAAACAAGTGTCGCAGTCTACAAGCTTTTCGGTGCCAAGGGCACAGACGCCGCTGCTAGATCTTAGAGGCCGTAAATGCTCCAAGGATGCACTGATTGTTCCTGTAGCGAATCGATCCAAATCTGCAGACACCCAGAAAGGCGCCCAAAGAAAGAAAAGTTCACCGAGCAAAGGTAAGGTTCTAAGGAAAAGGCAAGCCAAAGTACGCCCTGGGATGCTGGCTAATTCGGATTAAATCTGGTCATCTATCGCTCTTGACTTAGGAGTTCTGGAGTAAGACTTACAGCCACGACGGCAATGGAAGTTGGAGGAGATGGCACAACAATTTAGAGCTTGTTAGAAATCAAAGCTCAGTGACGACCACGATCTCGTCAGTTGGGTACTCAAACGAAGAGGACTCCTAATATACATGGTGCCCGTATGCAGCCAAAAAGGAGGGGTAGAATGCTTTGGCGTTGAATCTCGGGGTCGAGGAGCAAGCAACGATTATAATAAAGCGGAAGCTGACGTTCAGGCCCAGAAGAAAGCCGACGAGTTGGCGAGACTGGCTTTAGCGAACAGAGAGGTTGCACAGAAAAGAAAGGGCGAAAATAAAGCAGCTGTCAAGAAGACCAAGGACGCAGAGGTAGAAAAGAGGAAAGCCAGCGAGGATATCGCCAAGAAATCCAAAGAAATTAGACGATTGGAGGGGATCATGTAAAATTAAAAGCTCGGAAAACCGATAATAATGCAAGACAGGAAGCAGGTCGGAAAGCAAAAGAGGCATCGGGAAAATCTCCAGATGGGACGGTAAGTGAAGAGGTGAAGGATGGCGCAAAGAAGCCAAAAGATCATTTGCCACAGCACACAGAAGATAAAGAACGCCCCGAAGCAGGGACTACTTGGCCCTGACAAAGCTTTTGTTCTTAGCTCCATCTCAGGTCATTCCGCGGTAAGATGATCGTGGAGGAGGAGTAACACCCCTTGCTCGCTTGAAGACAGTCATTGCACACATTGACTCCCAAAGAAATCAGGACGCTGAAGATTGGGGGCCAACGCTTGTATTGAATGCGATGAAAGCATTAGAACATGACGTCAAGTCGGAGAATTGCTGACCCCTGAAGTTTCAGCCCGTCTAGTGGGTCTTTAATGTTAGTGCATTGCGGCGAGAGCTGATGGACATTGCTATCCTCAGTCGGACGGCAGCGCTCGATTGGATGCAAATTGCAGACAACGCAGGAGAGACTGCGTCGTCAATGGTGATGCCGGTTGAATACTCGAAATGTCACCCTCCTTCGGTAATTGAGAGATCGCATGGGGTTGCATAAACTCCTTGAAGTGGTTACATAGGTACGAGGGGCAGGTCGATCTTCAGCTTTCTCCGACCCAGATGTCATCTCCGTACGTCGGTCTTTCACAGCCAACAATCTCATGCTACAGAATGGTCAGCAAACCTGCCTGGCGGATGCGACCAGGCAACATAGTTGACTCGCGTTTCTGCATCCCTCGCCGCCCCCTCTCAGCTTTCAAACGCCGTGAGAGACACCTTTTTCGGCTTGGGCAATCACCCACGCTAGGAAAGGGTGCGGGCGGCCATACGTCCATGCCACTTTGAAATTCCTCATACCTGCATCATTGGACAGGCCCCATATTTATCGCAACCAAGCTGAAACATTGACAGGCAGATGATCAAGCCGGGTTTGATTCTTGGGTGCCATTGCCATTGGTCCATCAACATGTTTTCTGCATGTCAAAGGCGTGGAGATCATGCTTGAGGATACTTGGGATCGAGTCTCAGAGAACGGATTGATTTGCCTGTATCGAGATGGCTGCATCTGTCGCCTTTGATTGACGAGCTCGTTCTTCTACTGCACTATCTATAAGAGGTTGCGCCGCATTGTCTGTAAAGCTTCAGCTGAAAAGATTTTCCTTGCGTCTGCGTCGTGAAAGAAAGTCCGATAATTTGGAATGTGTGGTAATGAGAGAATTCTGCGGAAGACCTGAGAGCCGCTACTGGCTATGGTTTCCTACAGCTCTATACGTGGTCTCTCTTTCATAGAGAATCCTGTATTAGCGTGCTTCTACAATGATCATGGATTATAATTGAGCATAATTACTGTCTCTAATTAATACTGTCATGCTGTTTCTCACGATAGCCTTGCAGCGGACTCTGCTCTGGTCCCTATGGTCGTGTGGCATCAGGGCCCGTGAGTGTCTTACCCTCCGATCGATCTGGTCGGAAACAAGATCAACGCAAGGTCACAAAGGACAAACACGAGGCCTTTACAAGGTGTGGCTGCTGACTTCTGCGCTCGGTGTATAGTGTTGCCGCCTTCTAGTAATGGACTATCCGGTTCGCTGAGTACATCCAAATTCCTTCCTTCGGCATCTGGAAAGTGTGGAAAGTGTGGTATTGAGGCTGCAGGCGGGGTTCAGCTCATTTACTGGCAACCCGATGCTGCCAACAGTCAGTCAGGCTCGGTGACCGGGGACAACGAGGTGTACACTCAGGTTCAGAATGGATTCACTTTGTAAGAGAGTGAGCGTCGATCATTATGAGACTCTTACTGACTGGGATGTAAGTACGTCACCATCTGTTTACGTCGTCTATAGTTCTTTAAGAGCTACGGTAACATGCGACTCCTCCGTAGTTCAAACCGCCGGACCTTCATTCGATGCTATAACAATCGGGTATTCTTCAAGATTCCTTGCGTACGGGACCCTTACAAAGCCCGATGCAAATTGCCATGAGAATGTTGTCCTTGATGGCTTCCATACGATAGACTTTGACTACCTTTATTACCATCCGATCACCACAATCGTAACACAGAAGCCGGGCTGTCCACCATATACCAACCCGCGGCTATCTTTGCCAGCAGAGCTGACATCCGTCGATCCCGTTTGGGCTAGCTGTGAGCCCCTTTTCTATGGCGCTTTCGACCCTCCGAGATTCCTCAAGAAAGCTAAGGGAGGATTGGTTGCTACGTTAGCATCGCAAGCACCCATCCCAACAGCTGGGCTTGCTAATGTGCCAATTGTGTCTGCATTCGCTCAGGCCACTCCAGCTCCACCAACCCCTATTCCTACAGCGGTCGCGAAGGCTGGCCCGATCCAGCCGATCCGCTTCTACCAGAGCCAAGCGTTATTAAGTCGTCGTCCGACTCAGTTGTTAAGCCGGCACGGACTACCCCATCATCCCTGGTGCTGGCTTTCAATTCAAAGGCGCCGGCCGAGGTAGCAAAATCAACTCCAGTGCATGGCACATCCCTAGACCCACCTATGAATCCCGATGAGATATCCCCAGACCTGCTGTCGCATATACACAAGGTGTTGAAAGTCTCGCAAAGCAACGCACCTCATGACGCCTCACAGGAGCACAATGACCCTAACGGTCTACTACAAGGTACGTTTTACTGGGACTGGAGTCTTTATTCGCTATTGTGTCTATGTCATGAATGCGCTCACAAGGCGTGTCTTCTTGACTGACATCACGGATTAAATGACAATGCTAACCGCCAAAGTAGCTTCTGTGCCCTCAAGTCAATTAGGTCCAAAAGCGCCTCAAAGTCTCGGACCCAGTATCGATCCACCGGCAACGGATGCGCTCTCGGTTGATGACAGCGATATTGTCGTCTTGAACAGCGCGATTAAAGCATTCTTACCCTCAACACATTATCCGGTATTGATTGGTGCCCAGACTCTACGAAGAGCAGCAGACGGAGATCTGATCGTAGCAAGTCAGACAATCCCACCAGGCAGTCAAACGACAATTTTCGGAGTTAAAGTCTTTGTAGGGTCGAGGCATCTAATCCTAGATGATACAACGCATGCCTTCTCCCAAAAACTGAAAATACTATACCTCACAAACCCCTTGGTCCGGACTTGCTTGATGGATACGCTGCACAAGTTGTCTCGATAGAAACAATGGTAGTAGCCAGCCAATTAATCACTCCAGACACTCGATTCACCGTCTCCGGCCATGTCATATCTCGTGACACCAATGATGTAGTGTTAGATGGTGTTTCACGTTCTCTCATTCCCGAGAATACAGGAACAGCCATATCACACTCAATTTCCGATCCCGCCTCCACAAGCTCCAACATTGCAATCGCTCTACCAAGTGGAACTGCATTTATCCACCACGACTTTATCATCACCAATACCGCATCTTCACAATCGCTCGTTCCGGAGCCTACAATGATCCCTGTGGGAACCTCATCTCATCACAACCTACCATCTATCGTAGCTGCCGAGGCATCTGTCCTTATTGCAGCTGAAGAGCTAAACACGGCAGCCTCACCCTCCTCCGTCCATCCATCCAGCGACAAGATTGAAATAGCCACGCAGTCTATGGGCAGGGCAAGCGAATCAAGTCCTGCTAAGGATTTTGGGTCCAGAGGAAGAGGCAGTGTTGGGGTTTGGTGCCAGGTTATTGCAGTCGTCGCCTCTGCCGTTGTTGCAGGGAGATTCTTTGGGGAATCGGATTTATGAAAGGAGAGACACGTAAGTTTTGTTGTTTACAGACGCGCACCGTTTTTTAAAAGTGAGTACGGAAGAGCTACATCCAGGGTATGGTGAGGATTCATGGACTAACACCCTGTCCAGAAGGATTATCGCAAGCAATAAGGAAGGGTGTATATACGGGCCGTTGGCTCAATTCAACGACTTTCATGCGATGCCGGTCCCGGCCACTTATATGACAGTATATGACGGGTCGATTAGTTCTGGCAACCAATGGCCACTTTCCTGGTATTCTCCAAGATCAATTCCCATTAGTGGTCATCTTGGAGTCCACCCCTTTGTCGGCTTTCTCAGATTCCCCTTCATCTTTCTGCTTCTCAGGACTGGGTCCCTTTCTCACATAAGTCAAACCGACCGCATCGCCTGCTCCCTTCAATATCTTCCATTCGCCAATACCCAGCTCCTTTGGCGCCCTTCGCACTCCTCTTCCTCCACCCCCAATGATCAAGTTACCGGGTCGATAATTCTCG
>JAABUH010005212.1_pt1 | contig 10292 bp, 11 predicted proteins | sample 5559121 | NCBI WGS metagenome assembly JAABUH01 (sample SAMN10711871, study PRJNA513364) | rock metagenome | isolation source: Antarctica rocks | place: Antarctica: Victoria Land, Battleship Promontory nord | collected 2015-12-28 | reverse complement strand
AGACTCAGGTAAGTGCAGCAGCAGCAAAACAGGGTCAGAAGAGAACATCGTGGTCAGCGTTACAGTACCTGCGTTGGCTGCATGTGTGATCTCTGGGTAAAAGCGGACACTTCCATTGGCACCACCACGTTGAGGGAACTCGGAGATGTTCTGCAGCAATATAGCCTTATGCAAGGGTCTGGACAGCGACCGCAGCAGTGACGTCGGCACTTTAGCTTCATTGTGCGCAATGCAAACGCGCAGTTACATGAAGTCAATGCAACGCAATCCGACATCGTCTGCCGCGCACATTTCTCTCTGCAAAGTCGATAGTTTGATAAGGCCCACCTTGTCGTATGTTCCAGAGTCGTGCCAAGCCACCCTCACCAAAATGGGATTGCAATGGCGTCCCTTGATGAGCTCTCGTACATCATCTCTTGCATCTTTGATGGCCTCCTTCTTTGTAGTTCTTCTAGCCGTTTGAGTGGCACTGGATACCACGAGCTGACGACGCTGCAGCTTGCGTATCGACCGCGTAGCAGTCATAGGTGCTGAACATGTGCTTCTGGTAACCACATGGGTTCTTTGCACCTGCATCTTGCTCGGTCGCCTTGCAGGTCGAACAACGTGCGCTTCAGTGGAAGAGGATCACGGTGACTGACGTTCGGTCCGCTCCGAAACCAGCAAATCTGTCATACAACTCTCTGATCTGCAGCTGTCAACTCAGTCTCACCTCACTCAGCTCTGCTCGCCAAAGCCTGGCCATCTGTGTTGCGCCTTCTTGCGCCAGATCCATGGTAAAAGCACTTCCTGGGTTGAGTACTGCCCACCTTGCGGGCAAGAAGCTGCAGCCTGCAGGTGCTGTGTACAAGCGGCAAAGAAAGCTTCGGACGGCAAGCGGGGCGCTCTGCGAGGAGCTGCTGGACCGCAAGCCGTCCAGCTCGTCAGCTTCAGTGCCTCAACGGTAATCAGAACGCAGACGCGGCAGAGAGGACCCCGTGGACTGCCACAAAGCTTGTCTGACAGTCTTGGTCTTCTCCTGCAGCAAACCTGAAGGCAAGACTAAACTCGCACGATTGGCCCATATCAAAGATAGCAGCAACCATGCTGCACCTGCAACGATAGACAAAGACAACCAGAAGCCACCAAAAGGTAACACAAGCTGGAGGTCTCAATCAGTTGACATACGCGTCTGCTCTGCCTTAATATTGTAAAAGCGCAGCATACGTTCTTATTGTCCACTATGGACAATTCTGTATATGCTCGACTTCAGCACGTGCAAGATTGCGGTTGCCGTGTGCAAGTTTAAGCCCTGTCTTGATTTGTGTCCAAAGTCCCAGTCAAGGTCTAGTCTACTAAGCCAATACACAGAGTGGGTGGAACATATTTTGTTTTGTCATCTGCACTCACCCAATCCTCAAGTGGCATAAGTCTGAGCAGAAGTCTTTGGAGTTCAATCAGGATCAACTGTCTGTAGGTAAACAGCCATTGCAAAGGGGTTTTGCAACAGCACACACTTGCATCAGTTGACTGCCAATCAGATTCCCAGGTCCATCCCCAGCCTTTAGCCACATGGGGGATGACACAGGAAGCACAGTACTTTGCTGACCTAGACACAGAGTTGCTGTTGGAGGATGAGCAGGATCAGCCCCAGACTCAGCCCCAAGATCAGAATCAGCAAGGGCATCAGCAAGCAGCTGCAGGGCAGGACAGCTTGGGGCACAAGAGATGTAATCAGAATGGAGTCTTGCTGCAGTCTTTGCCTATGAACCACTCAGCTCTACAGCAGATGCGCTGGCTCTTGCCAAGTACCATCCCAACCTGCAGGTATCTGTCGCTACAACATGGGCTCCAATGTGAGCAGCAATTTCCATGGTGCTGCTGCAAATTTGTCAGAATGCACTCTTGTATGGCATGGCAAAGCTCAAGCACTGCATGAATGCATGGCTTATCTTTTGCATTAACAACAAGGGTCAAGGGATGCCTTGGGAAGCACAGATTGTTACTGCAACCGGACAGCTTGCTGTCTGAGACTGCTTTATTGCCATGTTCATCATGTTCTGTGCAATCATGCACAGTCACAAACAGCAGCTTGTCAGCAACAGGTGTATGGCAGCAGGGGTCTGCATCCTGTGTGTGCTAATGTCGCTGCTCATAGCCGGCATATGCAGTCCTTAGCTTGGCATCATATGACCAGAAGAAAACGTATTAGATGTACAGCAATGGTATGAGCATGGGTTTATCTGGCTCACACAGCTGACCAAGCCTGGTCTGTTGGTTACCTGGGCCAGGTGGAGGCTACTGGCAAAAGCTGCATGGTGCCGGGTCCATACACCATAGGCTGCCTCCACCTGTTGTATGCATGTGGGTATTCAGGAAGTGGCACTTTGCACGGACAGATGTGGCTGCCAGAGAATTGGCAAGCGGCAGCCTTGACTGAAGGAGCTGCATGACACTGCACGCTCTGAAGCCCAGCCAGTGCTACTCAAGCCTGTACACAATGCAGTCAAGACTTCTTTCATGCACGTCAACAAGTCAGTCAATACTCAGGTTGCTGCAGTCTGCAGCACAATGACAACAGTAACAAAGTTGCTGACGGGCACATGGAAAAAGGCAGGATGAGACAAATGAACAGTATGCATGCACACAACTTGCTGCCAGCTGCGTGTAGTGATGAAACAGGCAACATGATTGCAGTGATGAGCATGGTGAGTTCAGTGGTGGCTCACAACTGAAGCATGATGGCTTAGAGAGATACCGTGGAGGTGTGAGGATGTTTGGTACACCCCTCCATGGCTAAATGCAACAGCATTGCCTATTGCTCATCGCCTCCGCAGCCGCTGCAGAAGCTTCTTGGCCCTGCTTATCCACTTCTGTCAGGCAAGCGTCGCAATCTGTCATGCAAACAGCACCAGGTGATGTACATCCAGCAGCTTCAGTAGACAACAGCGGTTACCAGATGCTCTCTGCAGATTGCCCCTTTACCGGCTGCTGCAGCTGCTCTTCACTGCTGCTGTGTTTCCTCACGTCTGCTGCTGCCTTGTGATCTGTGAGCAGTTCCTCCGTCTCGACTATGCCTTCTTTGTGACTTGACAGGCATTGACCACAACCGCTAATGGGTTGCTGTTGGTGCTGCAAGTCCTGCACCTCAAGCTGTGGGGAAATGCCAGGCACAGCTGTCGCAGTCACAGCTCTGATGAGCACTTGCTGCTTCTTGTCTGCAGCTGGTGCCAGGATAGACTTATCAGCTTCCACAACCTCAACAACACCTGGAGCACCCGCTGCTAGAGAGTGAGTCACACCCTTGTTGACACGCTGGCCGCGGCGCCTGGATCTGCCTGCAAAAGGTTTCTTGACTTTGTTCCAGCACGTCTGCAAGGCACTGGGGGCAGCTGCTGTTTGCATGCTGTCTGCTTGGGACTGGACACTCTCAGGCTTGTCTGTATCTGCTGCTGCACTCTGGGAAGTCTTGTCCCCACTGAGCAAAGATGGCGTCCTCTCAGACAGACGGCTGCATGACAGGTCACCAACCCGAGTCTCGCTGTTAGGATGAGAGCAGCTGCCAGTCAGATGAGTCTCAGCTTCCACGGTTGGGCTTCTACCACCACAGCAAGGCATGAAGGCGCACAGCCCCCTAGTACAGCTCTGCTTGATCCTGGACCATCTACCTGCTGCTGCAGAGGTGCTGCAGTTGAGACCCATCTCATCATACATCCTGCTGAGTGTGCTGGCAGTCCACGCATGATCCACTGCTGCAATGCGCTTGTGGGGAACAGAATGAAACAGGTGCAGGAAGAAAGAGGCAGCCTGATCTGGGTTGGCGCTGCACTGCCTGACCTTGTCCAACAGTGGGTGCTGCACCTCACTTCCAGTAGAGTCTGCCAGATCACATGCATCAACCTGCAGACAATGAGCACTAGCATGAGTCATGGCCACGCACATGCTGACTTGTATCGTTATGGTCAAGCAAGCAGCACCGACAATTTATTACTTTGCATCAAGAGATAGCCAAGACAAACATGAAAGCGCAAATGCTGGCAATCACATATACCCCGGCAAAGAATTGTACAACTACATTAAGTGAGGACTCTCAAACCAGCACGAAGCTCATCAGCTTGCTTTTGCACCACACACTACAGGCCTTCCACCATATGGTGAGCAGCTCATACCAGCACCAACGATTGGGGAGCGAACATATGGAACAAGGTTGGAACAGACACACGCAAACGAACACATCCTGTCCTGTATGTGTGCTCGCCAACCATTGATGCTAGTGTGAGCTGTTCACCACTTGGTGAAAGGCCTGCAGTTGTGTGTCTGTTGCATGTGCAAAGCAACCCAACAGATCAATCTGAGCAGATGCTCACCCATGTCTGCTGCCCTTCAAGGACACACTGATAGTCCTCCCACTGTGCCCTGCACTGTGAGGGAACATTGACAGGCGCCTCCCTCACTGTAGGGCTCTGCTCATCACTGAACGGCAGCTTCCCAGTCAGAAAGGAAAACAGCACCACCCCAACAGACCACCAGTCCGCTGAGGGGCCATTGACTAGAGTGTCATCCCAGTCTACCCCTTCATATTGTTGCTGCAGGGAGCGCAAGACTTCAGGGGCGGCATATGTTGGTGTTGCTCCTTGAGGGTGCAGATCTTGTACTATTGGATCTGCAGATGAGCACACCAATAAGGCTCAAGGCATTGCTTGCGCAGTGTAGCTCATACAGTTGTTTGTGCTGCAATGAGTGAGAAGCATGTTAAAGCATCCTGTGTACCCACCTCACAGGGCACAAAAGCCTTGTGGAAATGGACGTGTATACTATGGCCGAGCCAATAGAGCATGCTTACTTGCACTGCAGAACTGAGCAAAGCCAAAATCCAGCAGCCTCAACTGATCCCAAGCCATGTAACCATCTTTGCGCAGCATGATGTTGCTGCTTGTGACGTCCATATGCGCCAGGGTTCCACACACATGGAGGCAGTGCATTGTCTGCATAACACATCAGCACCGCATCAGTAAAATGCAAAGCTTGACTTTGAAAAAACAGGCTGTTTGCTGCATGACGTACATCCACCAACTGCACAGCCACCTCCAGCACCTGCTGCTCATGCTGCTCGATGGTAAGTGCCTGTGCAACGACTGGCGGGCAAAGCTCACTCAAGGGGCTGTTCAGTGTGATGCCTTCTACAAGCGTACACAAGATCTTTACAGGGTCAGGAGCAGTGCATTGCAGCAGTCCAATGCGGCATCCCAATGCACATTTGTTGTTGAATGCATCTCTGGTCAAGCGGGCTTACTCGAGGATGGTGCGCGCATCTCCGTGTGGCAAACCGATGAGCTCCTTAAACTTAATCAGGCGAGGAATGTTGCACAGGTTGGCGTAGTTCAAACAGGTCACTTCGTTTTCCAGCAAAAACGGAAAGTCGATCTGGTGCAGCGGGCTCAGTCGCTTGACGGCAAAACACGATTCCAGTTGCCCGGGCAATCCGCCTGCAGAAGGATAGCAGGACAGGGGATGCAGGTACCTTTGCGGCTCACTGCGTTTGCTAGTTGGTCGGCACGCGTGCCATGACCCACCTCTCCCCGCCAGATGACGCACCACCTTGTCCCAGCTGACTGATGCATAAGGCATCGTGGCCTTCGTCCGGCAACCGATACTCTTCTGCGAATTCTTCGAAGGTCAAGCTAGGCATGATTGCAGTTTCAAGCACTGTGTGACTCGTCAAATCTGCAGCAGCTCTTCCATTTCAGACAATCAAAGTCGTGTTAGCCAGCAGCATCTCCTGCTTGTCAACAGAATGCTGCTAGCGTTTCGTTTCGGGGATTTAGTGGCAACTTCGAATTCGCGGAAGTTGCGGAAGCTCACTTCGGCAAAACCTAGCGACTGTCCGCGAGACTTGTGACCATGCATGGAGCTGAAGTGCTGATCGGCATTGACAAACGTCTGCCAAAGGCGGTTCTTCCTGGGCTCAAAAAAAACACCAACAGGCGACCTGAGATCATCTTCTGCGCCGCAGCCGGTTGGCTATGTGCGAGTTATGATCTCTTTTGCCTGCGAGCGCACGGTTTTCATGAGACTGAACACAGTCCAGCCGTGTACTTGTATGCAACGTTGATGTCAGGCGTCCTCACCAGGCTGGTACCGTTCACGGTTGACTAGCCACGGTCGACTCGTACAAGTCGAAAGTCTTCGCCGTTGCTGCAAACCATCAACCGGCTGCAAGTGGTCAGTGCTGTTCGAGAGCCTTGATTGGTGACCTTGTGATGTGACGTTCAACCATATTTGACAATTTGACCAATTTGTAGGCAGTCCATTTGCACAGATATTGCACAGAAGCAGATAAACTGTCTTCTGGCAAGCCTCACGAAACCAGCCAGGTATGATCACCATAGAGAATGTACTGCTTTGGTCCACCATGAGTAGCCTGGCAGGCAACAGACCCCTGAGTACTTTGGGTAATAGCACAGCCAATGTCTGCCGACGGTCAACACAGCAAGCATGCAGGTGCTTGACCTGTCAGGGATGGCTTTGGACAGCTGCTTCAAGACAGTCCCTGAAGATAAAGTGCATGGCATGGGAGCAAGCCTGAAGGCTGAGTGGCAAAAACTTGGGAACAGAATTGTGGGAGGTCACAAAGGCATGAAGGTCAGCCATGAGACATTCCATTAGCTACAACCACAAATTAACAGCTTCAAGAGTTTGAAAATCATGTACTTGCAGCTCGACAGATGCAGTGGCATGAGTGATCAGCCAGCTTCCCATGGCGCCTACGCTGCAGAACGGGTACGCCCTTTGTGTCTCATCTGCCATTTCCATGGGAGTGAACTAGTAGATTGATGCATGAATGTGCTGGATTGCTGACTCGAGGGATGTTGTGCAGGCTGGCAAGCTTCTAAATGAAAAAATGGCGCATATCATCACAAGCAAGCAAGCCCTGATGTGGTCAAACCCAGACAGGAGGCGCTGAAGATAAAAGAGCAGGTAAGTAGATGACAGTCACAACTCTTCTTCTATCCTGCATCCCGAAAAATGCAGCTGCTACATTGAGCTTACTGTTGTGCTCTACAGTTCAAGCATGCCAAGAAGAGGTTGCCGTCCAGGAGTCCAAGCCCTGTTGGTCTCCCATCTGCCGCCCAGGCACCTCCTCTCTCCACCTCCAGGTATGTGGATGTCGTGACAGACCTTGTGCTAGGCGTGGCCTCGCAAGACTGCTTTTGAAGTTTGCTTTTTTGATGCATCAAATGCACAATGTAGGGTATGCACACATGCCATGCTTTGCATGCCATCTAGTTCTGTCCCAGCTCGTATGTTGGGTGTAGTCTGGCACATGAGCATGCATTACATTGTGTCATGCAGGCAGTGTCAGGAACCAAGCTCATGCCTCTCACCTATTAGGCAGCCCCATCCACCGGCACAGCTCTGTCAACCCACCCAAGGTTTGCAACATGATCTGTCTTGCCATTATTCAATGGCTGTTGTATCAGTCCATCTGTCTGTGTGTCAGTCATTCTGTTTGCCCCCCCCCCACCCCTCCAACCCCCCAACCCAGTCAATTTGTTTGCCCCCCCCCCACCAAACAAGCAGACTTTTCATCTGCCCTTTCTCCCCATTCACCCACAAGCCCAATGCTCACTCGTCTTGCTACCAGCCAGGTGTGTAGGTGTTGGAGAAAGTCTTGGAGTGATGTAACCTCAAACTTGTGTTGAAGCCTGTGAGCGTCTCAACATTGTCTGACTTTGAACTGTTGATTGCTGCATGACTGCCCTGCAGCACTGTCAATGGCATAGTTTAGGATGGCACGTCGGAGTTGAGAAGTTGTTTTGCAACGAAACAAGTGATTCCTGATGATGTCTGTTGTGCGCTTGAACTCCTGTGTATGGCTTATGCGTCGTGTGTTGCGCAGGCTGGTACCAGGGCCACAGCTAGAGCTGAGAGGCCCTGGCACCCCCAATGCAAGGCAATGTGGGAGGTAACTCCCTCTCCCTCTCCCTCTCCCTCTCCCTCTCCCTCTCCTTCTCCCTCTCCCAGATGTTGGATATTCTCAGCACGCACACTCGTGACTTGTCAAAGCACATGTAAATGTCTAGCATTGCTGGCATGACTCGATTTGCGATATTCTGCAAAAGCTGATGACAGATCCTGGGTTGTGGGAGTTGCTGATGAACAGTGACAGGTGAGCCTGGGCGCTCGAAAAAAGCTAAGCTTTCTAGGGCTACCATGTTTGTGAAACAAGCAGTCATGTCAAGACTTGTATCATCCTCCAATGCTTTGCCATCCCCTGCTTCCCCATCGAGTGTTACCTGCGTGGCTCTTGTGGTGTATGCAAAAGCTTATGGCAGGGTGCATGAGATGCAATTTGTCATGCAGGCTGACAGACGAAGAAACTTGGACAATTTTCTTGGTTGACAGCGCAGCCAGGAACCCAGAGGAGCAGATGCTGTTTGATGCACAAACACCTGATGTGTGCAGACATGCCCATCCCCCCAATAACATGACGCCCAAGCGGGCTGCAATGGCAGTGCAACACTTCCTGTTCACCGCTCAGCAGAACATGTGTAAGTGCCCAGTTCCCCTCAGCTTGTAGGCTGCTGACTGTCTGTGTTGCACATGCATCAAACACCTGACTGTCTTTGTTGCATATGTACTATAGATCTGCAGATGATTGATGGACAGCTGCTGTTGAAGCAGATGTCAACTTGTGACCTCGTCATGCACCCTGGTCCAGGAACATGCATCTACACTAAGCAAAGAAACATTCCATCACTGTGACTTGCCCGTCACTGGCACAGAGGACAAGCTGCATGGGTGCCATTGCAAACATGACCAACATGATGATCAGCATGTCACGGCATGATTACTGTAACGGTCTGCACTGTTGACTGGTCAACGCTGCAGCACATGACTCATAGGTGAGGAAGAGGTATGCCAACCGGCGGCTGCCTGCTCACCAGGACACACATCAACTGTGTGGTTTACACGCCATAATTGCAGGGTCCAGGCTGTTCTGTTGCAGTCAGTCAACTTGTCACAGTCTTCTGCAGTCAATCAAGTCATGCCCAAAGAGGGCATCAAGATTGTGACAGGACAAGAAACGGCGGCAGGTCATGTCAACTTCAGAGCCGTCATTGACGCGCTGAAGAGTCTGAGGAAGCAAGGGATCTTAGTGGCCAATGTCAGGAAGACAAACCCCTTCCTGGCAGATCGCCTGCCAGCATGCAAGTTTGGCTGCTGCCATCCACTCAGACTTGCACACCACAGGCTCTCACATCTCTCACGACGGCTATTCTCAGCTGCATCAGAGCAGTGCAAAGACCATGCTGCCATACTGTATGGTCAACAACGCTTGGCTCATCACGCCCAGTGTGCGTACACTACCTACCATTATCTATTCTTACAACTGCGTCTAGATTTGCATACTGTACGACCGTTACACCAAACTATAATGGTGCCCAGCTTCCCACTTGCAACTTGCACACCATGCCGCCGGCCCAGATCACCTTTTGCCAACCAGTAGCTCATCGTTTACTACATACACGCAGACCATAAGTCAAACACAGCACATCACAAATATACCGTCAAGTGAGTCTGTATGGCCAGCACATGCACTTGCACATGTCAGCCATGTGGTATGTATGGTGTGCAGAAGGGGCACAACAGGAGCCTGCTGGGCACTAATTCCAGTGGATTTTACAGATGCTCTGGCTCTGTAACAAGCCACAAGCTGTATCATGAGCCTGAGAGGATGGCCTCGGCATATCTGCCAAGGAAAGAACATGCCAACAGAGTCGTCTTGATTTTACTGGCAGACACCTGTATCTGCATGTACATTAGTTTCCACCCATTTGCTTGGACTTGTGCTTGCGTGCTTTCAGTGATTGTCATGCTACACATGGCATATGCTGATGTTTGTACAGTAGGACATGTCTGTACAGCCACTTCTCGCTTGCATTATATGTGATGCATCAAGTGCCAGATTGACAAGCAGCCTTTTTCCCCAATAGGTATTGCGCAGTGTCCTGAGTTCTTGAAGTCTTTGTACAGATGTGTCGATTCGTGAATTTTTTGGTCGAAGCACCAGGCCTAGGCATGGCCAAGTAATTTGGGAACGACTTCGTCGACGTGCATGCGACCTTTTCGGGGCAAGAATGGCAATGAAGTGTTTTCACTGTGGTTACAAGGGTCAAAGTCCCAGCCAAACCCATGAAGGCACTCATCTCCAATGAGTGGTGTTATATATGGGTCAGGATACGTGTGGCCATGGCACAAACCGTTTGAGTGTGATTCATACTGAGCTGCACTGGTGAGCTGGTGCATCA
>JAABUH010005211.1_pt1 | contig 10294 bp, 10 predicted proteins | sample 5559121 | NCBI WGS metagenome assembly JAABUH01 (sample SAMN10711871, study PRJNA513364) | rock metagenome | isolation source: Antarctica rocks | place: Antarctica: Victoria Land, Battleship Promontory nord | collected 2015-12-28 | reverse complement strand
ATGGGCAGCCTGTTGGTCTTGGGTATATTGAGCCAATAAGAGACACCGCTGCTGCATGATCAATACGAGTGGTAGAACACTGTTTTGCAAAACTTGTCACGAAGACTTCGACTGAAGCGTGTTGAGATGTGTGTCATCGGGAAAGCAAACACCGGGCTCTAAATGGACGTGCTCAGCCAGAAGGATTTCGAGGCCCCGATCAGACTGCGTATCGATTGAGGAGTAGGATAAATCGACAAACATTCGGCCCACATTCTCTTGAGATGGGTTAAGTCACCCGCATCATCGAACGATCTTCTCATAGATCATGTTTCATCGAGTGATCTTTTCATAGATCAGGAAGACTCCTTGAATATTCTTTCCAAACTCGTTTTTGACTGATTCTGTGATCCATCATCCTGAATGCGTGTAAGCAAGCACACATTGCTTGAGAGCAAACCCCCACGAGGACCAGGGATGCTTCAGGGTGAGATAGTCCCATATAGCCTATGGCGTCTTTGCTTTCCAATCAATGACACCCAGGCTTAGAATTCCAACCCTTCCAGAAAACGCCTTGGCGGTCAAAGATGTGGGCATGGTAACAATTGTTTGCAGTCCCAGAATTTGGAGGAGATGGCCACTTTCCACGCGATGAGTTCGGATGACAAGGGGTACTGGATCTAAGTAGATCTAAGTTGAGCTGATGCCTTATCAAATGAAATACGAGTAGTCCTTAGCGCCCAAATACTAGCGTGGGATTACGTAGATTCAGCCCTAAAACGAAGATAGCGCCTCGCGTCGCGCTCCGAAAAGCTTTCCCGCTTCGCGACCCACTTCTACTTTGCGACCTCCACCTCCCCCTCCTATACATCCAACATCAACAAAACCGTTTCTCTGAAAACTCCTCGAACACGATCTAATCACTCTCTACATAGCGACCATGGATAGCAATCAACCCAAAATTGACACCTCAGAAGTCGGCAATGAGACGAACCCCGCTCAAACTGTTGCTGAAGGAAAAGGAAAAGGCAAAGCGCCCGACATTGCTCCTCAAGACCTGAGCATGGGCGAGTCGGATAGCAGCTCAGACGAGGAGACCGGTGCGGAAGATGAGGTATGCTCATTCAATATTCTAATGCTTTCACGTTCGCTAACTTGCTGGATTCGTAGCCCAAAGAAGAGCGTATGCTCAATCCTACTCCTGCACCTATCCTTACGCCTCACTGATATCAGACCGATTCTCTATAGCTGAAGAAGAAGACGATGACAACATGGAGGAAATAGACACGGACAACATCATCAGTGACGGACGCCGCACTCGTGGTAAATCCATTGACTTCGCTAAAGCAGCCGAGAACGCGGGCGATGAGCTGGAAGATGACGATGACGATGAGGACGACGACTTCGAAGAGAAGGAGGATGATGCGATGCATGACTAGGCGCAATACCTCTCATCTCTAGGTTGGCTATGATTCGGGCATGGATAGCATTGGACAATTGACGTATGATGGATCGCTAGACAGGACACGGTGGGCGCATCTGAGGTGCAAAAGCAGAGCGACAAAAGCATTGATAGGCGAGCATGATCTTTGAAGAGGGCCGGCTGAATGGCGCAACTACGGCGAATGCGTATTCCAAGTATGTATACATGCCTTGATCGAACTTAACCCCATCGGTAAACATCCATAGCATAACATCATCAAGCTTCAATACTTGGAGATCATGAAGCCATTGCTAAGACGACAAAGAATTGTTCTGGCCTAGCTTGTATTACGTACAGAGTGAGCGCTGATTTCCCATTGGTAGTGAGCCTGGATGACCCTGGTCGATGCCTGGCAAATGCAAGCCCTTATTGGTAGAGAAACTGATATAGTAGAACTTCACTCGTGCTCATTAAGCTTCATGTACAGGACTATTGATTTGTGAAGCGAGGATCATGCCGTCTTACCAATCCCAAGGCTCCCCTCCCTGTGTTGAACAGCTCGCAGGTGAGCAATTTGCGCAGATCCGAGAGCGGAAGACAATTTTGTAAGGTCGGTCCCCTCTCTGGGGTATTGGAAAAGATTTCCTCATGCTACTACGAGGCTAAGTCACGTGACGCTCTCTAAGTCTGACCTGATTGTCAGCCTCACTAAAATTCATCGACGTCTTCAATCAATGTCTGAGGTCTCTACATATCTGAAAGAGCACACTCCGATGGAATATCGCATGTAAGTGAGAAGTGCAATGATGACGTGCACCACCGTTAGTGATGCAAACCCTGATATCGCTGGCATCGGGGTCGGTTTACCATACCGCCTTTACCGAAACATATCGCTGAAAGCTGAATCAAGATCATCCTTTCCTTTGGACTACAGGCCCTGATCTCACTCTGGCTTTCCATTACGGCAAAATTCCTAGAGAATCCCACAGAGTTTATCAATGAGTATCTCAACATGCAGCCCACTCTTGATATGGCGCACTTGGTATATCGCATAGTCAACGACTTTGACAAAAATCTATCTGCACTAGACAATGTCAGGAATGCGTCCGCGAAAATAGTCCAAGACTTCAGGAACTCGAGATATGTGTCCTGGCAACTGCCTTTCCTAGGCACGCTTACGCTACCCAATCTCACCAATCTCAGACCGCAGGGTGGATCGAATCCAGCGGATGACAATGGCACGCCGGTGTCGATGGTCCGTCAAACTCTGCTTTTAATGGTTGAGGAGCTGAAGCGGAATGTTATGTCCCTACCGCACGACGGGATCCGGGCCATGCTACGAAGCAACAGCGCTGGAAGCGGGACGAGCAATGTTACCACAGCAGGCCTCTCCAAGGAAAAATATCGCAAGAAACAGGGACTAATATGCGATGTCTTGTTGGCAGCGAGCGATGCTCAGACAATGACTGGCAAGTATCTCCTTCCAAGCTATGCGGACCCGAGACCGTCACCAACATCTTGCTAAAGGTCATCTAGGTATCGCACTTACTATCACTGCGATAGCCCAAGTTCGCTCTCTTTCTTTCTATCATCTCCACATGTGAGTGCTTCCAATCCCAGTAGGACCCGCCAGAATCTGGCGCAGGCAAGTGAAGAGTTACTGAGCGCTTGACAAAGAATCTATGATACGATAAACTTCACATCGTAAGTGCTCAGTATTTCTTACTATGCGGTATCAATTGATTGAAATGTGAGCTTCTAGAGTCTCCAATTTTGCCGCTATCTGCTGCGTGTACGATAATGATCTCCACGGTCAACGCGTTCGATACCTATCCATAGCCCTTTTCTCCATACTTTACCTCACATTCGTCATCCTGTTCGGGATTCGTTTGAATGAGTGGAACGACACAAGTCCAGGCCATTGCTACAGCACTTCTCGAGTGGCTCTACTGAATGCGAAACATCCTTATGTGGATCAGATATATCTTGGCGTGACGTCCTTGTACTGTTTCATCTTGCTGGTCAGTGCGACCGTGTATTGTCGGATCCCTCGACTGCGAGCAGAACAACAAAAAGTCGTCATTCTCGTTGGCATGGGGCAATTCATACTGCATGTTTATATGGCCATTGCGCTTCGGATATCAAACCAGAGCTTGTTAGACAATCCTTCTATCGAAGAACAGTGGGGCTTTGGACAGGTACTTGCGGTCGTCATGTTGGGAGCGACCTTGGTTCAATGTGCAGAGAGTTCAGAAGGTATGAGGCCTTTCCATTGACAGTGTATTCCTTTCAGGGAAAGACCATGAGCTAATGAGACTCAAGATTACTGTTCCTGGCAAAAGAAGCTCCCGAAGCCAGATCATCCAAGACAAGAAATAGATGAAACGACTGATCCACAAATGTCGAACGCAAGTAGAAACTCACCATAGTGCTCGCACAAGTCTTCAAGTGTTGCTGGAAAGACCTCGGATACCCATCTAGGGGACATTCCAGTCATAGCACCAGCCGCGCTTTTTCACTTTGAACTCTATCGTAAGATTCTTATCAGGACATGGGACCACTCTGCACATTGAAGCGGTATTATACGATCAGCCTTTTTCTCGGAATCTCGAGCGCCCTAGCAACATGAGATGTTTGAGTGGCGGCTCATTATACACTGATACGCAGCTATAGTTCTGGGTCTCTTTGACCCTCTCACCGAAGAAATACATGTCCCCGTACTGTTACAATTGCCATAATCGCTTCTTTATCGCCTGGGGAGCCATTGCCTGAACGGCCTGCTCACCTGTGTGCCTGTATCGATATAATGGCCCCGAAAGAGTTGGTCACCAACCCAAATTTCGATGAACGCCCGTTCGCCAAATGTTCACTAAGAACTCATCACAGACTGACTCCGTTAGACCCAGCGCTTGGGTGGACGTAGGCTGCTTGGTCATTCTTTTTCACTCTTTTTGCAAAGGCTTCTAGAATGATATAGGTTGAGCTGGGAATATTGCATCTCCTATGTGGGTGCAGGCTTGACGATGGACCAGCGTATTCCATAGGCGATTCATCGTATCTCGATAGCGGACACTTAACTACGAGCGATGAGTTGTGGCTGTGTCAAATAACCGTTACGCGAGGATACTTTATCGTTCAGTATACGGAACAATGACGGCAGACCAACTTTTACTATGCATAGAGTGTTCAATTCTGGGTGATTGATGTGGTTGTTCTTCTTACCTCTTTGTCTTCTCTGCCGATCAGTTTGAAAGCCAAAGGATTATTTTGTTCCCAAGGTCGAGATATTTTCAAAACAGGCAACGGTATTCTCAGTCCTCCATGCAGATTAGAATTGATTGAGATTTACCAAATCGGGATCTTCACCACGAAATGAGTCGCTGACAACACACTGCTCATCAGATACGCGCCTATTAAGAAGACAAGATAACCATAGTGTCGGCAAAAGGACACGATTGACAAGCAGGAGTGTGGCTCAACGGAGCGAGTCGGCGTCGAGATACATCGAGCATCCGTCTCCATTCTGCGTGGCTATCATAAAAGCTTACTTATATCTTAGAAATCTTTGAAACAATTCCGTGAAGAATGGTAACACGGAACATGTTCAAATCGAAAGTTTTCGTGACAAGGCTCTTCCATGAAGAACATTGTTTGGATTGCTGGACGCTTTCAGGATCAAATGGGCTCACAAGGTTCCTGACACAGGAGCTTCGCAAATGAGACCGCGTTGTCCGCAAGGGATTCGATGTCCTTGAATAAAGGGCCCTGCAGAGAAGTCACGTAACCTTGATAATTCTCCTCGTATGGCGCTCTGCTGTTCGGAGCATTTTCCGCTGTACGGTGTTTCGGGATCAACTTGACGTGGGCATAGTTAATTTCAAACCCTTCCAAAATCATCCCACAGCAGTTGGCGCTGAAAGCCTCCTTCAAAATTCTAGCAACAATGTGAGCAGCGGCTACTAACTTGACGTAAGCCTCTTCATCGAGAGAGAAGATGTCGCTGGAAAGATGGGCTCTAGGCACAATGACCGTGAAACCTGGAGTATTTGCAAAAGGACTAAGAAACGCGACATGCTCATCGTCCTCCCAAACCCGCCACTGCGGCAGCTCGCTTCGGACAATCTTTGCGAAGAGGTTATCGTCGGACTGGTCTCCATGAAAACTATGATTGAGAGGCGATGATATGCCAGAAACCATTCGTATTTGAGCGCATGTGGTATCAAGCCTGGTGTCACTCATCCGTGGCCGATCGATTGAGGAAATATATCCCGGGAAGCCCTCATGAAACTCCTTGAAACGGCTCAAGATGGGCTGCCACACTTTGTTCAGGCCGTGGAGTGGAATTATTGACAGGGAGTTGCCTCCTTCGGTGACAAGCGCACAGCGGCGCACGTGATAGAAAAAGCGAAGATACTTTGCAATGTTGGAAACTTGTATCATGATTTTCGTGAAGTCACCCACTTGAAGTGAAAACAGGTCAGCATGTAGGTTCTTGAGAATAACCAAAGTCTGGCCGGCGGTGGTAGGGTATTGGCTAAGGCCGGCAACAATGTGGTCATCGCTGTAAACTGTGAGCTGAGGGGAAAGCAGAGATGTTGTCGGCTGGGTAGAGGCGTAGAGTGGGTTCTCTGACGGTGCTGAAATCACTTGTGCAGTTGATGGGCTGGACGATTCATCATCCATGTTTGTGGCCGAGAGTGCAGAAGGCCCTCCCAAGTCTGGCATGTCGAACATAGCCCGTCAAGTCGATCTGTCAAGTTTTAAAAACGATGCGCACAGAATAATCAAGGGCTACTGAACGAAGGGTGCTCGTGGTAGCAGACCCCCGTGAGAAGGTCACGTGCCTGCGAGTTTGATTTCGGAAAACTGCCAATATAACACTAAACAACATCGAGATAAAATTAATAGAACTCGGCGATCGTCTCGACAAAGAAGGATAGCTAGATACTAGCGATAGCGACGTTAGGGCAAGCCTTCTTGAAGTAGCATAGTGGATTAAGAAAGGAGCAGCTGGACTTGCTGACGCGCAGAACAGCTGGAACGACTTTCAGAAGAATTAGACAGATCATGTTTTCGCCCAAGATAGATAAAAAGATAGAGATGGAATGCTCCTCGAATACTCGCCATGAAGCGTCTATTCTGTTTCTGTATCCTTTGAGGTAAACCTAGAACCCAATCTTAGCTTTACGGGACGAAATAGCCTCTAACTCCAGACTCCAACTTGCTTGATAGTCCTTTACTCTCGGGCGCCAGTCGGGGTAGCCTGTGTCTCAGACAGGCCTGAGGCTATCCGTAGAACATCACTAAACCGGTATAGAAAGAACGGAGGCATCCCAAATTGCAAATTGTTACGAAAGGAATGTCTCAATAGACCTATATCTAGACAAGTAATCTCTTCTTAAAAAAAGAGTTGGCTTCAAAGTTTTGCAGAGAAAACCTTCTGTCACATGCCAAGCGGATTTGGCAATGAAGCGACATCTCTGGACTGCATCCATCCCCTAGATTGCGATTCTTCAAAACCAGAACCTCTCAAACGAATGGATGTTTGCACATTATTTGCTTTTTCCTCTCTCCTTCGGCGCCTTGCTATCAGTTTTGGCTTTACCCTTGTCTACACGGTCCTCCTTAGATTGTGAATCGCCAAAGCCTCATCGCTTTACCCGACTCAGAAAACGTGCATCTTTCAGCTGCTCCATTCCAACTCCGAATACGCTCACCATATATATTGGGACCATATCATGCGTTCCGCATGGCCTAGAGTCCCCACTAGCTCTGCACTTGTCGAGGAATTTGATTGACTGCTGATGGATGGTTTCCTTTACCGAAGATCCGCTACCTGAAGTAGTGTCGCCAATCAGTACTGTACGGATCCTGATTGCCTAGCATTCCGTGAAGTAAGGCTCGTTAATGTAAAGCTCATGTGTTGTCAAGGGCATGTGCTTCTCAGAGCGGGGTGCTTGCCTCATTGCTAAGATCAAAGACAAGAACACGGATTCCGTACCATGAATCTGCTTCCAGTCGAAGCGCTGAAAGTGTTACAGAGGCGGTCCTGGTGGTCTCGGGGAGATCGCCTATCGTACATGTGTTGTTGTTGCATTCGGCCATCGTACACGAGACTGTCTCGACTTTCAAGGAGGTTCTAGGTGCAGAGGGTACTGATCGTTACAAGAAGGAGGAAAATTTGCGCTGTGAATGGAATAGTTCAAACCCCAGTGTATGACTCGTTTATAGCTTTGCTAAAGGGTAAGAACGCCTACTACGAACCATCTTTACTTTCAACCCCCTTTACTATGAGTACGCTTATAACCCACAGTAGTCATCCGTCTAGTCTTGATCGTGCCCTTCACTCAGTTTGTTACAGAGATAACACGAGACAAACAACCCTCGTGGACATTGCGCCTCGTCTCCAGGTCGCGATTGCTTCTCAACTCGAGGAGGAAATTTCCATCAACTTGTTCTGGAGTTCGACGATACGTGGACCGTGAACGGTGGCGATTCGTGTTGTAACTGTTAAGTATAGGCAGGATAGAGGGGAAAAGTGGCCTGAATGAAGGCATGCAGCTGCACATGACGCCGATGTTGATTGCCATAATACTGAAGTAAAGCGTTAACGATAGAGGAAGAAGGACAAGGGATGAAAACTAGCCTCCATATAAAATACTCTGCATTGGCTGCATTCTGGTTGACGATGTAGAGATATCGTACAATGGCCATGGCACATGTTCTGTACGAAAAGTCAGGGATACTATATGAATGAACGCAAAGATGAAAGGTGTGTAGGCATACATAGCTCCGCTCATAAATATGAGCGATATCAAAACCTTTTCCCTTCGCGAGAGCTTCAAGCGCCAGAGTACCGGGAGAGGGAGTACCAATATGAAGATGTCAGAAGCTATATTCATGGAGCCATAGACAAGGCCGGCTTTCGTGTAATTTATACAGTGGCCGGGGGTGTCAGGATTCCAATACTTCGAGCGTGGTGAGCAGCCAAAAATTTGAGTGAATAGGTTAGCGAAGAGGTAGCCGCAAATGACAAACATCGTCAGCTGAGAAAAGCGTTGGAAAGATCGGTTGACACCAAATAAGCGAATGTATAGGACGAGGATAGACATCTTGTAGCCAAGCAGGCTGATTAGGTATACCATGTCTGCGTCGTTGATCCACTAAGACTCTGTCATCCATCGATCTAACTCCTATCATAGTACTTAGAAGACGAGATGGCTCATCTTGACATAGTCTGAATTGTTTTTCGGATCTATAGAAGGATTCGTAGCTACGATTCATTAGCAGAAGTAGCTAGTGATAGATCATAGGGGACTGGCTTACACAGTCCTACGAGCACACTATACGCTGCGCAGAAGAGCTGTTGCCAAGTCAATACAATGGCTAAAAGATTGAGATTATTAAGAACTACGCTACCAATGTGATAGTTGCTGTATCTATGCAGTACATTAGCCCATGACGAGGATTCGGGAGATTGAAGCCCACAGTCATCCCAACCTAATGAATGAAGGACAAAGAATCGTACCAACAGACGGATTGCGACGAATATAGTCGTCAGGATAGGAAGTACAATGCTTGTCGCCACGATACTGCGTGATCGATCCGACGGTCCAACGTTTACAGGCATGTTGAGATAGCGGGCTTTGCCCAAAGATTCTGAGCTTAAGATGGGGAGGTGCCGGGGTAGAGGAATGGGTTTATACAGCATGCAGCGTTTTAGATATCCGATAATCAACAGATTACAGCAAATTCCCTCTGGCAACATCCAGCATCGATGCGGCGTGGCAGAGACCAAAAGTTCTCAGCTATGTCTTCGTGAACGACGGGGAAGGCTATCAGACTGCACTAGAAAATCTGGTGAGAGGCGAAGTGTAATGTGGCGAAGGAATTATAATCAGTATGGTCGAACAAAATTCCAAACCATTCAATGGGGTCCTCGGACTAACTTCTGAAAGTAGTTTTGTCCGATGCAAACTCATGCGAAATGAGTGCATCGCATTGAAGCGTTCATGCACTTCGCTGAATCATTCGTATCGCCTACGGCAATAGCTGCAGTAGCTGGAGATCCTCATGGAGGTTTCCTGTGCTGCTGGGGGTGCAGAAAGCGCTCGTACTTGGAGGGTGGGCTAAGTGACTCTTACATGCTCCAAATCAGGTATATTCAAGAGTATGTCGTACTGTACTGCTCTTACTAGAAGAGTATATTCGAGCTAAGACGAATACGTTTAAGATCACATCGTCCACTCCTGTAGAAAAATTTGATTACTTGCTTCGCAGAAAGCCTAAAGAATAGAGATGGAAAGCAATAATCAGAAAATAGAGGGATTGTCTAGATACTTGCACCTCTTTGCTACTATTTCTTCTACCTTGGTGTGGTGGCATGGAATACGGGCCTAGAACGCATCCCAAGGCGAAATTCTCAGTGCAGTTCTCAGTAATTGCTGGGGGCAAGACGCGGTGCATTAGATGACAATTGCAGGGGATGCAGCCCTTCGAAGATCAAACTCAGGTAGGTTGGAATCGTTGATCTTAGACACTTCTAGTTAGACTAGCCTAGATAGCCCGCATATCGTGTAAGGTATCGGCAGACTTACATCATCAATTCCCAATCGAGCGTCAGCCTCACGGAAAAGCGAATCAAAGAGAACCCCAATCTCTGTTAGTACGCTGGCATTATTGTGATCTCCGATCTACTTTGGCAGCTCGCTGCCATAAACAGCAAGGTTCCGTGGACCATTGTTCCCGATTCTCGATGTTATGCGCGGGTACGGCGGGCCTCAATTCTAAAATCTAGAATGTGTACACTGTACAGTATCCCATGGAGTGGCACGCTGGTTGCTCAATTGCTTGGCACTCACGGCCCCTAAAAGCAGCCCGTATGAGTAGGTC
>JAABUH010005207.1_pt1 | contig 10296 bp, 8 predicted proteins | sample 5559121 | NCBI WGS metagenome assembly JAABUH01 (sample SAMN10711871, study PRJNA513364) | rock metagenome | isolation source: Antarctica rocks | place: Antarctica: Victoria Land, Battleship Promontory nord | collected 2015-12-28 | reverse complement strand
ATGTCTGGAGTAGTATCGTTGCATCGATCCTCCCAGCTTGGGCCAAGTCCCACCAACGGCAATCCGGTGACACGCTCCCAATACTTCACAGGCGGCTGAATCCAACGCTGGTCTGCAACATTGAAGCCGCATTCATGAAGAGACCCCTCTTCATAGAAGTAGATGCAGGAGTCACCCTCAACTTCAATCCTTCTCAACACGGGAGTGTCCCTTTGTCGCAAAGTCAGAAAGTCCAAGTCTGGAAAGGACAGATATTTGACCAATTGGGGGCCTTCGTTTTTCTGGCTTTTGTCCATAGGTTCAGCTAAGGGACGATAATTCGAACCTCGAGATATATCCCAGACGGCAAGAGACTCGATTGGCTCATCTTCGCCCCATGCAGATCGATTCTGCTGCCAAATGTAAGCTGCAAAGTGTGTTGCACTATGAGACGATAGCCAGATGTCATTTCCCAGCAAGGGAAATCCGAGGTAATGAAGCCTCCACTCAAACCGAAGGATCGCATTCCATCTTGGCAACCAAGGAAACTCCTGCAGAACTGGAACCATGTCGAAGGCAGAAACGAAATGGCGGTGGACATGTTCAATGCTGTTGATCTGATGATAAGGTTTCGCTTCTGCCCATTCTATCACCAAGACACGTTCCTTCAGCCGAACTCTTCGGACAACACGATAATTGGTGTCAAATGGGATTATCGAAGTTGAATCAGCCCCAATGTCGAAAACCACATAGGCTCCGATTCCGGCATCGGCATAGACGAGGAGTCCAGAGTCATAGGTCCATCCTGGCTCCGGTAGGTCGACAGGAATGCCTGCATGTAGTTCAGCAGAAGGTGGTTGAAAATATCGATGCCACTCAGGGACCTTAAAGGGATGGTATGGTTGAGTGTCAAGACGCTCCCGAGCGTACTCGGGAATCTGTCCGGGAAGTGGCATCAGGGTGACGGTCTTTTTCTTTGAAACCTGAAAAGGTCTGCCAGTCTTCAGAGCTCGATACCTCATCACCACTCTATCAAAGATTTCTCTCATGGTGTCTGCCCTAGGTCTTGGATTGATGAAATCGGCGGCTACCAAGAGGCGCACCTCATGAGCATAAAGATGTTCTCTGATCAGTACTTCTCGGAGTAATGAGTCGTCTGTAAACTCTCTATGCCATGACTTTGAGACATAGCGGCACTTTAGCACGTCAAAAGAACTAAGAGCGCTCGTCACCATCAGAAAGAGGTCAGTCGGCAAGTCAACGAGACCGAACACGACTCTCATCATGGAACGAGGCAATGTTGATGTGTCGCACAACAGGCAGATTAGGCAACGTGGAAAGGAGTTCGTATCACTGCCAATGTGAAGAAGCTTGGAGAACGAAGTTTAAAGACCAAGCCCGTCAACCAAAGTGTTGTTATTGAGAACATTCGAGCTTTCCGGATTTGATTTTCATTCTCATCTTGTGGTGGGGAGTGAGAAGAGATACGGCCTTTGGTATTCGATGTAAAAGGGTTTCTACCGTACTAGAAGCAAAGCGACGAACTAAGCCGAAAACGACATATATCAAACACTGAAACAGGCAATGGGGTCCAAGACTCTTTCATTACTCAATGTTTACATATAATTGTACAACTAAGATCCTAATTTTGAGTAGGCATTTCCACGTTCGCCTTCGCTGCTACAGCGTCCTCGCTCTTCCACAGACTAGTCACAGTCTTCGTTTGGGTATAAAAGTTCAATCCCGACTTGCCATAGAACGTATTCGCACCTCCTCCAGCGACAGACTTCTTGTTACCAGTGAAGGAGAACATGGGTAAGGGCACCGGTATCGGTACGTTGATACCAACTTGTCCAGCCTCGATTTCTTTCTGGAATCGTGCCGCTGAGCTGCCACTGCGAGTGAAGATAGCAACGCCATTACCGTACTCATTCTTGTTGATCAAGTCAATGGCATCATCCATTGAGTCAACATTGAGACAGACAAGAACCGGCCCAAAGATCTCTTCGGTGTAACATTTCATGTGCGGCTTCACGTCGGCTATAACAGTTGGTCCAATCCAATTGCCGTTTGGATACTTCTCAGGCTTGCACCCTCGCCCATCCAAGAGTATCGTTGCACCCTCTTTTTCAGCGCTCGTGATGATGCTCTCAATCCGATCCCTTGCTTGGGGGCTGATCAAAGGTCCGAGGTCAGCTCCCTCCTCAAAGCCACCATTCACATTCAGATTCTTTGCCCTCTCAGCGACCTCAGGAAGCCAGTCTTTTGTTTCACCTACCATGACTAGCGAGCTCAATGCCATACAACGTTGACCAGCCGCGCCGAAAGCCGCACCAGCGATGGAATTTAGAGCTTGGTTTTTGTTACAGTCAGGTAATACCGCGGCGTGATTCTTTGCTCCAAGATTGGCCTGTACCCGTTTGCCTTTCGCAGAGCCTCGAGTGAAAATATACTCCCCGGCCTTATTGCTGCCTACAAAGCTAATCGCTTTTATTGCTGGCTCGTCTATAATGAAATCTACGGTCTTTGCTGAACCGTGAACGATGTTAATGACTCCATCTGGATATCCTGCTTCTCGAGCAAGCTCAGCAAGGATCATCGCTGCTCCTGGATCGCGCTCAGACGGTTTAAGAATCAAAGTATTCCCAGTAATTGTGGCAATTGGAATGGACCATAACGGAATCATAGCTGGGAAATCTGTGGTGAAATACACGATCAGGTATCCAACAAGTTGATGAGGGTTCGAAGTTCTCACTGAATGGACAAATAGAGGCCACCACCCCAATAGGTTCCCTGTAGTTCTTCGTTTCCATATCTTTAGCCACCTCCAATACCTCTCCAGTCAGCTGCGTTGTGATTCCACAAGCTGTCTCCGCAACTTGCAGTCCCCTCAGTACGTCTCCTCTGGCATCTGCAAATGTCTTCCCCTGCTCTAACGTAATGCTCGCTGCCAATCTGTCCCAGTGCTGACGTATGAGCGCGACAAATTTGAACATAATCTGCTGCTTATGAAGTAGACTTGTGGCCTTCCATGAGGGGAACGCCTTCTGTGCACTTGCGACAGCTGCATTGAGTTCGTCATCCGTACTTTGGGGAACGCGAGCCACAAGATTGTTGGTGGCCGGGTCATGGAGGTCGATCCAGGAGACGGCATTCGAGTCTACGAATTGATTGTCAAGGAAATTCGGTGTATTACCAGGTAGTGATATCTGCTCATGATTTGTGGGATAGATATCTGGGGGTGATACAGCTGCAGCGGCCAATTGCCGGTGCAAAGCTGACGTTTGCAGCCGTCTTCGAGCTGTTGATGATGGAGGAAGCCGTGGTAAGTTTCTTGGGCGGAGAGAAGCAGATGGCAGCGCTTTCAGGACTAAGACCCTCGTCAACGCTGCGCGTTGTGTCACCATCTTCTAAGGCTGCGTTCTCTCTCTACTGGACAGCGCAAAATGGTTTGTTGTACCTCATGAGAGACTCGAGAGAGAATTGATGGCATTACTATGTCGGATTTAGGTATCGGGATTCGAAGAGGGCGCGGGGTGTTGCGGGGAAGCCGGGAGGTTTGTGCGGCAAAACGCTCAAGATATATGCTGCTACAATCCTCATTGCAACACACTTTCAATGCTATAGAACGAAGCAATTGATTCGATTGCTCATATCCTGCAAGTTACGCTCTTCGTGAAATACTATACAGGCTTTTAGTAAAACAGTCTGTAAACACCAAACATTTCTCCGGTCGAGCTGTTTCAACCATCTGGCTTGCCCCCAAGCTAGAGTCTCTAGTAACATTCTCTCAATCTCCTTCCATCAAATCTCGTCTGGCATCTAGGCTCACGCGATGCATCATCCTCATTCTGCCAGACCCGAAGATCTTGTCGTTGGTTTATTGACCTCGGCTTGGGCTTTCTCGGTGGCTGTGCTGGCCGCATCAATGATCTGATCTTTAGTGTCGACAACGCTCTGCTTAGCCTTTTCTGCCGTCTTCTTGACTTGTGGAGGTGGAGATCCTCCTGTCACGCCTACAACACCAATCAACAGGGCGATGATCGTCACTGCGAGGGCACCGATTCCTCCCGCAACTTCAGGCAGAGTCTTGATAGCCTCAACAGGATCCTTCTTGGCGAGAGTGTAGAATAGGTCGACTTTCTCGCGGACATAGGTGACCGGGTTCTCCATGAATTTGAGGTCCATTGGGGATTCCGGTTGTGGTGGAGGTGGCGGCTTAGCAGCGTCCTCCTCGGCCGACTCGATAGCAGCCTTGACATCGTACGTCTCAGTCTTGAGTTTTTCAGCATCCTCAACGGAATGACCAATGTAGATGTTGTCAAACAGAATGTCACTCTGCATTGTCCAAATTTCGAAGCCAATCTATGACATGTTAGAGGTCTTATCATATGTTGGACGTAAGACAAGAGGACTTACAGCACCCATGGGTTCAAACTTTGAGGGAGTCTTGTCCTCAAAGAAGTCTGGGTTGGGGATCATTTTCGGCTTCCAGACACCCTTGTATGCTGGATTGTCAATGTACTCTGGAGACCATTTGCCCTTGTAATCAGGGTTCTTTTTGGTGGGGGGTTCCCATTTCCCGCAGCCAGATACCTCCTCACACTTGGAATTGGGTACTTGTGGCGGAATCCAGTCACCATCTTCTTCATCATCCCAATCTTCTGGCTTCTCGGCCTCTGGATCTGGAACCATGGTAGGCTCGTCCTCGAGCCAGTCATCGGGCTTGGTGGCTTCTTCGTCCACGATCTCAAACGGAGCGTCTTCATCCCAGTCTTCAGGTTTGGTAGCCTCAGGATCCGGAATTCTAGCCTCGTCCACCCAATCATCAGGCTTGGTATCCTTCGGGTCGTCAATCTCTCGCTCTGGATTCACTGAGGGAGTGAAGTCTTCGAGTAGATTTCCCTTTTTGCTAGATTCGCCATTGATCATGATCTCGAATTCGTTGTTTTCGTGAACGATGAGTGTGTAAAGCGTAGTTTTCTTGTCGATCTTCGCCATTGGGGCACTCTTCAAATGCTTCTCTTCATACTCACCAGTCTTTGGGTTCTTATGCTTGAAGATAAAGTGAACCTATATCTTACTTTAGCAAAATTCAGAGGAAATACTATGATTGAACTCCTGACCTTGTTGGTAGCACCGCACTTGTCGGGACCAAACATTATAACATACGGAGAGGCGTTGGAGAACTCATCAGCGTGTAACTTCTTGTTGTCCTGGAGGAGCTTCATGTAGGCGCCACCACATTCGAGGCCATCTATCAGGGTTTGTTAGCTTTCTGAATATACGTGAATACGATATTTGTTCGAATCTCACTTTGTAGCTTGACCTCGTACTGGACAACAAGGCTTTTACCCCGGTTATCTACCTTTTTGGGGAACTTTGCGGATATCGCGTGATGTGCTGCCGGATTCTTGACGACAAGACCCTTGTCTCCTTCAATACCTTTGAAGACATGGGGCTCTTCGACGGCCCATTCGCCTACATACGCCCATTCCTCGTCGGTCTTGGAGTCCTCCTTCTTTGCGTGGGAAGGCTTCCACCGCGACTCCCAATCATCTGTAAATTGTTCGATAAAATCTGCTTTTATGTCTGTAGAGGGCTATCCAGAGTGTCAGTTCATACTTGAATTCAAAGGTGTTGATTATTGTTCATCGCGCACTCACCGTAAACGTGGGCTTTTCGATCGCTGACGTGGTGCTAGATTCTGCTGCTGTGGTAGATGAAGACTCCACTGGGTCTTCGCTCTCGTCTGCTCGAACTTGGCTGAGGAGAGCAACCGAAGAATAAAGAGCTGCAGCTACCACTCCGTTCAGACGCATCTTGTCGATCTGCAAGCCGAAGCAGGTAGACCTTGACGAACGATATCAGCGGGTGAAGAGAGTCTGAAGGCGGTGTGGTGTTGTGGGAAAGAAAATAGTAAGTTTCTTGGGAATTGGTGTCTTCAATAATATGCGCCAATAGCAAAAGGACAAGCTGGTCTTTTCCAAGAAATTCCACCAAAAAACGATACCTTCCGTAAACGGTTTAGTGCTCCCGCGCGGCTAGTTCTCGCTTGCCGGCAATTCGAACAACTTCGCATGTTTGAGGCTCTGACGGTGCAGCAGATTCATTGGGTTGTTTCAAGGATGAAGTATTTTCGGGCACAGCCTATTATTCGAGCATTTCGACAATCGTGTTCACATCTGAGAGGTGCGAGTTTCGGCTGAGCCTCATTCTTCCGCTGGTCAGTTCTCGAGTGTCTTGACCAGTTGAAGTTTCAAATCTTGTACTCTACTTGGGGACCCAGAATTCGAACGAGCTTGTAGACTATGGCAGCCTTGCAGGAAGATCTAGCTGTTGCTAGTGACGATCTTGTCCTATCCACTGATCCAGACCATCCAGCCAATCTCATTTGTAGATTATGTCGTAATTTCTACAATTTGGGATGGGTCGGAGGGACTGGCGGAGGGACCTCCATTAAGAGAGGATCCCACATCTTTATTGCTCCTTCGGGTGTACAGAAGGAATTGATGCAGCCGATGAATATTTTCGTCCTACAATATGACACCCGCTCATATGTGCGCAAGCCTCTGGATCTGAAGCCATCCGCATGTACACCTTTGTTTCTTGCCGCTTTTGATAGGGGAGCTGGTTGTTGCATACATACGCACTCACAGTGGGCGGTGCTGGTGACCTTATTAATTGAGGAGCAAGCAAAGCAGGACGGTCAAGATACTAAGAAGAAATATTTCGAGATTGAGATGATCGAGCAGATCAAAGGCATTCCGAAAGGAAGAGGAAAGCCGGGAATGCTGGGCTTCTTTGATCGTCTTAGAGTCCCTGTCATCGAAAACACTGCACAGTGAGACCTCCACGGACCTGGCTACCCTCCCACTGACTCTTTACAGCGAGGAAGACTTGACTCAGAGCCTAGAAGAAGCAATGGAAGAGTACCCTGACACATACGCGGTCTTAGTCCGTAGACACGGCGTGTGAGCAGTTCAGCGTAATTATTAAGCTTCATTTACTGATTTCGTATAGGTATGTATGGGGAGATGATGTTCAGAAGGCAAAGACACAAGCGGAGAGGTAATAATTCATCTTCTAATTGACCAAGGCAAATCTACTAATAATACATAGCTTAGACTATCTGTTCCGCTTAGCTGTCGAGATGAAGAGACTGGGACTTCCCTGGGTGTCCTGAGAAGAGAGAACCAACGCACTCTACGCGTAATCCTATGAGAAGTGATCTTGGATTCTGGGAGGATGTGTACTCATGTCCAAAAGAACCCGCCTCACTCGATATCTTTGAGCACTTTAGGGCTGTATGCGCTCATTAAAGCCGCAATACCCAGACTCTAATGTCTCTACTCAGGCAATGACTCACCAAACACGATTGTCCATCCGACGGAGGTACCATTTCTCTCGATGAAATGAACAACCCTCAAATCTTGCTGGCTGATCAAGGAACTCAAGGCACGTGAAGCATACAATTCTGAAAATGTCCCCTTTGTTGCCCACTTTGATACTACTCCCGGGCCCAAATCTTCCGTGCTTGATCCCGCAATCCATGCAAAATCGCGTGTGGCCCAACTTACTTCCTAGAGCCTTTTTCCTAGAGTTCCGATGGAATTTTGAGATCGGAAGCAGAGACAGGCACAATGAACAGGGGAGATTGTCGTCAAGCTTGAGGAATTTGAACAAAGGATCGGCCTTCTTTAAGATCTTCCGTTCGAGTAACGCAAGGGCGTGCTTGTAAAGATCCTCATGGGTAACTATCGAGTAGAGGTACTTGTTAACACCCCTCAAACTGGCAAGCTCAGAACCACGGCTGTTGATGAGATACGAAACTATCTCTTGTTGTAGCTCCAGCGGAAGAGCGAGCAAAGGTGGTAGAGGAACGGGTTGATAGTGTGACGCTGGCGGCTCTGGATGCTGCTCCTTACTGGCAATTGCCAGCTGGTTTTGCTGCTCGTCATCGAGGGAAGTTGAGGAAGAAACATGGCCTTCCTTGACGATACCTTTGAATTGACGAGGGGTGATCGAAGCTGTTGTGCTGCTATCGCGGTGTGACATCGTGCCTAGAGCAGGTCTGAAATCTCGCTGCCAGCACGTTGTCGACAAGGCCATTCTCGTGACGGATAGACTTAAAGGTGTTTTTGATCACGTAGGCGTAGCCTTGAATAAAGAAACCTGGTTTCCCACAAAAAAATATCAACTCAACAATGAGATCTCATTTCTTTGTGATGACGAATGGGGTTAGATTGTCGAGCCTTTTGACCGAGGAAGTAGTATCAAACCCTACCATGGGGCTCAACATCTGCACGGAGCTGAAGACGGTGGAATACTTTGAGGCTCGACGGAGTCACCGGTACCTTAAAATATAATACCATGAGACTGGTGGTATTTTACCTTACCTTTTAGAGAAGGACTAAGTCGCGTATCCAATCATTGAGCTACGCGCAGGCGCGTCTAAGTTTCGGGCAACTCATGTCATCTGAGGCCATGTAAATTTGTGCTTACATATGTGCTACTTCGAAATGGGCGCTCTGGATCACGATAATCGCAATGGCTCTGATCAAGAAGGCTTTGCGTCTTTCAAATCACACGCTTCATCGTCGACCCATCACCGGCGAAAGCGGCGTAGGCTTGCTGAAGAGTCCCATGACGGTCTCACTTCGGGCGACGAAGAAGCATCGTTCATATCCTCTAGTACAGAAAAACAAGAGGAACCAAGGCCTCTGGAGGAAGGAGAAGACCTTGAACAGCAGGCCAAACCAAAATCGAAATACAAGATACACATCCCAAAACATTCAGAACTTCCTACAGATACCTTCTTTACACAGCCCCCGCAAAGGTCTTCCAGTCCATATAGGATTGATCAATTCCAATGGAGAAAACCACAAAAGCCAGCTCCGCTATCTTACGTTCAACAGGGATCCCCAAAGCAGCCAGGATGGAGAAATCCACCTGTACATAACTTGCAGTTCTATGATAATACCGAGAACGAACCACCTTTACCTGGGCACCCAGATCGTCAAATCGACGATGAATTCCCTTTAGATCAAAGCTACGCGGATATGTTGGCTGATCTTCCCTCGGACGTCTTCTCGTCCCCCAGCAGTTCTGTTACTGGTAAACGTGATCAACCAATACATATTCCATCTCAGAACGCTCTTCTTTCACAGTCTACACAGCCCCTACGGCTTGCTGCCCCTATTTCAAATCTACGGCAAACCACCTTGTTCGGCACGCAGGCTCCTGAGGTCTGCTCTCAGACACAGTCAACCCGAAAGCACAATTGGCCGCTGGCTAATCGCGAAGAACCACCAACACACCACAATCTAGATCGAGAAGCATTAAAGACGTGGACTTATCCTACCAATCTCGGCACAATTCGTGAATACCAGTACAGCATCGTGGCCAGAGGTCTTTACCACAACTTACTGGTGGCATTGCCCACCGGATTGGGAAAGACTTTTATTGCAGCCACAATAATGCTAAATTGGTTCCGGTGGACCACAGAGGCGCAGATTGTTTTCGTGGCACCAACAAAACCTCTCGTATCTCAGCAAGTGAAGGCGTGTTTTGACACCGTAGGAATACCCCGGTCGGTAACAACGATGCTCACTGGTGGCATCTCGCCTGGACTACGTGCCGAAGAATGGCGGAGCAAACGAGTTTTCTTCATGACTCCTCAGACCATCATCAATGATTTGAAATCTGGTATATGTGATCCCAAAAAGCTCGTACTACTTGTGGTAGATGAGGCTCATCGTGCAACTGGTGGCTATGCATACGTCGAGGTCGTCAAATTCTTGAGACGATTCAATACGAGTTTTCGCGTCTTAGCATTGACAGCAACACCAGGAGCATCAGTTGAAGCCGTACAAGAAGTGATTGATGGTCTTGGCATCTCCAGAGTCGAGATAAGAACAGAGGAGTCTCTCGATATCCGGCAATATGTTTACTCGCGCAAAATTGAGACCATTCTCTTTGATAACTCAGACGAGATGGCTATGGTGATGGATCTGTTTTCTAGAGCTTTGCAACCTGTCCTTGATAAGCTGAATGGGATGAACGCTTACTGGGCTCGAGACCCAATGACCTTGACACCTTATGGCTGCAATCAAGCTCGGCAAAAATGGATGGCCTCTGATGCGGGTAGGAAGGCAAGCTTTGGCATTAAAGGGATGGTTAATACGATCTTCTCGCTCCTTGCCAGTCTGTCGCACGGTATCGAACTCCTCAAATTTCATGGTATTGGCCCTTTTTACCACAAGGTGCTCGCATTTCGAAACGAGATACATGGCAATGGAAAAAAGGGCAGCAAAT
>JAABUH010005206.1_pt1 | contig 10296 bp, 9 predicted proteins | sample 5559121 | NCBI WGS metagenome assembly JAABUH01 (sample SAMN10711871, study PRJNA513364) | rock metagenome | isolation source: Antarctica rocks | place: Antarctica: Victoria Land, Battleship Promontory nord | collected 2015-12-28 | reverse complement strand
AAGATGAGATTTGTTTGTTGATTTGATTGATTCTCTAGCAAACAACGAAGATTCTTTATCATTGAATCTATCGATCGATTTGATTCTTGAGCAATTCACGAAGATTCTTTATCGTGATTCTCATAATCGAGTGAACTTTACATACTTAATGAGCGATAAGTAGTTTAGCAATTCAAACAATCTCGTCGTTGATTCTATTCAATCTTCTAGTGTTGTTCTATCTTTCAATTATCGTCGATCATCAGGTAAATGAATTTCTTTAGACTCGTTTTGTCTAGACGAGTATGTTGAATGAGTAATGAGATCAGTATCATGTGATTAACGAATTCTTAATATAATGTCTGAATCGTGTCTAGATGATACAATCAATGAAGATCAGAATTGATAGTGCTTGATCTTTAGAGATAGCTATAACTGAATATTAAGAATACAGAAGAAGATTGATACAAAAGCTTCTATTTATGTAATGTTCAGAGACTGCGCTAGACTCGAAAGAAATGTGTTTGTGACATGAAAAGAAAATGATGTAGATGAACAAGATGTTGATGAAAGAAAAGAGTGTTGAGAAAGAAAAAAGATGTTGAGTCATATCTGAGTCATATCTGGGTCAAACCTGACTAGCTCGCTGATTAGTTCTAATCATTACGCAGAGCACTCGCTAGCGTTCACTGCAAATTGATTAGAGCTTCAGTCTTGTTCAGTCTTATCAGTCTTGATACGCTCGTAACAGATAGATAGATAGATATTCTATTATGACTCTTTATTATGACTTTCTATCATGACTTTCTATCAAATAATCTTCATGTTTCTCTATCATAGCTTTTCTTCATGACTTCTCTTTATGACTCTCTATCAAACAGTCTTCATAGTTTCTCATCATGACTTTCTATCATAGCTTTCTATCATAGTTCTCTATCATAGTCTTCTATCATAGTTCTTTATCAAAGCTCTTTATCAAACGATCTTCATGTTTCTCTTCATGTTTTTCTTCATGTTTTCCTTCATGTTTTTCTTCATGTTTTTCTTCATGTTTTTCTTCATGTTTTTCTTTATGACTTTCTATCAAAAAGATAATGCAAAAAGGTAATGCAAAGGCGAAAACCCGGAAAGATTTCTATATTTAGCTCTCTTGACATCATATTCGATTGCTTGATGAGTCGAGTCGAGCCAGCGAGTTCTGACTCGACTTGAGATCAATATCAAGTCGAGTCGAGATGTTCAACTCGAGTATTTGAGTCGAATCGAGATGTTCAATTCAAGTACTTGAGTCGAGTCAGAATGTAGATATGAAAACTTAACTTGATGATCAGTCTACTTGAATATCAAGTTCTTGTAATATTCATTCAGTAATACTGCTTAGATTGATATCAGTATGCTTGTTTTTAATTTGTTCAAAGCTTAACAAGACTTTATGATATTTTCAGAACTCAATGTAGTAAAATTTCATGATAACTAGAAAAGATAATTTATTAGAACTAGTTCATTCATTTAAATTAATGAAGATTTTAGAATTTGTTGATAAATTCTTGAGTATGTTGACTTGAACAATCGTCGTTCAATTCTTGAAAGAGATCGTAAGTTTAATTCTATGTGACAAAGTAATGCTTAATCATGTCATTTTAAATGCTCATCGAAATTGAAGATTGTCAATAGCGACATGAGAAATATTTAAAGTGATGAAAGTCTTTTGAAGTTGTAATGCAAAAACTTCTGAAGTATATTCTTGATGAAAAGTATGATGCTATGATTTGTTAATCTTTTGCAATCTCTTTTGCAATCTGTTTTGCAATCTTTTTTGCAATGTGCAATTAAGAAGTAACTTATCAAAGCTTTAACTTTAACAAAGTTATGAATATCTTGAACTTTCATAATCTTACAGTACTCTGCAAAAAGTCATGATCACTTAAGCGAAAACACGTAAAATCGCGTACCTTCAAAACAATCAACCTTCTTCAATCACATTCATCATGCTCAGAAGAGCTTCGTTAACTACAATTTCTGATAATAAAATCTCAAGAAAGAAGCTCGATTTGTTGACTAAAGGGAAAATTACGAGGCAAGCTGAGCTAGAAGCTACACTCACTCAAATCAGTCGCAATTTGAACGTTTCTTGCATCATCATAAATGAAGTTTTAGAAAGACTTTGCACTGCACTCTTCGAAGTCAATAAACTCAGATCAGAAAGATCTTTATCAATTACTTCTCAAGCAGCTAAAGTACTGTTACGTCAGTTACGATCGAAGTCTAAAATCATCTGAAGACAGCTGAAAATGAACATCGAAATCGATTTGAACGCGAGAACTCTCAACGCAACACTACGAGCTCACGAAATTTCTCACTGACTAGCTCTTCGACGATCGAAATTAACATCTGAAGTTGCTCTGCTTCGATTAAAATGAGCTAAAAAGCATAAGAATTGAATCATGAATCAATGAAACAATGTCATCTGATCGAATGAAGCATTCGTGACTCGAGAATCAGGTAAAACATCAGAATGAGTGTTTGAAATTTTCAAACAGAAATGAGATAGAGATAAAGTAATGAAAATTCTCAGTGAAAAGCTCTTTTTCATTATGATTTGAAGAGCTTTCTGAGGTTCTGAAAGATCGAATTTATATCTGCTTGATCGAAACTTCGAATTCAAAAAACACGACTATTCAGCAGTCTTCTACATTCAGATTTTGAATCACAATTTGACTGACATATGAGAGTCAGAACTAGTATTCATGCAGAATAACGCTTAGATACATAGAGTCAGGAAATCGAAGCTCTGATTTCAGAAAATGAGTATAGAAGTCATGAAGTGACCTTCGTACAGTCTCGATTTGAATCTCATCGAAAATCTCTGAGTTCTACTGAAGAAGAAAGTCTATAAAGTCTATTCGAATTTGAATAAATTGAAGAGTAAAGGCGAGAAAGCTGAAACTCAACTGTTTCAGATTTTACAGAAGATCTGAAAGAACATACGAAAGAAGATAATAGAGAGACTAATTTTCAGTATGTCACGCAGATGTGAAGCTCTAATTATAGCGAAGAACTGACATACTAAATATTGATCGAGAAATTATAAGTCATATACTACTAAATAACTAGCTCAAATATTGAAGTTTCTCAGCTGAATTTGATGATTCAATGATTGATGCAGATGAAGAGTGTATTAATTGAAGAGCGCGCGATCGTGACTTAATGCGAGATACTGTAGTTGCTAAGTTTATGCGTTTATCACAATCTTTGCTATTCAGATGATGTTTCATGATGCTGTTATTGATGTTTCTATTATTAAAATGCTCATAAACATACAAATACAAATGATAAATGAGTTTAAGTCTTTTGCTTTCAACTAAAATTGTTTGATAAAAGTTATTTCATATTTTATCTGTTCATGACTGTGAAATTCACTTTAAATGATGATAGTCTGATACTTTTCATTCTATTTGCATTGCATATTGAGTTTGCTTTCATTAATTCTGAAATATATGTTGATATTCTTGCTCATGATTGTATAGCACATATTATTCATCATGTAATGACTGCAGTTTGAAGAGCACAATAAAAGCAATGTTAGAAGAAGAAGATCAAGCATTATCATGCTTGCTGTCATTAAAATTCTTTGAAAATATATTTATAAAACTGAATAAACTGTTCATACTTGCTTGCAATTTCGATGTTCTCATTTAAGAGAATCATATGATAAGTAAGTTAAATGAGAAAGAGACTGCAAAAACAGTTGCAAAAAGAATTACAAAGAAAGTTGTCAAAAGAATTGAAAACAAGTTTGATTTTTCAAGCATTGTTAAGCTTAAAGTTTGAAGATCAATGCAAATCATGCATTACTGTTGAGTTATGACTGATTGATTCTTATCTTTTAAATTAACTGTTAATTATTTTAAAAACTAGCACATTTTAATAGATTTCAAACATCATGATTGATTAAGAAGCTTATTACAAATACAAGAAAATAATTATACAGAGATGAATTGAAGTATGAAATAATCATTGCACAGAATTATGTGAAAAGAATGTTTAATTCTTCTGTTCACTTCTGTTATTTAATTATTACATGAAAGTATAATGTAATGTTGCATGCAATAAATGATTCTATCTATCAGCTTGTGACTGCAAAACTAGCTAAATTGTTGATTTAAAAACACTTGATTTTTAAAATATGAATATTAAAAGAATCAAAAAACAATCACAACACATGCAAAGCAAATTTTTGAAAAGAGCAATACAATCAAGACAGAACGAATCTAGAAGATGAATAAATGATGATGAATTGCATGAACTGCAGCAATGCTGATTCAGAGATGATTGCGAGCAACGTTGATTCATCACAAAGAAACAGCAACGTGAGATTGAAAGACTTACATAATGACAAGAAGTATGTTGATAACATTATTGATCTTCTAATACAAACATTAACGTTAAAGAAAGAGAATAGCAAAGATCATTCATGAAAAGAAGTAGCAGTGAAGCTGATGCAACGTCTTTGAAATGATTTAGAAGAAAAAAACAACGAGAATCAGAACGTGTTCATTACGAAGAATGTATAGAAATCGAAGACATTCATACAATTGCTTAGCAAGCAGCTACAAACACAAGATAGCACGCAAATACAAGATAACACACGCTTCTCATCGAGAATCACGTCATGAGCGAACGTGACAAGAGAAGAAGTAACAACGAGAGAGTAACATCTCAGAGACGAATTGTTCTCGCTTTGCAAGAGATGAGAAGTCATGATGAAAATAGCAGAAAGAAAGAAAATAAAGAAGATACAAAAGAAATCTATCGAATAGATTCTTTAAGAAATCACAAATGTGTCAACAGCTCAAAGAAATCTAATCATGTCTCTTCGCAAGCTTGAAAGCGAAGATATCACACTTCACGCAGTGAGCTCAGAAGCTCAAGCAAATCTGAAAAGATCTCAAACATGAGCAAAAGAAATTGCGAACTTGACGTGTATAGTGCATTGAATCTTCGCTGTGCTAGCACATGAAGTATGCATCATAATAGATACAAGCAATCAGAAAGTGATTATTAAAAGACTAGTAAAAGATAACATAAGACTTCATAAGAATCTAAAGATTCTAAGAATAGTCTGACTCAAGAAAGTAGTTGAAAGTGAGAAGATTCACTCATCGCTCATTGTAGAGATTGCAATTAAAGCAATGATGAATCGATTAATGAACGAGAACATGCTAAACTTGTATCAAGAATGCTCATGCAAGCTGTTTGAAAAGAATTGTCACATTACTCAGTGCTACAGATGCTTCAAATTTGATCATATGATCAGATTCTGCAAGAAGAAACAACGCTGTGCTAAATGCACAGATAAACATCATATTGAAGAGTGTGTAATGTCTTTGAATAGAAGATGTTGCATCAACTGCAACGAAGATTACGAACTCTGAAGACGCATCTGTCTCAAATGATGACAGTAGATGAAACAGACGTCAGAAATCTACAAAAACAGATCGATCAAATATTCAAAAGCATCGAAATACAATCGCGCACTCTTCTCACTGTTTCTGAACTCTCTAAGCTCAATGAATTCATTGAGCTCAACAGACTTCGTAGATTCAATGAACTCTTCAAGCTCAGCAAGCGTTGTGTTGAAAACACACAATCGAGACGTTGAATCAACATGACAGATGATAGAAGTCAAGAAAAGATGAATTGATCTCTTTTCATGCGTGACTAGCGACTCAAACGAGACAACATCTGAGTAGACTCAGAAACGCTCAATCAGAAAGTGCGAAAGACTCTCAGTGATTGAAAGCATACAAAGAGTCTTCTCAGTGCAGAGTCAACAACAGCTACAAATAACTTTATGATAAAACAATTCTTTCTATGAATTTTACAGTACAACATCAGAAAGTCATTGAAGATTTAAGAATCATTCTTGATTGACAAAGAAATTCACAAATTTGACATAGTAGTCATACAAAAGCAAGAACGTAACATTAATGATTCATAATCATTTAGCTCAGCTCACAACTTCTTTCATCTAGTGAAAAACTCGTCATCTCAGTCAAGAATATGCATATATGTTAACAAATGCTTAAAGCTCAATCAGTAAACAGTAAAAACAGCGAAGTCAGACATCTGCTCAATCAGAATATTAACTTGCAACACAGACAACAAAATGCAGATACTAAGACTTCTAAACGTCTACAACTTGAGCTCACTATTCATTACATTCACAAAGAAACTCTCAACTATTTCTCGTCTGAATGAACTACTCAAGAATGACTGTGAACAACTAGTTGTAAAAGACTTCAATCTACATCATTCACATTAAGAAGAGCGAAGATGCTTCACTCAACATATGATGATTGATACTCTACTAAACGTCATTACAAATGCAAGATTGAAACTACTGCTGAAATCAGACATAATCACTCGCAAGATTCACAATCAGTTTACAATGATAAATTTAGTCTTTAGCAGCGAGAAAATACAGTCTATGACACGCAAGTGCGAAGTACGAATTGATTTACATCAGAAATCAGATCATTTTTCAATTGTCACAGAGCTAAATTTACAAACAATCTCAATGCAATTCTCGATTTGTTGACTCTGAAAAAAAATGAACACAGAAGCACTGAGTGCTTATCTGCAAATACATTTTTCGTCAGATCACTCTCTGAACAGCAGAGCTGAAATGAATGACAGAGTGACAAAGATCATCAGAGTATTACAAGAGATCATTGAGAAATCTACTTTCTGAGCAAAATCATCAAATTGAGTAAGAGACTTCTGAAATCAGAGCTGCTTCGAAGTAGTAACGAAATCAAGATGACTGCAAACTGTATGAAAAATGCAAGACACATTAAAGACATGAAATAAATATCTGAAACATAATGATCACAAAAACAAGATCATCAAACAAACAAAATGCGCACACTTCAGATCACAGATGCATGAGTTAAGCGACGCATTGAAATCAATATGATGCTTTGCAAAATGAGCTAGAATTGAAAGTCAGCTATCTAAAAAGCTTTCTCAGTTTTCATCACTGAAATGAGATAATACTGATCACATGATAACAACGTTTGAAGAAAAAATTGAGATGCTGCGAGAAAAGTTCTTTTCTTCATTCTCACAAGCAGACATCAACGACATTTCAGATTCATTCATATCTTTGACAGTATCATCAAATTCACGCATTTCAAAGAATGAGATAAAGCGAGCAATCAGATGAGTAAAAGCAAACAAAGCATTAAACATCTCTGAAATCTCAAACAAAGCACTTCAAGCAGATCTTACAAAACTGTTCTCAGTGTTGATGAGTTTATTCAATGCATGCATGATACATAAATATCATTCGAAGCAGTTCAAAAAGACTCAAACAATAGTGCTATGCAAATCAAAGAAAAGTGATTACATTGACTTGAAGACATATCGACTCATTGCTTTACTTGATATCATAAGCAAAGCTTTAAAGACAATTATGATCAAAAGACTGAGTGATATAACTGAGATTCATTACATGCTTTCAAATGCTCAAATGAAAGTGAGATGCAAGTGATTTGTGATCTCAACGTTAAATCTACTAGTAGATCAAGTTCACATTATGTGAGACTGCAAGATCAAGTATGTGATCTTTATGCTAAGTTTAAACATTGTCAAAGCATTTAATCGAGTCTTGCACATCAGATTGCTGCATACATTGAAAATGAGAAAAACATCAAACTACATAGTTGAATGAGCATGCAGCTTTCTAAAGAACAAAGAGATGTCATTGACATTCAATGAGTAAATGAGCATTATACGCGAGGAAAATGTAGACATATCTCAAGAATCTCTCATTTCATCAATTCTCTTTCTATTTTTCAACGTAAATTTAATTGAAAAATGCAAAGCATTGAAAATCAAAATCGAAGTGCTTAACTTCATAAATGACATCAACATTCTAGTTTATGACAGATTCATTGAAGAAATCTGCAAAATACTGAGCAAGATACACAATGTCTGCGCGAAGTGAGCTTGAACTCATGATGCAACGTTTGCATCAGAAAAATACGAGCTTACACATTTCACTAGAAAATCGAGAAAATTCAACATGATGATTAACATACAAATAGAAAGCTCAGTGATTAAGTCGAAGTCAAACATGCAAGTTCTAAAAATGCAACTGAACATGAAACTGCAATGAGACGCGCATCTTCGACAAATAAAGATGAATCACATCATAAGAATGCTGATACTTAGTCATCTTGAAGTCTTCACATGAGAAGCTATCTTCACAAAAGCGAGACAAGTATACTCAGCAGTAGTAAGATCAGAAATCGCATTTGAAACATCAGTCTGACATCAACGCGACAAGAAAGATGAACTGTTGAATAAAAAATGCAGATTAGAAACACTTCAGAATCAGACTCTGCATCACGTAGCAGAAGTGTTCAAAAGAGTAAGCATTGAAACTTTAAAGACAGAAACATACACAAGCTTGCTACATGTTTATTTGAACATGCTACAGAACAAGATCACATTACACAGTTGAATCAATAATTGAACGCAAGAGATCAAACAAGCATGCAAACTAATACATGCTCGTTTAACAAGAGTTAATCGCGTCATTTCTTGCTTACTCGTCATTAAGAAAATAGTACTTCTGAATGTCTTCATTCAGAAAGATGCAAAGATACAGTTGAGATGCAGATGATACACTTTCTTCTTCACAATGATTTCAACAAGCGATAACATTGCAATAGCGCAGTATCACAAAGATCAATGAATTCAATGATGAAAAAAGTACAGAAAATATGTTGCAAACATCAATGCAACTTCAGCACAAAGATTGCATCTGAGCAACAAAATGATAAAAATGCGTGATGATCTTCAAAAAGCAAAAAGCACTCTTGCAATGCACATCAGAATTGAATGCATAGATCTGAATACTTATTTGCACTCTAGAAACATTTCAGACATGAATAGTTCATGATGTGACTGCAAATAAAGTCATCAAACGATGAAGCATGTACTTATGCATTGCTTGAACTGATTGCATTTGCGATCAAGAATGTTACAAGATGCTGACTTCTTAAACTATTGAATAATCATCATCATCATGAAGAGTCTCAAAGCAGTAACAAAGATGATGATGAAAACAAAGTTCTTGAAGCAATTTAAAGTGACTAGAACACTTATTCTTTAACATATAATCAACATGAACAAATTTGATACATAGTCTCAAAACTCACTGTTTCAACTGCGTGAAGCAATCATATAGACTGCGAGTGATTTTCTATCTCAGAGAGTTTTGTTCACTCGAAACAAATTGCATAAAGTCTCTCATGAGTTGATTTAATTGATGTCATAAGAATGTATGAATTTATTATTATTATTATTATATTAAAAGAATCAAAAAGATTACTTGACTTCTTAATTTTAAATATTACTTTTCAGATTTCACATGTCAATTTGTGTAAAATATTTGATGTTCATTTATACTTGTTGTAGTCAAAATTTGTCAATCAATTCTCAGTTTGATCTGATAATATAATTCACTTGCATGACTTGTTCTTAATCATCTTTCTTTTTGATCATATTACACGTCATAGAGTTTTCTCAAATGTAATGAATGATTCTTGAAAGTGCTTTGATATCAATTTGCAATTTCAAAAGATATGATAATTTCTGAAGAAGATTTGATGATACTGATCACTCTTTGCTTTTCTATATATCACAATGTTAGTATAAATATTGAAATACAAGTCGCGAAATTTGTTACGATTCTAATCTTCATCTACTCTTTCTCATCTTTGTCTTGATTTCATTCTAATCGAGTCTAGTGAGCATTGAAGCTAAAGATTATGTCATTGAAACTCTGCATCATATGTGTAAGATGTCAACTCAATTGAGTCTAGCACAGAGCTGAGAAACACACATATAAGAATCGAGTTCTTTTCTGTAGATACTTTTCTTTCTTAGCATTTATCTATTAGTTAAATGACATTCATATGACTCGCTCTATGTCGACTTCTAACAGTAGATAAATGCTAATCAACTATTCTGCTATCGACGTGTAGATGATACGAAATAATCTACCTTTTATTCCCGACCGTCAGATGAGCATATGACGCTCTCAACCCTTCCGGCGGCGATCCGCCTTGACGCGACGATCCGTCATATGCCTCTCGATCAATTCGTCATATAGGTCGAACTTCTAGGGTTAGGGTTAGGGTTAGGGTTAGGGTTAGGGTTAGGGTTAGGGTTAGGGTTAGGGTTAGGGTTAGGGTTAGGGTTAGGGTTAGGGTTAGGGTTAGGGTTAGGGTTAGGGTTAGGGTT
>JAABUH010005205.1_pt1 | contig 10300 bp, 19 predicted proteins | sample 5559121 | NCBI WGS metagenome assembly JAABUH01 (sample SAMN10711871, study PRJNA513364) | rock metagenome | isolation source: Antarctica rocks | place: Antarctica: Victoria Land, Battleship Promontory nord | collected 2015-12-28 | reverse complement strand
GTCTATTGAGGGCTTTCTCGGCGGGTCTTTTGCTGTACTCTTCCCTGGCATGGGCTTCAGCAAGGTCAGACAGAAAGCAGGTACGTCAGCCACTGTTGCTGATTTTACACATGCTCAGTTTTGACCGTGGAATACGACATAGTTTCTCGTGTCACAGGTTGAGCAGAATATTGAAAATATCAAGTTACAAAAAGCTGAGCAGAAAGCGAAGCTGGACAGACTTAGAGGAAGTTCAGACGCAGACAGCAAAAACTGAAGCCTTTTTTCCACACGAATAACAGCTGTATGTTGTACCAACAAGTGGAGTCAGTATGTGTATGTACAAAACCAGACACCTTGTTGCTGTCAGTTCTCAACTGCTTGATAGCCTTGGCTCTGGGTTTAGCAAGAATCCCTTGTATTTGTTTGACTGCACACTAGCTTTACCAAAGAACGAACCATTTGAGCACGTACTGTCCCCTTTATGTGGGTGATAATGGCTTCAGCCATTATGTTTTGCCAAGTCTTTTTCTGCAATAAGCGCTTGCCTTCATGCAACTGTGTAACACTCCTGTAATGGAACAAACGATTGCTGACAACCTTTCAGATAGCTGGTCTAGCCGTGGATATAGATGCTGCGTCCAAAAGCCCTCTGCCAAAGAATTCTGCTATGACACTGAACCCATTTGGACTGCTCTTCAGCTGTGCAAAGAATTTGTCCTGCAAACAGTCAGCACCAGCTGTCAAGCACTGTCTGGTGTACACACCATTGACTTCATGGCTGATATGAATTCTTGCCAGGAAACAACTGCATGCATGCAAAGCTCACCTGCTCAGTAGCCCCTGTCCGCATGGCCCTCTTGATGTCCAAGATTGACCTGAACTGAGGAGCACACAGAGGACATTCCTTTTCATTCTCTCCCAGGCTGCGCAGATTGAATGAATGACCACATACAAAGTGCACTGCTGGCAGCTCTAAAGGTGCACCGCTCAGTGCGTCCTTGCTGTTTTGGAAGACTCGAGCCTGCAGCATCGGTGTCCACATGCGTCAGACCTGCTCAGAACGACTCATGTCACAAACCTCATCAGAGGAACATTGCTCACATGGCACTCAAGGTCCTGTGTGTGATGATGTATGCAGAGTGCACCACTTGAAGAGCTGTATCAATCTTTGGCAGAACAGGCATGATGCCAAGTGCTGAGATTGGGCCCTGCTGACAGACGCTCAACAATAGTAATAATGACAATCACCAAATTTGGGGAGGGGGGGGGGCAGGGGGGGAGGGGGTGTAGGCAACAGGCATCAGTTGCGCGCGACACCAATCAGACACTCAATAAGGCTCTAAAATCCCCTGTCGATACATGAAAAGGATTCAGACAGACCTGTGTCCTGAGCTCCTTAACTTCAGCCCTCATGTGAGCAGTCTCTTTCTGGTACTTGGCAATCTGAGCCCTGTCCTCCTGAATGTGACTGCTCTCAGCACTGAGCTGCCGTGCAATGTAATCCTTCACGACGCTGAGCTGCAGGTTGGGGTTCTTGGCCAGAATGGAAAGCACCACCAGAGGCGGCAGCAGGTTGCCAGCCTCTATGTGCTGCAGCACTGCTCCCACCTGTCGTCCAGAACAGGTGCTTCAGGCTAGCTGATGCAGTACAAACATGATCTGCAGATGTGATGCGACTGAAATTGGGGCTCTTGGAAGGCTGTTAGCTAGGATGAGCTGTGTGACAAGTGACACAGTGTGGAAACAGCACAAGGCAGGCAGAATCAGCAAAATCAGATCGCGCTGATCAGGCTGGACACTCAGGCAGTCAATCCAACTTGGCCAGTGCGTGTCTCATGCCTTGCATGCACAACATTGTTTTGATGATGGGTCTATTAACAGCCACGATCCCACAGTTCACAGCTGTGAGGCAAGTTCGTATGGAAGAGTACCTGGAGGACCTCTCTGAAGAGGCGCATGTGCTCATACAAGAACCTGAGGCCAGGGCTGAAGCCATGCATTCGGCACAGCACCAAAGCATGGTTTGTGTCATACTTGGATTCCTCCCCTAAGGGCCAACCTCTTTTTAGTAGGTCCAGCGCTGCCTCCCTGTACCTCAACATGCATAGCAGTCAATTGCTGTATGTACAGGATTATGATGATGCATTCAACAGTATACCCATTCTTCTTTGTTCACAAGGCAGATATTGGACTCGGGCATGAACTCCAGCATAGAACTTGACACATAGACAAGGCTGAGATGGATGACTGCTGAGCATACCGTTTCTGTGGACTCAAGCCACAGGCTGGGCCCAGTCTGGGGGGCCCACTGGTAGTGGCTGCTGCTCCAGCCTGCCTCCTGCTCTCTTGGTCTTGATCATCCTGCAACAATCGATCGATCGATCAATCAATTGATTAATCAATCACTCAATCAATCAATCACTCAATCAATCAATCACTCAATCAATCAATCAATAAGTCAGTCAGTCAATCAAGCAAGCAAGCAAGCAAGCAATCAATCAACCAACCAACCAACGAACCAACGAACCAACCAACCAACCAACCAACCAACCAACCAACCAACCAACCAACCAACCAACCAACCAACCAACCAACCAACCAACCAACCAACCAATCCATCCATCATCAACCATAACAACAAATCAAGCAATCAGTGAATCAATGAATCGATCGATCAATCCATCAATGCTTTCTGTCTTTGGGACTCATCAACACCGTGACTCTTGACAGGTAATTGAAGCACACATGGGGTTGTGAGTTTCTCATGCTGACCACAATTGCGCCTGCTGCTGCAAATGGGTTTTGTATCCTGGTGAGCAACACCGTTTGAGACATCTTGCACGAACATGCCAATGCAAGCATCTCTGCGTCTATTGAAATCATGTACCTGACTTGAGCCCATACCCAGACAGAGAGTGCACAGCAGTTGACACAGCGGAAATGCAATCACTCCGAAACTACGCATCCAAATGACATTGCCTGTCTCTGTCAGCTTGTGATGCAGCACAACAGCTTTTTCGAGTGATTAAAGCAGGAGAAACCAGAGATGACGGGTCAAGACAAACTAGGTGACATTGTGTACAGTCAAACCATGTCATCTGGGATGAAGACACATGCATCCGGTTTAGGGTTTATACTGAGTAAGGTGAGCTGAGGCTGGCTCAGGTGAGGTTGAGCAAGGTTCAGTAGGCTGAGCAGCGCTAAGACCTTGGTACTTAGCAGTAGCAGTAGCAGAAACAGTAACAGCAACAGTGACAGTAACAATTTGATGTTCACTGCCTACCTGTGAACTGCTGGCATCAGAAATGTGCTGACTGGAAGCTGACACACCCTGTACTGCTGACTCAGCAGTTGCGCTGCTTGCTGACTGTGAATCCTGGTCTTCTCCATCTCCCATGAGATGCAGCTCCAGCAGGGTGTGGTATAGGAACTCCTCGCCGGGTGGCGCTCGTGTGCTGTTCAGGATGAACTCACAGAGTAGCATCAACGCCATGGGCCTGCACACACCATCAGCCCAAGTCATGGTGGTGCTCTCCTGATGTTGAGCTCTTGAGCAAGCAGAAGTGAAGAGGCAAATAGAGGCTACTAAGTAGGAGGCTGTCATCAGATGCAGCCAGAGGTTGCAAGGGCGCAAAGGTTGGGTGGGAGGGGGAAAGGGAGAGAGGGGGGGGGGGGGTGAAAGGCGCTGTCAGTCTGACTGATGTGCTAAATTGAAGCTGCTATTGGGTGCTGAAAACCAACGTATGGCATTTGACATACATATCCCCTGCTGGGCTGGGCTGGGCTGGGCTGGGCTGGGCTGTGCTGTGCTGTGCTGTGCTGTGCTGTGCTGTGCTGGGCTGTGCTGTGCTGTGCTGTGCTGTGCTGGGCTGTGCTGTGCTGTGCTGTGCTGTGCTGGGATACCAGAAAGAAAAATGACACATCACAGCCTGTGGCATTACAGAACACTCCACTCTACCTACGTACTTGCACAGGTGCATGAAATCTCTGACTTTCAGCAGTCAAAACAAGGCAAACACTGCCGTCCTAAGCGGTCCAGCAAAAAACCCCTGCTTTTCCTTGTGACAGTGCACATCAAACATATCGCTGCTAACTGCGTGAGGCAAGCTGCAGAAAGGCAAACCTGTCAGCTGCCAGGTGGGCAAAGTCGGAGACCTTGGCAATCCAGTCCCCATCTGGCTTGGAGGAGTCCCCAGGAGTGCACAGCTGCATGAGCAGCGCCGTCGTGGCTTCTGGCCTGTTGTTCAGCAGCACCTGCAAGCCATGTTTCCCGACTGCGTCCCAAGCATGCAGGCAGTGCAGTAGGAACATACACAATGTGAAGGTAGGAATACAGGACACCAGCAGCAGCTCGCCACAGCAGAGCAGACAGAATCCACAACAGATGAAGGCCGCATGGACTTTTTGCGCAACAGCTTTGGTGAAGTCGCACATGAAGCTGCTTGCTGATCGTCTGCTGCATAGCAAGAGCACATCTGTAGCAAAAGCCAAAAGCAAGAACAAAGTGAACGGCCAAGCAGACACAACAACAGCGGTGTGAAGGAAGTTGAAGTCATGACACCTACAAGCTATTGCAGGCTGCGCCCAATTCGTTATCTTTGATGTGAGAATTTCACAGTTGACATCCAGACGTTAGGCTTACATCACATAGATATTGACTGGCTTGTGGAGCATACCTTGCCATGCTTCTTGAGAGCTGCAGCAGCCTGCTGACGAAGCAGGTCCTGGAGGTAAGCCAGGGCATCATCCCAGGACTGCATGTCTTCCAGCAGGATGTCCAAGTACCACTCTGTCTCAGCTGCTGCTTGCGACACAAACAGGGCATGCTGGTAGTAGCCTGCTGTCCGGCATACCTGCACAAGTGCTCGGCCTGTCAGTCTTCCTGACACAGACGTGTTCATCTCGGCTTGATGCTGCAGTCGTGTAGCGCTGACAATGGGTCTGTGTGTATGATGACCTCAAAGACTTGCATCATGCTGTCTCAGCATGGTGGTGAAGGGCTACTGTGCAAGCAGAGCAAGGCATGAGCTGCCGCCGATAGCATTTACAAACTGGCACTTATTCATGACCATGCTTTTGGCACCATTTCAAATCCACGACGGTGTAACACAAGTTTGTACGATGAGTGTTACGAGGTGTCCTCATGGAGCAGTCAGCCTGCACTGAGCAAGTCACACAAAAGCAAGGTATGTGAAGCATACTTTGACAGCCAAAACAGGACCTCATACAGGGAGCTACTCAGGACTGAAAGAACGTGACCCTAGGGTAACGTACACATGTAATGAATGAATGGATGAATGAATGAGTGAATGAACACCTTGACAGCTGTCTCCACGTCAAAGTTGAGGGAGGGGGTGCTGTCGGCGGCCCCACTGCCCCTCAGGAACTGGTCTAGCTTGTCGACATCCTTCAGCTTGGTGTAGCAGTTCAGAAGCAGAGTGGTGTGGTCAGCTGACGCCTTACCCTGCAACAAGATCAGTCATTCAATCAGTGTACGCTCCCTGTCCTTGGGACTGGCATCAGGGGAGTCAACAAATAATGACTGGGCAAACATGCATCAAGCACTGAGTGCTTGATGGCCACATGGTAGCTTTTGAGCTGAGGTTGTCCGCGACATCAGCATGGCACATGGGATATAGATCATAGGACAACAGGCAAGAGTTGAGGTGGAAGCCACGATATGCAGCACCATGCTGTGCATCATCAAGATGTTAGATTCTGTCCATCAACCACCAACAACAACAACAACAACAACAACAACAACAACAACAACAGCAACAGCAACAGCAACAGCAACAGCAACAGCAACAGCAACAGCAACAACAACAACTCATGATGAGCTAGGTACATGCAGGACAAGTCTTGTCTCTCCAGAGCAACCTGTTCTCTGCATCCCTATATGGCCTATCAATGCGACACTTTTGACAGTCATGTAGCAACATCATTGAAACTAGACCTAGGGCAACCACATGGGCAAAGCCCCTTGACTTCACCAAACAAAAGCTTCTTAGGCAATCTATTGTTAGGCATCCTGGAACAACACACTGTCTCTGAAATTGGGGGAAACCGACTCAACTTTGAGAGGTGCCTTATGATAAGCAAACAGCAAACTATTCTCCAAACGTCACAAGTTGAGTGAGAAATTGTTGCTTGTAACAATTGCTTACAAGACCAACGCCTGGGCTCAGAAACCCTTGACCCTAGATACTGCATATGCTTTCCATATGGGCAATACAGCAAGTCTGACCAGCCCATATGCAATTGTCAAATGGCTCTCCAAGACAGCTGACAAACAAGCAAAAAAAGACACTGAAGAGCGCAATGCCTCCAGTCATGCCAGACAACAACAGTCCTAGGACGATCAAGCCAACGCAGATTTCAGTACAGGCTCATGCCAGGGTAAAACTAGCCGTCAGCATGCGCTATGCACTGCGCAAAATCAGGCATAAGCAAGCAGTAAGTAAGGCATCATGCAAATTCAGTCGCAAACAAGCGCAACGCATTGCGCAAAGTTCCTAAGCTTGCCTCCACCCACCTGCTCATGCAGCTGCTCGAGGTATGACGTAAGATTGTGGATCCTCTGTGCATCCAAGAACTTCCTGATGACGTATGATGGCTCCAAATAGCCAATGGTGGCGACATACTGCGTCATTGCGCCGTCGTAGTCATGCTTACTGTACAGGTGGTCAGCATACCGGCGCTGGATCTCTGCACAGCTGCTGGGGTCAGCCTGCACAGGGTGACCCTAATTGACAAGCCTAATTTGGGACCCTAACTTGCAACCCTGATAGACATGCACTGTAGCCAACCCTAATTGGTCGTAAACTCTGATCAGTAACCCTGATGACAACCCTATTGACATGCACTGTAGTCAGCCCTACGCGGTGACCTTGGTGTGTTTAACCCTAGTTGACTACCCTAGGTGACATGCACTGTACTCAGTCTGTACAGATGCACACTCAGACAAACTGCTTTGGGACTGGTCAAGCTCATGCCATAAGGACATCAAGCCGTTGGCAACTTGGTACATCTCATGTTTATATTATTGGGTTGAACTTGATGAGAGCAGGTACAGGTTAATAGACAGCCAAGTGTTCAGGGCGAACTGGCGCTGTTCTTGTATAAGGCTGGACAACTACTTAAGTACAGAGACAGCATCAGCACACGGAACAAGGTTCCTCTAATGCATGAGCATGCTGAGATTGCCAAGGCTGCATGCTTGCCAACACATCAAACAAGGTTGCTGTAATGCGCAAGCATGCTGAGACCACTCGTAATGGTAGCAATGCACCTGATGAAACTGTGCAAGGAGCACAGGACCTCACACAGGGAAGGCTACACGAGACAGGGCATTCCTGACCCTAGGGGTAGACACGAGTCTGCTGGATGAATGCATGAAAAACAGAATGTTGAATGCAAGTATATGCAGGCTCTGTGGTGGACAGTAAGAATGAGGACTTTACAGCTACGGTACTGAGAAGTAGGCCTTACAGGGATGCACACAAGACAGGCTGCTCTGGAGAGACAAGACTTGTCCTGCACATGCTCAGCTCATCATGGGCCGGAAAGCGTTAACTTTATCATTATTATTATTATTAATGTTACTGAGAAGTTGCACCGGTAGGGTGTTGTGGCACAAAACCGTACCTGGTGAGATTGGGCAAGGTTGAGCGCCAGTAGGTAAAGGCTCTTGTTATACAAGAGCTCCAGTTTGGAGTTGAGTTCCTTCTCTTTGAGGCACACAACGTTACTATCAGCTTGCACGACCAGGACCAGGCCCCAGTTGCACACCACATGCCGAGGAGCCTAGCACAGCCAAGAATATGATTCATCATGTATTCACTGAACACATTATTTCCCTAGATTCAGGTAGACACAGTCAGTCCTGAGTAGCTCCCTGTATACTGTAACAGCTTGTTGCTTGGGCTTGGTAAATCATGCAATGATCAAGCAGTAATAACGGGGATTCATGAGCATGTTTCATCACCAGGGGACGTCATCACTTGCAGCTGAACAGAGCAGAGCCCGGCACAGACTATTGGCCGGGTAAGGATTGCCATGTGATCAGGATGATCTGTGATGTGTATATGCAGCCAACATGTCAACATGCATACCGGAGTGGAGCCTGCAAAAGCAAGGCACACATGACTTGTGGGCACTCAAGCAAGACACAGAGCTGAACTACAGCCCTCAAGCTTTGAAGGGCAAGTTGCCCTTGCCAGAAGGGGTAAGGGGTAAGGAGCAAGGGGCAAGGGGTAAGGTGTAAGTTACCTCAGCTAAAGGCACACTGATTGCTATGAGCTTGTTGCGAAGGTCAAAGACCTGCAGCACATAGGTTGCTGGGTAGTCCTGTTGGCCTGGGGTGCTCAGCACAGCGACTATATAGTTGTGATACCACCGCAGCTGCTCCTTGTGACCTGCACATGAGTACACCAGGTTAGTGCTGAACACTGTTCTCAACAGAAGGGTCCTGGTTGTGTATGCTTTTGACATATGATGAGGGCCAATACAACAGCAGTGAGACCCTGCAATCATCATGCTGGACCAGCAGGGCAGAGCAAGGCACAAAGCTGTCCTTTAAACCATGCTTAGAAATGTAAATTTCAGTATATTCAAAAATAGTACATTTTTTTGTCATAATCAATCCTTTTCTCCAAAACAAACACAGCACAACGCTGTACTGCTTGCAGAAGGTCACCCAACCAAAGACAGGAACACAGTCACACATGAGGGTCAGCAGAATCACAAGCATGCATGACCGGAAAAGGAGTTGTCTGGCAGTCCCAAGGCTGCCTTAACAAACAGAGGAAGCCACAACACAAGATTGAGCTCAATGCTGCCGCAAGCACAGGTAGATGACAAGGCGGTTGACACTACAGCCTGGCCTACCTTCGCAGGCAAAGCAGGGCCCTCGGCCTTCAAGGGTGTTGAAATAGAAGGCCTCGTCCCTTCCTATGATGAGATCACCTTCTGGGTTGAGCACTGCACAGCCTGGGCCTGCACCTGCCTCATCCAATGACACCTGTACGCAGCGCAGCACAGCGTAGCACAGCATGGCATAGCACGGCACAGCGTGCAGGGGGGCTAGGACATATGGGACGCATGACTGATGATAAGCTGCCTAGAAAGCTTATATTTTGTTGAATAAAGGCAATAGACGCCCTTAATAGTTGCAAGCTTGTTCCCTGGTCCAATTTAGAACACATCAACACACATCATTGTTGTGATACTGACTGCCAAAACAGGAACTCGTACAGGGGGCAACTCAGAACCGTGCATGCCCGACCCTGGGAGAAGACATGTGGTCAATGCATAAGTCAATTGTTATGGTCATAGCTCCAGGCTGCCGCCTTAGGAGGCTGCCGTTATGATCGCTGAAAAGCTTAGCCTTTTCCTTTCTTTCATAAGTCAATCGAGAGCATGGGCAACATGACATTTCGTTCACTGTACAAGGAGTGCAGGGCAAGCTGCACATGGAGTGCAGGGTATATCGAGCATGGCCGTCTAGAGCTGTCTATCCAATGGTACATGATGTCGTGCAGAGGATCTGGATGGCATGTTGGCCAGGCTCTGTTGGCGGGACACACAGCAGCACATGTAGATGCAGACAGACTGCTCTGGTCAACAATTCAAGCAGAGTTGCTCACCTTGCTGCTGGTCTTGACATCAAAGGCTGCAACGCTGGTCTGGGTGGTGACATACAGATGGAGATGGTTGGTGCTACCTGCAAAGTGAGCATGCTGATGTAAGGCCACACTATGTGGCTGACAATGTGACTGCACAGCAAGCATGTTCAGCTGTGATGCACTGACAGCATTGAGGCAGAAGCTCCTAGCAAAGGTTGTTGTATGTCAGATTGGCATGCAGCACCCTCACTTCCGTTTGCTGATTGCATGCTTAGAGCACAAGCGCTGTGCTGCAATGAGGTAGCATGTGAAGCAGGTCATGAGGGTGTCCACCTTTGAAGTTCAGAGTAGTGATGGAGCTGCCAGATGGCTGCATAGTGAGGGTTGTTCTGTGAGCCTTGTCCTTGCCTGCATACTTTCAAGTGCTGTCAAACATGCTGCACGTGAAGAGGTTGCAAGCAGAGTAGAAGCAGGAGCTGCTGCAACATGTGACATTGCATACCTACATCACCCCGAAGCACATACACGCTGCCAGAAGCAAGACCAACAGCAATCGTCATGATTGGCCAGCTCTCTTCATGCACAGCCAGGGCAGTAACTTCAGCCTCTGGCTGCTTTGGCGTGAACATTCGCAAAGTGCGCAGACAGGGAGGGCTTGCTGTACTGGACTTTGGTTGCCCTTCCAGGTTCCA
>JAABUH010005204.1_pt1 | contig 10301 bp, 8 predicted proteins | sample 5559121 | NCBI WGS metagenome assembly JAABUH01 (sample SAMN10711871, study PRJNA513364) | rock metagenome | isolation source: Antarctica rocks | place: Antarctica: Victoria Land, Battleship Promontory nord | collected 2015-12-28 | reverse complement strand
ACTTCGCAATAAGTAAAGAAAATTTTATCAAACACCTCGCACGAAAAGATGACTCCTCACCACCATTCATATCGGTCACAGACTCCCCTGGTCGGGTTATCAACTTCAGCAAATCTGATGATAATCGAGGTCGCCACCTAAAAGTCCTTGTCATCAATTTCAGAAAGCTGCGAACATTGGGTTCTCGATGTGATCGAACTATAGATTTGGCGAGGAAATTGGATGTACTTAGACGGGCCCGTAACTCATATGAAGGCGTGGAATTCGTCACTGAGTCTCACTGGCTGATCCATAGATGGGTTCCAAGAGAATGCATCGAGACTGCAATGGGATTCGACGACTTCCGACGCTTTTGTGAAAAGCAGGGTATCATTGACCGTTAGTCTGTTCACTTCCTGACTTTGCTGTCGTTTTCAATAAAGATAAGGCTTTCTAAGATTCTATTGCAGGTAATAGTTACGATTTCGACGTTCAGTATCAGAAGAGGCCATCTTTGCAGGATGTTCTTGACTTTCAAGCGGAAAGGAAGAAATTGAAGCGTCCAAAGAGTATACTCATCGGCTTCGCTGACGAGGATGATTCGCCTATCGACGAGCTTACTCAAGAGACTCAAAATTTGAATTTGGCGAACTGAAAGGCAGATTCCGGGAAATTTTCAGGTCCCTCAGAATGCTTAGATAGGTGTATAAGTTCACCGACTAAAGCTGTCAGGAAAAATTAGCTAGTGAACAAGTTTCTGCTGCAGAAAGAATTAATCGAGGCTGTTTGCGGAAACTCCCATTTTAGCAGTTATCGTAAGCGGTTGTCTACAATTTACCCCACTTTGGCAAACGGATCAGGTGATTCAGTACCAATATTACGATTGTTGCCCAGAAGATTGTTCCTAGGAGCACTTCTCTACTAGGAATAATCTCCTGGGAATCAATATCGCGAAAGGAAGCCAAAATTACTTCAGCTAAAAATAGACAATTTCAGGTAGAAGCAACTGAAACACAGTCTCTATCGCTTCGCGGGCTACGAGCCGGACAATCTAGGCAGCGGTTCCCGGGAATTGCTTCTCAGAACTTACTCTCTCCCAGAGGCCACGCTCGTTCCAGCGTCCCTCAGCATTTCTAATTCTCACTTGTACTGGCGTAAAGTGACCTTTGAGTTAGCTTCTATCGCGATCGTGGTTCGCTTACTCCACCATGGGCTACTCTTTCATCGCCTATGGTCTACTATTTCATAGTCTACTTGGTATACCAGGGGGTTAAACTCTAGCGTGCGGGAGCAAATCGCTAGTTTCTCCACGCCGCCCTAATAATTTACTATGGCAGCTCTGGAGATGATAATCTATCTAGTATTTTGTTTCCTTTCCATCTGCTACGATGACTGCTTGACATCTTGCAGGCATTGAATCTATTAGATGATCCAATTGATCCTTTCTAATTGCAAGCCAGCTCCGATGAACAGCCTCTCGTATCACCTCATATTTCTTTAAATCCTCCATTATATAATTGTCTGCGATCCAATCCTTCAAGAGGTCCCATAACGACTCGATTGGATTCAAATCAGGTGAATATGCAGGCCAAAATATGACAGAAACACCTGCTTCGTGTAAAATCTGCTTAGTGTATTTAGCAGCGTGGGGAGAAGCGTTGTCCTGCATCAATTGTAGCTCGGGATGGTCTCTAATTTAGTGACATAGTAATTAGCAAAACACTCTCTATCTTTGACAGAGTATATATACCTGATCCAAGCCACGATCTGCGGTACCGTATGTTCAACGTAAGAAGCCTGATTAATGGAACCCCAGCTCTTCTCCCAGAAAAGCCCTGGTCCTAAGCCCAGTCCACCAGAGAAACAGCCCCAGAACAGCCATCCGTGAGGTTTAGCCTCCTTATCTGTGACGCATGTATCATCATATTCTTCTCCTGCACGTCTTGTAACCCAGATCTTGCCGTGCCTGTTCGTGACCCACGTTTCATCCGTCCAAAGTATCCGATTCCATTGCTCTCGTGTCCAGGACAGATGTTCGTAAGCCCAAGCCAGACGTGCTAAACGATTATGCTCCGATATGTAAGGTTTTCTTCGAGCCTCATGTCTGCGAAAGCCATGTAACTCGAGATAATGTTGTACAACGCGTTCGGAAACGTTCCAATTGAGCTCGTAAGCAACACGAAAGTAAGACATTCGACGATGAAGACGTGATGCACAGACGAAATCAATCAATATCTTTCCAGCGTCGTCATTGATCATCGAGGAAGGACCTGAGAGCTTGTTTTGGGGCGTAAGACGATGATTCAAAGCGTACCGAACCTGACCTTGTGATATATCAAGTGAGGATGCAATTCTGGCGTATTGAAAGCCGACGTCGTGTAAAGTACGTACTTGTAGACGTAGATCTCGTGTCAATTGCTTGCGTACAGGCGTAGAAGGTAAAGGAGGTGGAGGAAGCTCCATCTTGATAGGAAGAGTCATGTTGATTGACTGATCAAGTACTTCGAAAGATAGTTGATGTCTCCAGAGCTGCTATAGTAAATTATTAGGGCGGCGTGGAGAAACTAGCGATTTGCTCCCGCACGCTAGAGTTTAACCCCCTGGTATACCAAGTAGATGGGCGGTCACTCAACGAAGTGAGTCTCTTCAACCTCATTTACTAGGTCAAATCTTGATATTTTTCAATTATTTTTGAAGGATTGAACTCGGCTGAATCAGGGCTACAATTACGCCTTTCAAAGTATGTGAGATAGTCAGCGCGCAGGAATTGATCCGGGCGGGGGAAGGTGCTGGCAGCTGGGAGACCGAGCAGCTTCAACCCTCAATATCCCCGACCCCATTTGCTGGGTCAAACCTTCGTCTTTTCCCGGGATTTTTGGACCGTTGAACTGACCCCAACCGGCTCTACAACCTTCGTCAGCGAAAGTTCTTCAGCAAAGAGCGTCTAGTAGAACTTCGAGGCAGGTGGTCGATCGACCGGGGGGCAGGTGACCCCGCTAGCCGCATGAGGTTTGGCGGCGGGAAGCTTTCTCTGGGCCACCTGCCCAGGTGGCCCAGAGAACGATGTTGGGAATAAGAGGTACCTTAGGTATACAACTTCATTGGGGCTTGAACTTGAAAGAGCCCCAAAGTCACCGTGGCCCCATATTTCACATATTCAGCCTCGGCCAACAGATGTGCGATTCACAGAAGCATAGTGGTTGACATGTCCGCTTCGCCCTATCTAAAAATCATAACATGACGATAATTTTCGAATATTTGTGAAAATGACATTTGTTTCAAATGAGAACGACCTCAATCAGTAACCCTCTTCCTTTTCATGATCTTCAATCGTCCTATGACAACTCAGAACCGAGATTCAAGGCTTCAAACGAAAGTATCGCTACGGTTTAAATTAGTTTAAATTGATGAAAGATGCCTGACTCACAACTTACTCGGGGCAAGAGATACTTCCACAGAGCTGTGATTATGCTTCTGGGCCATTTCTAGCGGTGTTGTGCCATTTGATGTTTTGACGTCAACATTTGCACCATGGGATATCAGGTGGCCGGCTATCATCGCACGCTGGAAAGCTGCCGCCAAATGCAGAGCTGTCCATCCATCGCTTGTTTCTCTTTCAACCCCTTCGATACCACAAAGAACGGCGACGATAGAGTTCGCATGATCAGGGCCAGAGAGACACTCCGTCGGTATGACGCTTTCAGGCAAATATTGATCTGCATGAAGGAAGCACAAAACCCTTTCAACATTATCTTTTCTTGAGGCAGGGTGAAATGAAATTTCCCATCTAAGATTCATCGTAAGCTTAGGATCAGCACCAGCGTTAAGGAGCGTCCGACAACCTCAGTGTTGTTGGAAATAAAGGAGTTGGTAACCTCCGCCTCATAGGGCCCTAACAGTACAACCACGGGAGGTCTTGGGGGCGCAACTTAACGGCGCACATTACGGGTAGCGTCACTTTCGCTAAAGGCGGGATCTACCTCCATTTAGGTGTAGTTTGCTAACAAATACATGTAGATTCCCCACCATATATAACATTTTATTCTATTACGAATGCCGATTCAATAAGCCTCTTTTGTTGAGACTCCCTTTCATCCAATGTTGCTGCCGTCACCAAATTAGGCTTAGACCTCTTCCTCACTGGCTTCGGAGCCACTACCTCCAACGTAGGACCACGGGGGCGACGTCTAGGCTGGGACTCCTGCTTCCATACAGTTGTTTCCTTCACTGCACGGCCAGATTTAGTTGTTCTAGTCATCACAGGTGGGGCGGAAGAGGGTGGAGGTTCGTTGAAAGTTGTAGTAGTAGTAGTAGTAGTAGTCGATGTGAGGTTTTTACCACCTTTCGGTCTACCCCGGGGCTTGGACGTCATAATGACGGAGGGTGAAGCGGAGGGTGAGGGGGGGTCCGGTGGCAGTGAGGCTGTCGCCTCACTGTCCTCAGCCTCACTGTCCTTCTTTTGTTTATCCCTTTGCTTAGCAGCCTCACTGTCCTCCTTTTGTTTACCTCTTTGCTTAGCATCCCGTTGCTTAGCATCCCGCTCAGCTGCTTCCGCTGCAGTCAAAGCTCGAGCATTGACTCTATCATGTTTCTTCTTTTGACGAAGCTCAGCCCAAACTTCTTTCCTTGTAGGAGGTGGTTTTGGAAGCGTCACGGGAAGCCCCTGACCCACCTCCTGCAGCCTCTCGTGTGTGACAGTCACGTTGGCATGGAAGGTAGACAGCTGATTGGCTAGAAGGTCGGCCTGCTGACGTGGTAACTCCTGATGCAGCTTCTGCAAGCTGGCTGCTGCATGAAGGAATCTATTCTTACCAACATCGTGATATTTCGTTGGATTTGCGTCATCCGGATTGATGGAGTCATCGTAGTATCTAGCCTGCCAGTTGCCCGATGCTATAGGAGGTCCGTTCAGTCGCCAGCGGGGGTGAAGAAGCGATATTGGGATCGGAAATCCTTGTATGCAAGCGCGTAAGAGGTAATGCCTGCAGAAAAGTCCATATCTAATGTAAATATCACAGTCACATGGACCTGCAGTGATTGGCTGAGTAGCGAGCTCCTTGACTGCTATCCATTCAGGGTTGATCTTTTCTAGGGCCCAGATAGTCACATGACTCACAAGCAATTGAAATGCTTCAAAATCAACGGCTCGAGGTCTATCTATACGAGATCTCTCATCAGCCTCACGAATGGAGCGATACCATAGCTTTAACTCGGACTCCATGGACCTAATGGCGTTCTCTAGAGACATCTGAGGGTTCATGACGGCCTTGAGGATAGGATGAAGACTCTCGTTTCGCTGTGAAGCCACTGTCCCAAGATTACGATATCGCCGTGTATAACATAGAACCACCTGTCTTTCCTTGAAGTATCAGTCGATCCAGAAGTAGTCTCGGTCACGCGGATGTAGTAGCGTCAGCAGTGCTGCTCGATTGGCTTGCAGCTCAGTAGTAGTACTGGATTTCACCCACTGCCATGTAGCATCCTTGATCTCTTCACGACGCTCAAAGGAGTAGCCGACTTTGGATTTAGCTATCCGTGCTCGAATGTTTTCGCAGGCATGTCAATTGCATAGCTGAAGCTGAATCTCGGGCATAGATATAGGTAGCGAAGCCGTCAATCCCTTGGCCTGATCGGCTATAATGATTCGTGGAGGCAAGCAATCATTAAATAATTCTTCGTGCATACACTGAATGAAGAAATTGAACGCCTCTTCGGATTCTGATATGGCAAACGAGAAGCAGGCTGGAAAGGTCATTGCCGTGTTAGTGACATTCACAGCCACGAAAAGGAGCATCTTCAGTGCGTTGGTATTGAAGGTAGCATCTGTTTCCATCATAAAGTCGCTTATAAACCTCTTAGATAATTTTCGCTGATAGTTATCCAATAGAAATATCTGCTCAATATTCTTCTGAACCGGGACGCCAGCGTCATTTAGCGTGTAGGAATATCGGATTCGAACGATGAACATTGAATTATCGAGGCATTGAAGTAGTCCCGTAATGATTTCCTCTTTGGACCGGGTAATAGAAGGTATCAAATTGTAGTACTGTTTTTTGAATAGATGAAATTCCTGATCGTTATCCTTGAGGGTATTTTCTAGCACACGCTCAGAAGCTCGATAGGTGAGCTTGCTTAAGCGATTTGTTTTGGCCAATTCGATTGCCTTCGCCTGCTCCGGCTGACGCTTCTTATGAGTATCATAGGAAAGAGGATTGGCGACAACATCATGACTATGGGTCTGATCCCGTACCCCCAGTACCCATGTTTTATCCTCAGCACCGCGGTCAAGAGATCGATAGCTGATAAAGCAACGCCATTTGCAATCTTTGGCTTTGATCTTAGTGAGTTCCTGCTTGCGGTTCGTACTTCCGTCTTTGCTAGCATGATCATCGAGCTTCCGATAATTTTTGGTATCGGCCTTGTGATGTATGCATGGATAATTCCTTCTGCCTACTCCGCAGGACCCGGTGACTATCTGAAACCCCTGGCTGAAAGCGTAGTTTTGTAGTCTTTCGTATGCCTCACTAGGTATGTCGAAAAGCTCGCCGTCAGCAGGAGGTTCTAGGTGGGCCGGGGGTATCCTATCGATTGCCCGCTGGACGATGGGTATGAGGCTAGGGTCCAGATTGGGGTGGGGTTGCCATACGGTAGGCATGACGATGAGGTCGACGGCGACGTGGATGTAGGTAGGTAGGTAGGTAGGTAGATAGGTAGATAGAGCGTAGATAGATAGAGCGGAGGTTGTTTGGGGGGGGAGGTTGGCGAAGCTCGAAAGTCATACTGAATGAGCGGTGTGATAAAGAGTTTATGGTGGGGAATCTACATGTATTTGTTAGCAAACTACACCTAAATGGAGGTAGATCCCGCCTTTAGCGAAAGTGACGCTACCCGTAATGTGCGCCGTTAAGTTGCGCCCCCAAGACCTCCCGGTACAACCAGAATATCAATCTGCCCCCATATCACCTCGTATTCCAACAAGTGTGACCAGACAAAGCAGCTAGATGCAGAGGTGTTGATCTAAATGTAGAGGTTGCATCTACGTTTCTGTATTAGCGTCTTCAAGATGAAGTGGTCATGAGTCACGTGCCTGACAGCCCCATGTCCTGGTAGATCTTTAGAAGCCTTGAGAATTCAAAGACGTTATTGCGATTGTCTTTTATCGTTTCCTCGCACTTGTACTTCATGTAAACATTTTGAACTATAGGATACAAACAAAGCATCGAGGGCTTCAACGAGATATCGACTCGCCGCCTCAGCAATTCGACAGAGTGAACGTCTTAGTTCTTTCTAGCAAAGCTCGTATATGCAGCGTACTTAACTATATCAAGGTTGAGAGCGATCTCATGAAATGTTTTCAGTATTGCGTCCGCTTCTGGTCAAGCATGCTGTTTCCAGGCACGGCGAACAGCTCTGGTACGTTGAACTCGCCAAGAACTTGTCTCCGCTACTTTCTCGTATTTCAAATCAAGATTCTTAGTATCGCTGCGTTCTTGAGGAGGCAGAGTCTTACATGTAGGGCACAGCCAAAATTCCGGGCAATCGGCTTCATTAAGTTTGACACATTCCTTATAATATCATCCATTTGGCATTATTACACTCAATCATGAGTGAACTGGTGTTATTCCAGGAACGTTTACAACAGCATCATTGTTTGTATGCATGATTGATGTTTTGAAGAAGGATTGAAACTTTCAGCAACGATTCCAGAGGCTCAAAAACCTGTTGACACATTGACTTTGAAGGCTGTCGACTGTATTCTTTGTGATCTATGGGTAATATTGCACAGAACTGAGTTTCGCTTGTGATGTATAAACTAGCACAATTCCGAAGATAATTGCGGTTCTTCTCATTCACCGTAAATTTCGGCTCATGTTGCAGCTTTTCATCATTAAGATCATTCCAACCAACTGTTCAGTCCGTTCGATTGAATAAAACAAGAGGCTTTGATCTCTGCCCATTTCTATTGACAAGCAACAAGAAGAGATCACCATGACCAGGGTCTCTGTATAAAATCCAGTTGTAACTGTCAATCTCAGGATTGATCATACACTCATCAGCTGAAGTCATTGTCTATGAGCAGAGCGACAAGCAGAGGTCACTATGAACACAATGACCGTTATCGTTTTTTGAGAATCATCAGGACCAGACAATATCCTAACATTCATGTTCACCACCTTTTTCGTCAGCATCTTTCAACAACACATAAGCGCTATCTAATAAAATATGCTATTAATGTGAAAATCAACATGAACCTGAGATACGAAGCTAGGTTGCAGCCGATGACATTCCTAAGCAAAGCTTCATAATCATGGAAGCAGTAAGATGGTGTGGAGAAAATACCAAAATGCCCCAGATGACCTCGTCCGCCAACACCCCATCCCTGTTCTGAGATAAATGTAAATGTTTCTCAAAGCTTCCGCTTGGTCTAGCGCAGGCATGCCTTTGATTACAACATGTCCTGTTACAGGACAAGAATGCGGTCTTATACTCTCACAGTTCTGGGATTCTGGCTTTTCATTACCTCAGTGCCGAAAGGGCCAAAGCACTTGCCATCCTTGCTCAGCCAAGTCAATAAGCCTTGAGCTCTTGTTCATACGCCTCGCTTTTGCAGCCCACAGGTATGGCGGTATAACAGAGGCGAACATGACTGTTAGCAAGAAAAGATCCTCCACACCCAACGAGTACTGTAGACCCCGCCAGATTATGCCAGAACAACGCGCCACTTTTTTCCTTTACAGTGTCGGGGCATGCTGCGGCCTTGTAATCGATCCCAAGATACTGTAAGGTATCTTGCTAAGTAAGAGTTAGCCAAGCGTTGCTTTGAAGTTGCAGCAAAGGAACCTAATTCTGCACCTGCGCCTTTCCAGAGGGCCAGATAGGGCTATCGCGCGATTATGAATGGGCTGACCAAACAAGGTCAGCAATCCATATCCGGCGCTAATCGTGGATATGTTCTGTACCAAACATCGATTTAGATTTTCTGCCTCTCGTTGTCGCTCATGTGGCATTTGCTGTTCACACCGACTCATTATTCTCTTTAGTATTGTCTTAGTCTCTCGTGAAGACCTGCAATTCAACAAACTGAAGAAGTCTGTTGCGTTTCATTGACAAAGCCTTCGCGCCTCATTGACAAGACTTTCAAGCTTGCTTTTCAACATTGTTTTCCGAATTGCCCTACCAGCCCCATGAGGCTTGAAAGATTGATCTTTCACTGCTTAGGTTGACCATATTAAGAACGCTCGGTTTTGTTAACCATAAGTACCATACGATATGAAACAGCGTATCTCAGAAAACTGACGAGCTGTGCATGACATTGTCAGCTAGCGTGAAATAGCATCTGGCGTGATAGACCATGCATATGTCAGCTAGCTTGATTCATTGATATTGAGGGGGGAGGGAGAGAGAAGGGCTGCATGATTGGTTCGATTGAAGGGAAGGCAACGATGATGTATCAAGTCATCTATTTAATGAAGTGTTCTAGTGTTGTCAGCAGACGTAGCGCTTTCTTGATTTCTCCAATACGGTCCTGGTAAGCTGGTCATGCATGGTAGGACACCGTCCTGCTGCTGGGCTTATATTGTATCCAGACAAACCCTGTTGCGGCCGCTTTGACCCAGCAAAACCCCTTAAGTACTTCTCGAACGATCATAGCAGCGAGAGGAAGTGCAGGAGACATTGCGGATGAGCAAGCAGGTGCAAGATAATGAGACTTCAGACATATGATCATTCCTATGGGGTCGGGTGGGCCAAATCCATCACGTTAGTAGTGATAGAACATTAGACAACACGATCCCACATATATTCAGATGATAAAACAGATCCGTAATTCAGCTGAAACAAGATGCTTCAAGTACAGATCAACGAATTCGCTTACTTTTCGTCTCCCTCGCTTGTAATCATCTACAGTACTAATGTCGCACACCACAGGTAGAATCCTCCTTTGCCAAATTACGTTGACATCATTGAGTCATTACGCCTAAGCGTGTTGCATTGCCCGCGCCTCGATTGTCCCAGCATTCGCAAATCAGATCTGATTGAGGAAGAAGATATATCAGAAGATCTTGGAAGGAAGCTTGAAACATTCAGGAAAACGTCATGGCACGTAAAATGGAGTTGCTGCAGAAGCCGCTCAAAGCGGAGGCACCTTGTACACCAAAGATGATGCTCGAAGTATGCTCAAGATAGGCAGAAATTGGAGGACGAGAGGCAGCAACAGCGCGAAGAGGCCTGGGAAAAGCGTTATTTAGTCTTGGTATACGAGGACATGAGGGTAGAGAGGCATGTAGATATATTTGACTGAACTATCTAGTAGGTAGGAACTA
>JAABUH010005203.1_pt1 | contig 10302 bp, 6 predicted proteins | sample 5559121 | NCBI WGS metagenome assembly JAABUH01 (sample SAMN10711871, study PRJNA513364) | rock metagenome | isolation source: Antarctica rocks | place: Antarctica: Victoria Land, Battleship Promontory nord | collected 2015-12-28 | reverse complement strand
CCGTACAAGAAGGAGGCGCGGAGGGCACAGCCCTGCCGCGGTCTTGGGCCTGTCGCGCCAACACATCGGGGCAATTGCCGCCTTCCAGCGCGACGGCTTCGCCGGCCTGCAGGATCGACGCGCCCGCCTCGCAACGTGTGGGGATCGCGGTGCGCCACATCGAAAACAGGGTTCAGTCGCGTGGACTGCCCGTACCGGCAACCGATGGCTAGTGGGCCGCCGGGCGATAGCTGGCCGCCGACCGCTGGTAGCCGACGGCTTCGTACAGGCAGCGCACGCGATCGGCGATGACGTCCCACCCATACGGCTCGGCGCTGCGGCGCGCCGCCAGTGACATGCGCCGGGACAGCACGGGGTTGCTCAGAATAGTGGCGAGCCGGGCGGCGAAGGCAGGCGCATCGCGCGCGGGGGCGAGATAGCCGTTCTCGCCGTCGTGCACCGTGAGCTGCAAGCCGCCCGCCGCCGAGGCGACGACAGGTCGCCCGCAGGCCAGCGCCTCCAGGGCAACCATGCCGAACGACTCGTGGAGGGACGGGACCACCACGGCGTCGGCCGCGGCCATGTAGAGCGGCAACTGATCCTGCGTCACCGATCCGACGAAGCGCACGTGGCCGGCCATGCTGTGCGCGGCCGCCGTCGCGCGCAGATGCTCCATCTCGCGGGCGCCGGACGGACCGGTGACGGGGCCGCCAGCCACGACGAGCCGCGCATCCGGTACGCCCAGGCCGGCCAACAGCGCCGTGGCGCGCACAGCTGTTTCCAGGTTCTTGAGCGGCTCGATGCGCGCCGCCGCGAGGACGATGGGGGCCTCGGCCTCGCGGGACAAGGGGGAGGGCGGACCAAGGTCGAGCGTTTCGCGCGCGGCGACGCGGTCGCGCGGCGCGAACAGGCCGAGGTCGACGCCGCAGGGGATGGCGTGGATGCGCGCGTGGGGCGCGTCGTAGAGCTCGCGCAGCTGCGCCGCCTCGAGCGCGTTCGCCGCCACGATGGCGTCCATCCCGCGCAGCACCTCCTGCTCCAGCAGCGCCCGCCGCTGGTCCGCCGCGCTCCAGATGCCCGCCACGCGACGCTTCACCTGCGCGAGCGTGTGGAACATGTGCACGGCCGGCACACCCCAGCGGCGGCGCAGGCGTAGCGCGGCAAGACCGGAGAGCCAGTAGTGGCTGTGCACCACGTCGTAAGGGCGCCCCTGCGGTTCGTCCCCTCCGTCCGGTCCTGGGTCGCGCCTGTGCAGACCGAGACCGGCGAAGCCGATGACCCCCGCGGTGAAGAGGGGCACAAACGGCAGCAGGTCGTCGGGCGGTAAAGGCTCGAGCGGCCCGGCGTCGACGAGGACCACGCGCACGCCGGGCCCCAACTCGACCACGTCCGGCGTCGTCGCGTCGGCGCGGCGCGTGAAGATGTCGACCTGCAGATCCTGGCGCGCCAGGGCCAGGGAGAGCTCGCGCACGTAGACGTTCGCCCCACCGGCGTTACTCTGGCCGGCCCGATCGAGGGGGCTGGCATGCAGCGAAATGAGCGCGACGCGCGTGAGCATAGCCGTTCCTATCCAACATCTTTGTTCTAACTATCCACGACGCGCGACACCTATCAGCGTTTGCGCGTCTTCACCACTAAGTATAGCTGGGGATCATGGACTTGGCCCTGCCAATACAGCCAGGGTAGGGCTCGTGCATTGTCGAGCCCGTCTGGCCGCACGCGTCGTTGGCGGGGGTCTGGGGGGAGGCGTCTCCCGGGGTTCCCCCGGAGGCGCGCCCCAACCTCGGACCCGCGGCTAGGGTCCGGGGGACCAGTCAGCCATGGGCGGAGGGGGCGAGAGGAACCATCTCCCCTGGTTCCCCCGGAGGCGCGCCCCAACGTCGGCCGCAGCGGGGACCCCACGAAGTGGGGAGTGGCCAGTTAGCCAGGGGTGGAGGGGGCGAGAGGGGGCGAGGAGCGGTAAGGGCAACTTTTCATGAGCCCTGGGTCTCTATCATAGAAAGCGGCAACCAGACCGTGAACGTTGTCCCCTCCCCCTCCGTGGACGCCACATCGATGCGGCCGCCGTGCGCCGCGACCACCTCCTGGCAGATGAACAGGCCCAGGCCCAGGCCGCCCTGCGACGGACGATCGACGCGCGCGCCCTGGTAGAAGCGCGCGAACAGATAGGGTATCTCAGCGGCCGCGATGCCCCGGCCGCGATCACGCACCTCCAGCGCGACCTCTCCCCCCTGCCGTCGCAGCCGCACCACGACGGGCGCCACGTCCGGCGCGTAGGCGAAGGCGTTGATAAGCAGGTTCAGGATCGCCTGCTCCAGCCGCCCCGCGTCACCGTTCACATATACGGGCCTGGTGGGAGCGTCGAGGTGGATCGCGTGTCCGGGCGGCAGGTCCCGCGCCGTCTCGACCACCCGTGTCGCAAGCGCGCCCAGATCCAGCCGGGCCAGATGGAACGTGAGCTTGCCACTCTCCAGGCGCGCCACGTCCGTCAGGTCGCCCACCAGCGCCGTGAGTCGCTTCGTCTGCTCCCGCGCCTGCGTCGCGTAGTAGACGAGGCGCTTATCGTCGTTCATGCTCTGCGCGCGCGAAACGATGAGGTCGAGGTAGCCCCGGATAGAGGTCAGCGGCGTGCGCAGCTCGTGGCTGGCCAGGGAGAGGAACTCGTCCTGGAGGTGGCGCTGCGCGCTGGACACGGTGATATCGCGGATGACGATGACTCCGACCTCTACGCCGTGATCGTACAGCGGCTGCCCGTTGGCCTCGAACCACCGCAGGCTCCCATCCCCGGCCGTCAAGGTGAACTCCAGTCTGAACGCCTCGCCCCGCCCCGCCCGCGCCTGCGGCGTTTCGTCGGGCGGGAACAATTGTCCATGCGCATCTTGTGACGCGAGGGGCGTATCGGCGTCGCCGAACATGCGCGTGTAGGCGGCGTTCGTGCGCACCAGCCTGCCCTCCCGGTCGACCACCAGCACGGCGTCCGCCATGCCGGCCAGGACGGCCACGAGCTGCGCCCGCTCGGCCTCCAGCGCCGCGGCCAGCTCCTGCTCCCGCAGCCCCGCGATGAGCAGCCGCTCGTTGACATCCCGCAACTCCGCCACGGTCGGCGCGGTCGGCGTGTTCCCTACCGGCAGACCGCTTGCCCCGTGCGGCTTCTCTCGTTCGGCCATGTATTCCTCTTTTTTAGGGTGGCGTGGGCGTGTCCGTCACACCGGACCAATACCGCCCGCCGCGCCTCTCGTCGCCCGACCTGATGGCGTGCAAGCCGGGCGGACCCAGGGTCCATCTCACGGGCGCGCCGATAGGAGCCCTCCGGCTTCCGCGTCGCGCCAGCGCAGCCAGCGCTCCAGCTCACGGGGCGGGAGCGGGCGGCTATAGTAGTAGCCCTGCGCCATGTCGCAGCCCAGCGCGGCGAGGCGCGCCACGGTCTCCTCGTCCTCGGCGCCCTCCGCCACCACGAGCAGGCCCAGGCTGTGCGCGAGCCCGATGGTCGAGGCCACGATCGTGGCGTCGGTCTCGTCGGTGGCCAGGCGCCGCACGAAGGATTGGTCGATCTTGATCTCGTCGATGGGCAGGCGCTTGAGGTAGGCCAGCGAGGAGTAGCCCGTGCCGTAATCGTCGATGGCGATACCCACCCCCAGCGCGGCGAGCCGCGTCAGGGCCGCCGCGGTGTGCGCCATATCGGCGATGATGGCGCTCTCGGTCAGCTCCAGGCGCAGCGCGGCCGGGGCCACCGCGTGCGCGGCCAGCAGCCCCTCGACATCCTCGACCAGCGCCGCGTCGCGCAGATTCGCCGCCGACAGGTTGACCTCCACGCCGAGATGCAGGCCCGCCCGCCGCCACGCGCCGCACTGGCGCAGGGCCTCCCCCATCACCCAGCGCGTGAGCGGCCCGATGAGGTCGGCCTGCTCGGCCAGCGAGATGAACCGATCAGGCGGGACCAGCCCACGCCGCGGATGCTGCCAACGCACGAGCGCCTCCACCCGCGCCACCCGCCCCGTCGCCAAGTCGATCTTGGGTTGGTAGTGCAGACGCAGGCCGTCGTGCGCGATGGCCGTGCGCAACTCCTCGACCAGGGCTAGGCGGCCGGGCGTGTACCGATCGAGCTCCGGGGCGTAGAGGGCGACGCCCGTCCGCGTGCGCTTGGCCGTGTACATGGCCACGTCGGCCCGGCGCAAGAGCATGTCGACGTCGGCCCCCTGGTCGGGATAGGTAGCGATGCCGATGCTGGCCCGCGTCCGCACCGTGTGCCCGTCGACGACGACAGGCGCGGCCAGGGTATCCGCGATCTTGCCGGCCGCCACGGTCGCGCCGGCGCGGTCGTCGCCGGGCAGCAGGACCGCGAACTCGTCGCCGCCCAGCCGCGCGACCGTGTCCCCCTCCCGGAGCCCTCCCCGCAACCGCTCCGCGACTTGTTGCAGCAGCAGGTCGCCGGCGTGGTGGTCGAAGGTGTCATTGACCTCTTTGAAGCCGTCGAGGTCGAGCAGGAGCAGGGCGAGCGGCCGCCTGGCGCGCGGCGCGTCGAGGAGCGCTTGCCGTGCGCGATCGTGGAACAGCAGGCGGTTGGGCAGGCCCGTAAGGGCGTCGTGGAGGGCCTGGCGCCGCAGCTCCTCTCTCAGATGGACGCGCGCGGTCACGTCGGTCAGGGCGCCGACGAAGTGCGTCAGATCCCCGGCCGCGTCGTACACAGGGTTGATGACCAGCTCGTTCCAGAACGGCGTGCCGTCGTGGTGGTAGTTGAGGATAACGTCTCTGAAGGGGTGACGGGCGGCGACGGCGGCCGCGATGTGCCCGATCGTCGTCGGATCGGTGTCGGGCCCCTGCAGAAAGCGGCAGTTTTGGCCCAGGACGTCGTCGGCGCCGTAGCCTGTCACATCCGCGAAGCCAGGGTTGCAGAAGACGACGGGGTTGTCCGGTTGGTGCGGGTCGGTGATGACAACGCCCGTTTCCAGGTTGGCGACGGCCGCGGCCAGCAAGCTGTTCTCCCGCGCGGCGCGGCCCAGGGCGTCCTCGGCCCGGCGGCGCGCCGTGATGTCGCGGATGACGACGACGACGCGCGCCGCGCCGTCATCAGTGTGGAGCGGCTGCCCGTTCGCCTCGAACCAGCGCCGCGCGCCATCGCCCCCGGCCACACTGAAGGACTGGCTGAACGTTTCGCCGCGCCCCGCCCGCGCCCGTATCGTCGCGGCCGTGGACACGGGCTGTTCCCCCGCATCCTCCGGCGTCCCGCCCGCGTCCGGGTCCGCATCACTGAACATGCGCGCGTAGGCGGTGTTCGTGCGCACCACCCTGCCCTCTCGGTCGACCACCAGCACGGCGTCTGCGATGCCGGCCAGGACGGCCACGAGCTGCGCCCGCTCGGCCTCCAGCGCCGCGGCCAACTCCTGCTCCCGCAGCCCCGCGATGAGCAGCCGCTCGTTGACATCCCGCAACTCCGCCACGGTCGGCGCGGCCGCGCCAGCGCGGCCGGCCGCGCCGGCGCTCCTCCCGTTCAGCTTCTCTCGTTCGTCCATGCGTCCCCCCAGGGGTGGTGTGGTCGCGGCGCCCTCCGTCCCCTTACAGCGGGGAGCGCGCCACGGGCTGGTAGACCGCCTCGCCCTCGTCCCGTCGGACGGCATAGCCCAGGCCGGCGAGGCGGTCGAGCGCGGCGGCCAGGTCGGCCCCGCGCGCCCCGCTGCGCCGCGCCACCTCCTCCACCGGCGCCTCCCCCAACTCGAGCAGCGCCTCCAGCACCGTCGTCTCCCCGTCGGTCAGCCCCGGGTAGGTGGGCCGCCTGGCCCCCGTGGGGAGCGTAGCCGTGGCGACGCCGATACCCTGCGCGTCCCGCAAGCTCTGGCGCACGACCAGGCCCCGCCCCGTGATGTCGTACAGCCACAGCTCCGTGCTGTGGTTGCTGTTGCGCATCTTTATCACCGCCAGGCTCTTGCGCAACCGCCCCGCGATCTCGACGTGGCGCAGCAAGATGATGTCATCGGTTAGAAAAGAGATGAGGTAGGGGCTGAAGCGCAATTCGCTCGTCGTCTGCACGATCTCCATAGTCATGAGCACGGTGACGCCCGTCCCGGTCAGCGCCCCCACCAGCCGATACAGCGATTCGCGGAAATCCTGCCGGAAGTCCGGCGCCAGCGCCAACTCGAAACCGGAGACGGAATCGATGGCCATGCGCCACGCCCCGACCCGCGCCACCGCGTCGCGGATCGCCCCCAGTGTCTCGTCCGGCGAGCGGTCCAGCGGCCGGATGTAGATGACGGCGAGGGTCCCCCGGCGCACCATCCCCTCCAGGTCCAGGCCCAGGCTCCGCGCGCGTCGCATGTATTCTTGGGGGTGCTCCTCGAAGACGGCGATGACCCCCGGCTCGCCCTGCTCCACCCCCGCCCCGATGAACTGCGCGGCCAAGATCGACTTGCCCGTGCCCGAGGCCCCGCTCACCATGACCGCGTCGCCCCGCGGAATCCCCCCGCCCACCAGCGCGTCCAGCCCCGGCACGTCGGTGGTCGCGCGGCCCTGACCTCGCGTCCGGTCGCTCTGGTTCCACCCCGCGCTGATGCGCGGGAACACCTGCAGGCCCGCCTGGTCGAGGCGGACGGTGTGCAGGCCCGGCATCGGTTCCTGCCCGCGCATCTTCACCACCTGGAGCTTGCGCACGACCGAGTTGTGGTCGGCGACCTGGGAGAGCCAGAGCACACCGTCGGCCACGGTGAACACCGGGTCGGCGCGCATCTCCTCGTCACGATAGTTGCCGAGCAGGAAGGTCGTGGCTTGCCAACTCGTGAGGTGGAGGGCCAGACGCTGCACGAAACCCGCGACATCCAGTCGCTCCCGCCCCCGCCCGACGACCGCGCGCGCGATGTTGTGGAACGAGTCCAGGACGACGAGGGCCGGCCCGCTCTCCTCCACCCGCCGCACGATGTCCGCGAGCGCCTGCTCCAGGTCCGCGGTCAGGATGGCGTCACTCAGGTTCACGAAGTCGATACTCGCGCCCACCTTGGCCGGGTCGAAGTAGGCCATCTGCTGCTGGTAGCGCAGCATCTTGAGCGTCGGCTCGCCCATCACGCTGACATACAGGGCGCGCCGCGCGGGGGAGGCCAGGTTGAACACTATCTGGTGGGCCAGCGTGGTTTTCCCGGCGCCGGGGGCGCCGGCGATCAGGGTGAAGGCATACTCGGGCAGCCCGCCCCCCAGGACCTCGTCGAGGCCGGGGACGCCCGTGGGCAGCCGCGCGATGGCGACGCGCGCTGTCTCGCTTGTCTCGCTCATACTCCTCCCTCGGGGGCGACGTGGTCGGGCGCGGGCTCCGGCCAGGCCTCGTGGACCAGGCGGAGCGCCAGGTCCTCGCCAATAAAGATAACCAGGAGCCCGATAATGTGAGCCAGGATGGCGGTCAGGCCGGCCGCGGCGGCGCGCGGGTCGCCGCCGCTCGCTCGCGCGGACTCCACGACGTCGCGGACGCCACGCAGGATCCCCTCCCCCCCAGCCCCCCCAGCCCCCCCCGTCGCCCCGGCGTCGACTGTGACGCGCTCCAGGGCGGGGACCTCGGTTTGGGCCAGGCGCACGGCGCGGTCGACGAGGGTGGTGTACCCGCTCAGACCGACCAGGTCGACCAATCGGGCGCGCAACCGTGCGTCGGCGCGCTCGACGGCTTCGGCCAGCGCCGCGGGCTCCGGGTGCTCCCCGGCGTCGTGCAGGAGCACGCGCCGCGCCAACGCGTGCGCGGCCGTCGACACCTCGGGCACGGGGCCTCCTTACGCCGGTTGTCCGCTCGTCTGCGCCAAATTACTTAAAAAGGTCGCGTCTTTACCCTAGCATATCACGTTCGAGGAGGGCATCAGCCGCGGCGCACACGTCCGCGACGGCGCAACCGCGATGGCGCAGGGCTCGGCCAGCCGCGTGTGGCCTCCGGTACGGGCGCATCGGCCCGGCTGATACTACAACTACTACAACGTCAACTACTACAACGTCTACAACGTCGCTTGCCTTTCCCGCGCCGATCGCCCCCGCATCTTCCCCCCGCGTGGTCGAGCGACCGATGGCCGTAGCCCGAATGGGGAATAGTGCAGATGGAGCAGACGGTGTAAAGTTGTGCGTAGGTTAAGGAGGAGGACATCTATGGCAGTTACGACTTGGGCGCCCGTTCCTTCATCACCAAGCCGGTGACCTTCGGCGCGCTGGTCGAGGCGATGCGCGGCCTGGGGCGCTACTGGTTTGAGATCGTGCAGTTGCCGCCGGGGCGATCGGAGCCGATGTGACCGAGGCGGCGACTCGCGTCCTGCTCGTCGAGGACGATGACGACGATTACGCGCTCACGCGCGACTTGTTAGCCCAGATCGCCGACGGGTCCTACACACTGGACCGGGTGACGACGTTCGACGCCGGCTTGGCTGCGATCCGCGCGCGGCGGCACGATGTCTACCTGATCGACTATCGTCTGGGGGCGGAGAGCGGGCTCGATCTCCCGCGCGCCTTGCTGAACGCGGGCTGCCACGCGCCCATCATCCTGCTCACAGGCCAGGGCGACCCCGGCGTGGATAGCGCGGCGATGCAGGCCGGCGCCTCCGATTACCTCGTCAAGGGCGAGATCACGGCCGCCACGCTGGAGTGCGCCCTCCGTCACGCGCGCGAGCGGGAGCGCATCCTGGCCCTGCGCGACCAGGCCCTCGCCGAGGTGGAGGCAGCCCAAGGCCGCCTGCGCGCATCCGCACAATGCGCCCGCGCCACGCTCGACGCCTTGCCCGAGCATATCGCGATCCTCGACGACGAGGGCGTGATCCTGGCCGTCAACGCGGCCTGGCGGCGGTTCGGCGCCGACAACGGCCTCGTGGACCCCGCTGCGCTCATCGGCCAGAACTACGTCACCGCCTGCGCCGCGGCCGCCGCGGCGGGCGATGAGCTGGCGGGGCGCGTCGCCCGCGGGATCGGCGAGGTGCTGGGCGGGCGGGTAGCGGCGTTCGCGCTGGAGTATCCCTGCCACGCCCCCACGGAACAGCGATGGTTCGCCCTGGAGGTGGCCCCCGTCGCCGGCATAGGGCCGGGGCGCGTCGTGGTGGTCCACCACGATGTCACCGCCCGCACCCTGGCGCAACAGGAGATCCTCCGACGGGAGGACAGCTTTCGGCTGCTCTTTCGAGACAATCCACAACCCATGTGGGTGTACGAGGTGGGCACGTTGCGCTTCCTGGAGGTCAACGACGCGGCCGTGGACCACTACGGCTACACGCGCGCGGAGTTTCTGTCCATGCGCATCACGGATATCCGGTCGCCCGCGGACGTCGACCGCCTGGTCGCGCGGGTGAGCGCCGACCTGCCGGCGATCGCCGCCGCCGAAGACTGGCGTCATCGGTGCAAGGACGGGCGGATCATCGATGTCGCGGTCACCGCGCACGCGCTGGAGTTCGCGGGCCACGCCGCGCGGTTGATCGTCGCGACGGACATCACCGAGCGCGCCCGCGCGGAGGCGGCGCTGCTCCACGAGCGCGACCTCTTGCACACCGTAATGGACACGGTGTCGGACACCATCTACGTCAAGGACACCCAGGCGCGTTTTGTCCGCGTCAATCGGGCGCAAGCCCACCTGCTCGGCGCGCGCGGGCCGGAGGAGGTCGAGGGCAAGACGGACTTCGACTATTCCCCCCCCGCGTTGGCGCACACGTTGTACGCGGACGATCGCCACGTCCTGGCCAGTGGGCAGCCTCTGGTCAACAGGCTGGAGGATCAATCCGCCCGTGGGCAGGGCACGCGGTGGATCTTGAGCACCAAAGTGCCGATCGTGCGCGATGGGCGCGTCGCGGGCCTGGTGGGCATCTCCCGCGACATCACCGACCTCCGTGAGGCGGAGGAGGCGCTGCGCGCAAGCGAGGACCGCGTGCGTATTGTCGTGTCCAACGCGCCGGTCGTGCTCTTCGCGCTGGACCGTCAGGGCGTGTTCACGCTGTCCGAGGGGCGCGGATTAGCGGCGCTGGGCCAGCGCACCGGCGAGGTCGTGGGCTGCTCTGCCTTCGCTGTGCATCGGTCGCACCCGGAGGTCCTGGCCGCCATCCGACGCGCCCTGGGCGGCGAGGCGCACACGGCGGTGGCCCAGATCGCGGGCGGCGTGTTCGAGACGCGCTACACGCCGGTGCATGACGCGGACGGGGTGGTCACCGGCGTCATCGGGGTGTCCATGGATGTCACGGCACGCTGGCGCATGGAAGAGGAGTTGCGTCACCAGGCCATGGGGTGTACCCCACAAAAGTGATGAGGAGAGGAAAAGCGATACCCTCCAAGGGGGCACGGGCGCGGAAGACGCCCAGAGCGTGCCGGTGGAGGGTATCGATGGACAGAACAGACCTG
>JAABUH010005201.1_pt1 | contig 10302 bp, 7 predicted proteins | sample 5559121 | NCBI WGS metagenome assembly JAABUH01 (sample SAMN10711871, study PRJNA513364) | rock metagenome | isolation source: Antarctica rocks | place: Antarctica: Victoria Land, Battleship Promontory nord | collected 2015-12-28 | reverse complement strand
TCGTTCAACTTCAGAGCGACGAATCGAAGCTTCTTTCTGATTGACTCGTTGTTCAGCTGACTGAGTATCTTGACGAGACATAGATCGATCAGCTTGACGTTGTTTCGCTCTGAAGTTCAATCGCTCGCCTTGTAGCTGATTGATCTTTTTCTCTAGCTCATCGTTTTTATCAAAAGCGACTTCTAGTTGTTTCGCTCTCTTTTTGTGATCGTCTTGTACGAGAAGTCAGTGTTCATTGAGTTGTAGAGTCAAGTCTCGCTGACTTCGAAGCTCGTTCAGCATATTGATGACTTCGTCGAATTGATTGCTGACTCAATGAAACAGTTGTTCTTCGATGTTTATGTTTCATGAGATGACAGCTTTCTCAGCTTCGACTGAAGCATCGATGAGTAGAAGTGAAACTCTTCTATTGACAGTGCTTCTAAGCAGATGAGTTGTTCGAAGCTTAACTGACTCGACATCGCGTGTCATGATGAGTGAAGGTAAAAGTTGTTGAGATAAGAGTAGATGAAAGGTTGATGTTTTGAATTGATGTTTTTTGATGAGTGAAAATTCAAAGAATTTCTTGTGAATTTCAGGTAATAATTGAGTGCTTTATTCGAAGAATTTCTTGCGAATAGAATGATGAAAATGAGTGTAGAATCGAAGAATTTCTTGCAAATTTTCCTTACTGAATAGATTGTTTCATATCATCTATTCATCGATAGCAGAATACTAGATGATGAGCATTTATCTAATGTTAGAGACCTGTCTAGAGCGAGTCAGATAGAGATGTCATTTAACTAGAAGATAAATGCTAAGAAAGAAAGGTAGCTACGAGAAAGAAGCTGGCTACATATGTGTGTTTCTCAGCCGACGCTAGGCTCAATAGAGACTAGTCAAGATGACGAAGCGAGAATAGATCTGATAAGGCTAGAAGACTGAGTCTGGCAAGGCTAGAATCGTGACACATTTCTTTGTGTCACAAACATCTTTTGAATAAACATCTTTCTTATGTTTCAACACGTTCTCTTTGAGACTAGCGTTGAATCTGAGTAACTACTATATAAAGCGTGTTCTTCTTGTCTTTTGTATTTTCTTTCTTCTGTATTCTTAAAGTCTTAGTTATAACTATCTTTATAGATCAAACATTTTAGTCATGCACGCACTCTGATTAGTTTCTAGACACGATCTCAACATTACTTTAAGAATTCATTAATCACATGATACTGATCTCTATACTCATTCAAATCAACTCGACTGACAACAAAATGAGTATAAAGAAATTTGTGTATTTGATGATTGACAACATAAAAAAACAGAACAACATCAAGAAATCAATAGAATCAACGAGAACATATGATCATGTGATTGCTAGAGAATTTATCGCTCAGTCAGTAGCATCAGTTCAAATCAATTGATAGAATCAAGAAATTAAGATCTTAATTGCTTGAGAATCATCAAAAAATCTCTCAAATCAGCAACATTCTTCTTTGAAGACTAAACACTTTAACAAACAATCTCACTACATACTATTGAGCATCGTTCTTCGCTTGATCATCAATTCTTCACTATGATTCAATCATCTGTGAACAATCTCTTCAAAAGTAATTAAAGCTCTTATTCTTCTGACATTACAGATTCAATCATCTATTTTGAGCTATCATTTTGCATATTGAAATATCTTAGAATCAATGTCGTATGAAAACATTAATACTCTTTGTCTCACTCTCAGACTCTTGATGAATCTCATGAAGCTTCTACTTCATGAAATATAAAAAATGTAAAGCAGCTACAACACTGAGTTGAACAAAACTCAGAGATTTTTCTAGAAAATTTAAACAGTCTTCGAACTCAACGAGATCTAGACATGAAAGCTTGTGAGCTATTTGACAAGATATCAAGCGAACAAATATGAAAGACTTGTTTCGAGAAAATGAATAAAGTCAAAGAACGCTTGAATCAATTAAATCAGACGTTTCAAAATCAAGTGACTGAATTGCAACATCAACTGCAATCATTTAAAGAAGTCACTTCTTTTTCTTCTACTCTGTTCAATTTCTTCAAGCGATTTCAAAAGCTTTCGAATTCATTTCTGTTTACTGATGAAAAAGAATCTACTTAAGATGATTGACAAGAAAAGATTTGTGACAAGCTAGAAATCAACGTCGATCATTTTGATATCAATAAAGCTATTCTGATCTACGTTCACTTCAGAATCAAAGAAGACGCAGTCAAAGCTACTTTAACTTAACGTCAACAAGATTCATTGAATCTTTATGTCACAGTCAATGATCTGTTAAATGAACTTGCTCAGCTTTACAATGATCTCGACAAAGAGACAAACTTTCGAAGAAAATATGCTAATCTCTCTCAAGAAAAGAGCAAATTCAGCGACTTCTATTCAATGTTTCAACGTCTGTTCTTCTATCTAGAATATCACGAAAAGCAATTGATCATCGATCTACGAGACAAGATAGTTTATCATTTTCGCGCAGCTTGAAGTAATCAATTGATTCAGTCAGAATCTTTGAATGAAATTCGTAACTATCTGATTCATTTGAACAATGAGCATCGAGTCATGAGTGACATCAAAGAAAAGAAATCTCTGAACAAAGTCAGAAAGCAAGTCATCTTTGCTGAGAAACGAGATTCATTGAACTTCTATAGAAAGATCGAAGTCATTACATTCGTTGATTATTCAAAATCGCACGACGCGATTTTGACTAACGTCAAAGACATCAATCTACAAGCTGAAATCTGTTTCATCTGTTACAAATCAAATCATACTACTAGAGAGTGTTCTGATCGAACTTCAAGAGTCAATGCATTAGAAAATGATGAGTTTGATCGATTTACATTGAATTCTGAGTCAGATTCTGATTCAAAAAACTAGTTATTTCTTTTAGAATCATCAAAGAAATAGAGATCATATTTTTGTGCAGTCAAATCGAAGTTCTATTGAAAGAAAACTATTTTGAAAAGTCATTTCTGATCAATGCTTCTCTTATCTCTCAAAGCAATTCTTTCAGCCTTCGCTCTTTAATAGATAGTGATTTCGTCGTTTACACGCTGATACATGACAAGCTAGTCGATAAGATATATCAGAAACTTGAAATACAATTTATATTGCTAGCAAAAAAGAAGTTAATATGAGACTATAATGAGAAGTTAGTTAGAAAGACTATTACTCATAAGATTCTACTCAATCTTACGATCGAAAGTCATAAGAAATTGACTGTGTCAATGCTGATAGCTGATATCAAGCATCATGAAGCTATATTGAGCAAACTCTGAATGAACAAAAATGAAATATTATTGAACATAAGACATGATACTATCATATTCTCTGATCAATTAAATATTTCTATTTCGATTTTTTTGATCTCGTCAAATACAAAGCACTCAAGTTAATCGCGATCAACTTTGATCTCTTCAGCAGCTCACAGCAAGATCTTTAAGATGCTCAAGCGTTCAGTTTCATTCATTCAGAAAAAGTCATTCTCGATTCAAAATATAGATGTCATCTCTTTTCAAGCACTAGTAAAACGAAAAAAGAAGAATCAGACAGAGATTTTTGCTATGTTCATCGAGAACATCGATAGAAAAATCGTCTACAATACTCAATGCGAACTAGATGTCATAAACATCTTCTCAATCAATGAAACGATTCAGAATCTAGAGAATATTAAAGTCAAGCTATCATTGAAATATCAGAATTTTCTAGACATCTTTGATCGAGCTCAAGCAGACAAGCTATCGTCTCATCGTTCATATGATCATAAGATAAAGCTTACTAGTGACGTAACGTTACTTCGCTGTCGAGCATATTGAATGTCTTTCTACAAGCTTCAGAAAGTAAAGAAATATCTGAACGAGAATCTTTTCAAAGAATTTATAACTTCTAGCAAAGCTTTGTATTTCTCACTCGTTCTGTTCATCTTAAAAGCAAATGAAGATCTACGATTCTGCGTTGACTATCAAAAGCTTAATGCTATTATCAAAAGAAATCGCTATTCTTTATCGCTCATAGATGAAATGATCAACAAAATAGTTGATTGCAAACATCTGACTCAATTAGATATTATTTCGACTTTCAACAAACTGCGAATGCATTCTGATAGTGAGAACTACACTATCTTTATCATCGCTTTAGAAGCATACAAATCAAAGATGTTATCTTTTGAACTTATCAATGATTCTATCTCGTTTCAGCAGTATATGAATGATGTTCTTTGAAACTTTCTAAATGACTTCTGTCAAGTCTATCTAGATAACATTCTGATTTACAGCAAAACTCAATGAGAACATTGACAACATGTCAAGATGATATTAAATCATCTATGAGAAGCTGATCTACAAGTAGATATTCGAAAGTGCGAATTCAACGTAGAAGATGTTACGAGCATGCATCTCTGTTACTTCTGATTAGTCTGATTAACCTAACATAGACTAGTATAAAGCTGTGAGTAAAGCTGTTGTTGACACGCTAGTGACTTAGCGTGCCTTCGTGAATAAAACTCACGTCATGTTGCATCTTCTTTCTACTTCAGCTTTGAACTTCTAGTTAGAATACACTCATATGATTCGCTTTATGCAGACTCATAACAGAAGAAATTGTCTTCTTAGAAGTCATAGTTTCAAAACAAGATCTTCATATGAATTCTATCAAAGTGAAAGTCATAGTCAACTGAACTAAGTTGATCAATCTAAAAGAAGTTCAGAGCTTCGTGAGATTTGTTAACTTCTATCGTCGTTTCATTAAGAACTTCTCGAAGCTAGTCAAATCATTCACTCAGCTGACTAGAAAGAACACATCTTTTGTTTGAAACAAAGTCTGTGTTCAAGCTTTTGATAATCTAAAGAAACAAATCAACTCAATCTCAGTTCTACAACACTTTGATTCAAAATGATAGACTATTCTGAAAATCAATGTCTCTGACTACGTCAAAGATGAAATATTATTTCAGTACGATGATGAGAATGTTCTTCATTCAGTAGCATTCTACAGCAAGAGCATGATTCTCGCTGAATGCAATTATCACATCTATGACAAGAAATTACTAGTCATTATTCGATGTTTTGAACACTGAAGATTCGAGCTAAAATGCACAGAGCTGCTCATTCAGATGTTCATTGATCATCAAACTTTAAAGATCTTCATGAAAAACAAACAGTTAACTCGACGTCAAGTCAATTATTTAGACATTCTATTTAAGTTTAACTTTCAGATCATTTTTTGATCAGACAAAATAAACATTAAAGTTGATGCTTTAATCAGAATGTCTTTGATCGACGTCTTTGAATCAACTCAGCGTACTGAAGATTACTATCAGACTTTTCTGATATTTGATAGAATAAATATTCTAGCTATTGAATCTGAAGTTGATCTCTATCAGTGAGTAAAAGATGTCAACAAGATGAATGAGCTTTGCAATGAGTATAAATAAGCTATAAGCGAAAACAAGCTCAAGCTACATAGCACTGAATTGAAGCACTGCGAGATCGTTGATGACGTTCTGTTCAGAAAAAATCTACTGTGAATTTCTGAGAATATGCATATGAATAGACTGATCGTCGAGTCGAGTTTTCATACCTACTTTCTGACTCGCTCGAGTACTCGATATCAATGTCATAACTCGACTCGAATACTCGATATCAATCTCGTGACTCGACTCGATATTGATCTCGAGTCGAGTCAGAATTCGAGTTTTCGACTCGACTTGCCAAGCAATCGAAAATTCAGAGTTCAATGAGAAGAAATACTGATTACTACTAGTAGAAGTTTCTCGAGCAGAATCAGCATCTTCAGAACTCATGAGAATACTGACTACTACTAATAGAGATTTCCCGAGCATGATTCATAGATAGTGATCGACATCTTCAGAGCTCATGATTCATGAGAATATTGACTACTACTGATAGAAATTTCCCGAGCACTATTGATAATGTACTATTGATAATGCAACAGGGTAATGCAATTGATTAAAGCTTATGCTTGACTACGTAGTAATTACTAAGCTGAGAAAACACGTATCAATAGTAGTCAGTATTCTCGTGAGTTCTGACCAATACTCGTGGGGAAATCCCTATCAGTAGTAGTCAGTATTCTCATGAATCATGAAGGTGCAACCGAATCAATTGCATTATTCTATTGCATTATCAGATAGATATTAGTAGTAGTAAATCATATCTTGACGGGTCGAATCGAGAATTCGAGTCAATACTCAATATCAACATCGTGACTCGACTCAAATACTCGATACCAAAATTCTGACTCGACTCAAATACTCGATTTCAAAATCCTGACTCGAATTGAGTCTTGACTCGACGTCGATGACTCGACTTGACGCAATCAGTCTACATATGAAATTGTTAAAGAAAATTCATGATCAGTCTTTCATCTTTCACTTTGACAATCGAAGAACTACTGATTTAGTTCAACGTTTCTACTATTGATCAGATCATCAAGTAATGATTAAATGTTACATTCGAAACTGTCATGCTTGTCAACAAAGCAAGGCATTTAGAGATAGCATTAATAAACTTCTTCACTCTCTATCAATTTCACAGAAACGCTGAAAAGATATAGCTATGAACTTCATCATTAAGCTATCTCTATCGAAAGATTATAACATCATTTGCACAATCATATGTCATCTCATCAAGAAACGTCACTATGTTCTCTGTCATTGAAAAGACGAAAGCATTTCAGTCGAAGAAACGGTTTGAATCATGCTATGAAACGTCTATCAACTTCATGATCTACTCAATTTCATTGTTTCAAACAGAGATTCTCAATTCATATCAACAATGTGACAAAGTCTTTGTAAGTGACTAAGAATCACGACTAATTTATCAACAGTTTATCATTCTGAGATCAATGATCAATCAGAGTGAGTCAATCAAAACGTCGAACACAAACTTAGAATCTACTGTAATTACATGCAGAATGATTGAACAAAATGACTTTTCATGATGAAATTCAGCGAGAATTTCAATATCTTCTTGATCATCTTAATGACTTCATTCTACTTCAATAAGAGTTTTTACTCATAAATGAGTTTCAATTCAAATACAATTGACTACAAAACAACTCATGAACATCTTGAAGCTAAAAAAGCAAATGATATTGTCATTTAAATGAAAGAGCTTCTTATCTTTGATCATCAGCAATTAGAAAAGACGAAGCAGATCATCAAAGCTCAGATCAATAAACATAAACGAGACGTCATCTATGAAGTAAATGACTGAGTTTGATTATTCTCTAGAAACATAAAAACAACTAGATCATGTAAGAATTTGAAAGACAAACAGCTAGAATTCTATCAAATCACTGTCAAAGTTGAAATCTTCTATCATCTTTGTTTATTGATAAGCATGAAGCAGCTGCATTCAATGTTCAGCTCGAAGCTATTACGATCTTATTTCAAAGACTTGTTGTCAGAACAGCATTTGAAATCTTCTAAATCATTGATAATCAAAAACGATGATCATTGAAAAATAGATGACATTTTGAACTCTAGACGTTATCAAGATTAAATACAATACAAGATCAAATGAACGAGACTAGATCAAAACGATAAATGATACTATGTTGATAAAGAAGAATTCAAGAGCTCAAAAGAAGTTCTAGTTGAATTTCATAAGCTTTATTCAGACAAGTCACACTAAATTAAAAAACAGTGAAAATTTTTGCGTTTCATTTGTTCTATTCATGTGAACATGAATTTTCAAAGAGAGAAGTAATGTTACGAATGTGTCAAAGATCAAACTCTAATCAATTCACAGTGAACGCTAGCAAGTTCACTGCGTATTGATTAGAACTAGTCAATGATTTAATCGAGAGCTGATCTAGATCTGACTCAGATTTGACTCAGATATAACTCAGCATCTTTTTTCTTCTCTAACATCTTTTAAATCAGCTTCTATTATCTTCTAGATAAACACACTTCTTTGTGTTACAAGTAATTAACAGATGTCTATGATAAACACATTTCTTTATGTCACAAACATTTTTCAAATAAACATCTTTCTTATGTTTCAACACGTTCTCTTTGAGACTAGCGTCAAATCTGAGTAATTACTATATAGAGCATGTTCTTCTTGTCTTTTGTATCTTCTTTCTTCTGTATTCTTAAAGTCTTAGTTATAACTATCTTTATAAATCAAACATTTTAGTCACGCATGCACTCTGATTAGTTTCTAGACATAATCTCAACATCTATGTTCATGTTTGAAAACATCATGATTTACTTGAGTTCTTTATATCTGATTGAGACACACAATTCATCTTCAATGTTTGAAAGCATATGTGTAAAATGTTGAAGATAAATGTTAAGTTATCAACAATGTATCATTCTGAGATCGATGATCAAATTAAGAAAGTCAATGCTGTCATGAAGCATTATCTTTGAATCTTCGTCAACTACATGCAAGATGACTGAGCTAAGTGACTTTCTGAAGTTGAATTCATCATCAATAATGCATCATCATTAATCACTTTAACATCATTCTTCTTGATCAATTTGAATCAAAACTTATGTTTAGATTTCAAGTTTTTTAAATCTCTGCTTGAGAATCTTATATTTCAAGCTTGAAACAAGTTAATCAATGTCAAAGAGTTCATCAAGAAGATGAAGAAACTAACTGAGCATTTACGTGATGAGATGCTTATAGCTCAAATCATCTATAAATTCAATATCAATCTCTCTCATCATTCTTGTTTTAAATACTTTGTTGAAGATGAAGTCTGATTGAATGCTTGTAATCTCAGCATCGCTCGTCTTGCTGTCAAGTTAAATGATCATAACATTGATTTTTTCAAGATCAAGTGTGTCTTCAAGAATAATTTTCTGATCATTGAGTTAAATCTTTCAGCATTCATGAAGATTCATTCAATCTTTCATATCATTCTTTTAAGTCATATCACAAGTGATCTTCTTTCAAATCAACATCAGAAATTTTAAAAACTCATTATTATCAAGAATGATAAAAGATTCTGATATGTAAACAGCATATTAAACTTCAAGCATAATAGATGTTATAACTCATTTCTGCTTAAGTATTATATCAATTGAGAAAATCACTTCTTTACTTAAAAGTTTTTTGATCTTTTCATCTTTTAAATAATTGTGAGCAAGCACTTAATGAATATCATCTCATCAACTCTGTCGTTGAAAAATCACATGTACTGTCATGTGTGATATTTCAATGTCAATATCAAGAACTTTAAATTCAATCTTCATCATTTCAATTCAGCTCAAATCTGACTCAAATCTTATTTAAATTTATTTCAAACATTTTGTTTAAATTCAACTCAGATGTGACTCAAATGTATTTTAGTTTCATCTGTGCATCATTACATTAAACTGCATTTCATTTCTTTCTTGTTTAAATCTGACTCAAATCTTGTTTAGATTTGACTCAAACATCTCATTTAAATCTGACTTAAATGTGATTTAAATATGTTTCAATTTTGCTGTGCATCATCACGTTAAAATGCATCTTGTCTCATTTCATTCTTCAAACATCTTGCTTAAATTTAACTCAAATGTGACTCAGATTTATTTTAGTTTCATCTGTGCTTCATTACATTTAAATGCATTTACATCAATTTTCATCTCATTTCAATCTTTATCTTCAATTCTTTCTCATTTCATCTTGTTTCTTCTTATCATCTTGCAGAAGCTCAGTCTTGAAGAGAGAAGTTACTGTCATGATGTCAGATTATTAATTCAATTTAGAACATAAATTGTTAATATTTTAAATAATTTCAATTCATTGAATCTGTTTTGCAATTCAATGAATCAAGTTATTAATTTAGTCATCATCATCTTAATTTAGTTTCAGCAATTCTGTTTTAATTATCTCAGTCATGTGCATAAATCTTTGCAATCTTAAGTCATAAAACTACTGTCTTGTTAAAGATCAGCATAGAGCGAGTCATATGAGTGTCATTAAACTAATAGATAAATGCTAAGAAAGAAAAGTATCTACAGAAAAGAACTCGATTCTTATATGTGTGTTTCTCAGTCCTGTGCTAGGCTCGATTGAATTGACGCCTTACACATATGATGCAGGGTTTCAATAACATCATTTCTAGCTTGAATGCTCACTAGGCTCGATTAGAATGAAATCAAGGCGAAGGCTAGAAAGAATAGACGAAGGCTAGACTCGTAACATTACTCTTCCCCCTTGACTATTCATGTTCGCATGAATGTTATTTCTTAGTGCGCTTTTGTTGAATATTTGATATGAAAGTCGTCAATCATCTCTTGAGCGTTCATAAATTCGTCGTCGTCAGCGTTATATCAGTTGAGA
>JAABUH010005200.1_pt1 | contig 10305 bp, 11 predicted proteins | sample 5559121 | NCBI WGS metagenome assembly JAABUH01 (sample SAMN10711871, study PRJNA513364) | rock metagenome | isolation source: Antarctica rocks | place: Antarctica: Victoria Land, Battleship Promontory nord | collected 2015-12-28 | reverse complement strand
GTCCTCGATGCCCAGGCGGCGCTGCTCGCGCGCGGCGCGCTCGGCGCGCTCGCGCGCGCGGTGCGCCTCGCGCTCCGCCGCGCGCCGGCTCGCCTTGTCGCCACGCTCGCGCTCCTCGGACGCCGACCTGCCCGACGGGACGGGCTGCGTCGGCGGCGGCGGAGCGCGGCGCAAGTCATGCCGCCGCGCTCTGCTTCGCTGACTCCATGGGCTTCGGAGAAAGCGACAGCAAACCCATGGCTGTGTGGCAACGAGCTTAACAACAGGCCTCCGCTGCCGCCCAGCAGGGCGCAGGCCTGGCCGGGCAACAAAGGCAGCCGACAGCTTGAGGCCTAACTGCGGCAGACGCGGCGTCAGGCGCGTCGCGCAACGCGCTGGGCTGCGGGCGCGCGCGGCGCGGCGCTCGAGCGGGAGCGCGCAAGGGGCGCACGCCAGCAGCATGGCGCGCGGGCGGGGGCGAGCGCGGGGGCGCACCGCTCGCTTGCGCCGCGCCGCCGCTCCTCCTGCTCCACCAGCCGCCGCACCGCCAGCTGCTGCCGCTCCACGCACTGCCGCACAGCCCCCCGCAGACGCTCGCATGACACTCGGGCGACAGGTCTGAGTCCTGGCAGCGCGCGGCATCCAGCCAGGTGCAAAGGACAGGAGGCCGCAGGGCCCATGCAGGACGCGTGCGCGAGCCCGAGCGCTGCACCGCGGGGGCGGGCGGCGCGGCAGCGGCGGCGGCGCGCCTTGGGGCATGTCCACTCGGCCTCGGGCAGGTCGCGCCAGGCGACGTCCAGGCACGCCAGGTGGAACGCAAGCGGGCAGCCGTCGCACAGCACCAGCGGCGTGCCCTCCTGGCAGCGCGTCTGCGCGGCGCCCCGGCGCCCCGCTCGGCCCTCGGTCCCTGCCCTCTGCGCCCGCCTCTGACGCCCAACTGCGGCTGATGTTCGTCGGCGGGCTGGCCCTGACATGCGCGCGCACTCGCGCGGCGATGTGCCGTGAAGCGCTGCGCGCAGGTATCTAAGCACGCGGTGCACGGCGTGCTCGCGCCCCTGGCAACGGGGCGCAGGAGCGCTGGGCCGCCGCGGCCGGGTATGGGGCCATGCCCTAACCCTGGCCGCCGGCGCACCCGCTTGCACGCGTAGCATTTGAAGTTGTTGCGCTCCACGCGCGCCGCGCGGCTGCTCTCCGCGGCCGCCAGGCGCGCGAGCGCGTCGCCCTCCCGCAGGCGCCCGCGCCCGGCGCGCCCGGCGCCGGCGCCGTCGTCCTCGCCGCCCCGCCGCGCCTCCTCCTGCCCCGCCCCGGCGCCCCCTGACCCTGCCAGGGCCTCGACCAGGCGCGTTTGCACGCAGGCAGTCGTCCCGGCTCCAGCGGCCGGCGCCGAGAGAGGCTGCCAAGGACCCGACCGGGCAGGTTTGCATGCAGGCGCCAGTCCCGGCCCAAGCAACGGGCGCCGAAAGCGCCCGAGCGTGTTGGCAGGCGGCGCGTGCCCTTAGCCGCGGACCACGGCCCCGCAGACCCGGCCGGCAGCGAGAGAGGCGCGCCCAAGCGCCACGGGAGGCGGCGCAGGCCACCAACGGTCACGAGCGACCGATATGCACGCCCAGCCGGCGCGGCGAGAGCGCGAGCCCAAGCGCGACGGGGGTCCGGGGTACGCGCGCGCCTGCAGGCGGCGCAGGTCCTCCACGGCCACGGGCGACAGGCCGGCCAGGCTGGGGACGCCGCCCTCCGCAAACGCGGCCGCCGCGATCGCCGCGGCCTCCGCCTTGAGCGCCGCGCGCGCCTCGCCGCCGCGGCCGGCGCGCGCGCGCGGCTTGGGCGGCGCGCGCGGCGCGGCGGCGGCCGCCAGGCGCTCCTCCTGCGCGCGCGGGGCGGCCCGGGTTTTGCCCTAGCTCTGTGACTATGAAACCTATCACTGGCAAGCAGCACGCCCATGCGCTCCTCCTGCGCGACGGCCTGCGTGCCCGGCTCTCTGCTCTGACCGAACCATGTGCGGGACCTGCACTGCTAATCTTGACACTGCTTGCCTGTCACTTGCCTAACTGGCAATGACCATATGGCCAGGCGAGAACTCCATGGGAGGCTGTCACGACCGCGCTTGTCCCCAGCCAGAGCTGGGCCGGGTGCGCCGCGCGCATGGCGGTCGGGCCTGGTGCGCCGCGCCGGCCTGCGCTGCGGGGGCCCGCACCAGCTCAAAGGGCAGGTCGATCGGCAGGTCGAAGCGCTCGGCCAGCGCCGGCGACGCGCGCCAGATGCACGGCAGGCCCTTGACGCCCTGCAGGCAGGGCAAACTCCGGTGGGGCTTCCTCAGGGTCTGAGCGGGCGACGCGCCGCCGGTCAATCCCCCCGTCAGCGCGGCGCCAGGCGCCCAAGGCTATAGCAGCAGCACTCTCAGCAGCCCTAGCTGGGCGCCGCCGGGCTTGCGCCCAACGGCCGCCGACAACCACACGTCGAGCGCCCGCACGTGCGCCCGGCATGCACAACGAGCGCTGAGCGACGCCGCGACGCTTCGCACACCGCACCCGGCACCTCGCCGGCGCGCCCGCGCGCCCCGCGCGTCACCCAGGCCAGGGCACCGCGCAGGGTCCACGCAGGGTCCGCGCAGGGTCCGCGCCTTGACAGCCTCGCACTCGGCCGCCGCTGGCAGCCACGCCTTCAGCAGCTCGCGCGTCAGCGGCGGGCCGCGCCGCTCCAGCTGGCCGCCGCGCAGCACGGCGCCGGCGCCCGTGCCAGCGCCGTCGCGTGCGAGCCAGTGCACGCGGTAGGCAGCCTGCTCCGGCGGGCGCGGCGCGGGCGGCAGCGGCGAGGGCGGCGCGCCGGGGTCGGGCGCCTCGGGGTTTTCGGGCCCGGGCTCGCCGCCCGCGTCGCTCGGTGGGCTGCCGCTCGGCGCGCGCGCGTCGTTGGGCGCGGCCGCGTCCGGCGGGTCCGGGGCCGGATCTAGCGCGGCGACCACCCGGCAGGCAGCCGGGACGCCGTCGCGCAGCGCAAGCGCGCCCTCGCCCGGCACCCAGCGACCGGCAAATGCCGCCAACAGCCGCGCGCACAGCTCATCCAGGCGCGCCGTGGCAAAGTGCACGCGCCGCAGCACCGGGCCCTTGTAGCACTCGGGCACCTGCGCGGCCGCGCCGGGTGGGCTCACCAGCGGCCGCAGGCAAGCTGCGGCGCAGTGGTGCCGCCCTCAGGACCGGAGCTGGTGCACTCGCTGCTGAGGCACCAAGGCGCGTCAGCAGAGAGGGCGTCAGCGCGCTGTGCTTGCACATAGGAAGGCGCCGCTCTGGCTGCGAGCTTGGCCCAGCCTGGCGAGGCGTCACCAGGCTTGAGCGCACGGCAAGGTGTCCCGGGGTCACGGCCTGCAGAGACAGCGCAGAGGCTTTGACGCTGCGCACCGCGGGCGCAGCCTTGCTCCCCGCCGCCTCGCTGCACAGCGCCTCCTCGTACGTGAGCTCACCCGCCTGTGTGGCCTTGCATGTCCACACCCGCTTGCGGTAGTGCGCCAGCTTCGCGCAGTACGCCCTGCGCAGCGGCTGAAAGCTCGAGGGCATGGGTCGGTTCAAGTGCAATGCTTGGTTTTGGCTGCCGTGCGCACACACGAGGGCGCCGCAGGTCTGATTGCGGCAGCATAACAGGACAGGGCTTGCAGCCGCTCGCGCACGCGCGCCCGCCTTCATGTGATTGCTCCTGCGAGGCTGCAGCGTCCAAGTGGGTGGGGTAGCGGGGCTAGGCCGCGCACTCATAGTCGGAGAAAAGCTCCCCCGTGAAGCGGATCACCCACACGGAAGCGCTGGGCGGCACGCCAGCAGGGGGGTGCTCCAGCCGGTGCGGCTGCCCACCATCCAGCAGCGGCATCGCTGCGCGTGGGCGCCCTGCCAGACCTTCCTCCGTGCTCTGTGTGAGCTGCTGCCGCTCATGGGGAGCGCGACGCACGAGCAGAGCTTAATTTAAATAAATCGGTCAATCAATAATCCAATCAAGTTGCCACCCATCCTTGGCTATGAGCAAACAGGAGTTACAAATGACTTGTGTGGTTAACAACCAGCCAACCACTGGTTGTGCATCTGTGTGGCTATTACGTGCAATTGATCAGCAAGCATCTATGCTAGCAGAGTACTAATGACTATCTCACTGCACACTAAAAGAATGCACCGTCCTTGCAAAACCTCTGCTCAGCTAGTGACTAACAACTACATCCGTTGAGAGCCCTGCTAAGCACACAATTTCCCAGGCCCACACATGCAAAGGAATATAAAGTGCTTGCTACTTTCCTGGCGCACCCTGGAGCTGCATCTGAAAAATCAGACCGCAGTTTGCAGCCAATGCATATCATACGTTGAGGTGCTACAGGATACGCTCAGCAGGGAAACATCCACCCAAGACCTGCACACAGGCACACAGCATGTATAGTTTGGCACCTGCTGAAGTTCTACTACTGTCACTGCAAGGGCCTGTGTCATCATGAGGTGGCCACGGGGCTGGCGGAGCCATGCAGTGCCTCGCGCGCCGCCTGCTCCTTCGCCGCTGCCTCCCGCGCGACCGCGCGCTCCACCCTGTTGGGACCCAGTTGGCGGTTACAGAGCGGCAACGCGCTGCATGTCACTGTCTATACGCGGTTGCTGCCAGAGCTGTGATGAGTGTGTCAGCATCACACTGTGCAAGGCTTGTGCAGAGCTGACTCCTCAGAAAGAGGACTGCAGGAGAACACATCTTTCACGCACGTGCCATGCATCTCAACCACTTGAATTCCTACCATGAAAAGCGTCTGCCTCGTATGCGTACCTGTATGAGAAGCTTCCAACTCATGAGTGTGATTCATCACATGCACGCGGTGGCCTAACACGGGTGAACCAAACACGACCAGGCGGAGCCGGCATGCGCGCACCGCTCCTCGAAGGGCGTGTCGTGCACGCGCAACGAGCGGTCCTCGCGGAAGCGCCCGGCCAGGTTGGCCACGCCAATCACGCGCGGCGTGCCGCCGCTGCTCACGCGCGTGGCGTCAAAGACGAAGTGCGGCGAGGGCGTGTCCGGCGAGGGCGAGCGGAAGAAGTAGGACGCCTGCGGGGTCGGGGCCTTGACCGTCAAACACAAAAGTGCGGCGGGGGCACCTCTGGCGCGGCGAGCGGGGAAGTGGAACGCCTGCAAGCTGTCTGTCCGGACATGGGCTCCACTTGGTAGAGAGGCAGCTCGGTTGCTTTTGGCACTATCGCTGCAGGGGCATTGCGTCCATTCACCATCGACCAACCCACAGTAGCTCACTACACCATTGTGAGACATATTGTGCTATCGGCGCTCCCACAGGCTGGTGTCCCAGAATGAGTGATAGCCAGAGCGTCCATGCACTCCATGCCTTCATGCAGCATGCATGTATGCAGCGAGCAAGGAACGCTGCGCGAGGCGCGCGCCCCCCGCAGTCATACCCTTTCTCAGCACGGCGGCGGGTCGGCGCGCCTGCGAGTAAGGGTCGACCGCAGGCTGAGCCGCTGGCGTGGCCTGTTCTCCCGGCCGCGGCGCTGCGCACCGGCTGCCTTCGCTCGCCCCCGCTGGCTCCTGCGCCGGTGCACGGCCCAGCGCCGATGGCGGCACGGTGGCCCTCACCGCAGCCTCCGCGACCACTGGGTAGGTGACGTGCGCTTTTGTGGCGCCGTCCCTCTTCTCGCCCGCGGCGGCGTGCTGCTCAAGTGCTCGCGTGACTCTGCGGTTGCGGTAGCATGCTGCGCTGTCAGTAAGCGCGCGCTGTTGCTGTGAGCGCTTGGATATTGTAGATATGATGAGCTGGTGCCTGCCACAGAGCAAAGCGCATCACGTGCCACACACAGCTCACTGTCTTCGTGTAAGTGGTCCGCAGCAGGTAGTGAGCGGGGAGCAATATCGCACATGTGCAGCAGAGCAAGGCGCAAGCATTTAAAGCATGCACTCCTAGATAAGGCGCACCGCAGCTCAAAAGGCGTCGTGTGGACGGTGATTGGCGCCTCCTGACCACCTGCTACGGGAGCTGCTGGTGCTGCTGGCAGCACCGCGGGCGCTGCGTCCTTGCGGCGCGCCTCGGGCAAAGCTGGCGTGCGCGGCAGCATATGCACTGCACGGAAACCTGCGAGAGGAGGGACAGTCTGAAAGAGAGCGAGACGCAGCGCTACTACAGTGGCACAGCGTTGTGTTGTGAAGGCTCCGGCATGCATGCAAAGCTCAGGCATTATCAGCCTGATCAAGCAGACGGCTAGACCGGACCTGCAACGTCGTCAGCGTTCACATCAATAACTGGAGGGGGCTGCCACGCGCTGCGTCGAGGCTGGCTGGTCTCAGTCGCGCTGCTTTTGCATGCGTCAGCAGCTGCGCCGGCGCCTGCCCCGCCAGCAGGCCCCCCCGCAGCTGCTGAGCAAAAGCTCAGCTCTGACGCGATTGAGTCAACCCCCTCTACGTCGTCCAGCGGGTGAGAGACCAGCCGGGCCAAGGGTGTTCGCAGGACGGGACTCGGTGCAGCTGGTGGCACGTCAGATGCTGCCACAGCAGGCTGCTGCTCCAGGTCGCTGCATGGGGCCGCGTCGTCATGTGCGGACGCATGCTGCGGGAAGCACACAGACAGAGGCCAGACCCGCAGCAACCACATGCTTAGTCTCAAGCAAAAGCTGGCACCAGTGTGCACCAACAAATGCAACGCTACACAGCTCGGGCTGCCTTGTCTCAGGCGGGACCCCGATGACTAAACACATTTGAAAGTAGTCCTAGCCCTAAGTTTGAGGGTGTACAATGGGGGGACCCAGCGACTGGGTCCCCCACGGACATGTTTGGTGTGCATGATGGGGGCGGCATTGCGGCCCCGGGAAGCTGAGGAGCTCGAGTGTCATGAGCGCAGGCCAGGCGCCATCCGAAGGTGCGGAGGAGGTGCGGTCGGCGCCGCCGGAGCACGCGCCGAGCGTTGCGTCCCCGTTTGGCGACAGCGCGCTCGCCGGCGCTAGCCTGCCGGCCGGCGCCGGCGAGCCGGACCTGGAGGACGGGGAGCGGCACGTCAGCGCGGCGCGCTCGCAGAGCACCACCAGCGCGCTGCGCCGCGTGGAGTACGCGGCCAAGAACCGCGCGCTGATGTCGCGCCTGGCAGAGCACACACCGCCGCCAAACGGCGGCGGCGAGGGCATCAAACGCACGCGCTCGGTGAGCTTTAGGGCTGGCCCGTGCGGCCTGCTCGCGGTTGCGCATTGTCGCGCCCAGGTGCATAATGTCAGGGGGGCTCTGGCGCACTCGCAGCCCTGTTGCATGCAGCTCTGCAGCCGCTTGTTGTGCTATGACATGTTCACAGCAGGTCTGATGTGTTTCCTTATTGCGACCATGCAGACCCGCGACACTCTCTGCTCCCCGGAACGTCTCCGCCTACGAGCATTGCTGGCACGAACGGCACTGAAGCGCACAAAGCTCACTCATTGACAGTCTTCCCGCCTTGCGCACTCTCAGGATAGTGGGGATAGTAGCAAGACGCGGGATCATGCGGCCAGGAATGTCCAGGGCGCTGCGTGTCCTGGAGCTACTCTGGCAGCCAGGCAAGCTGCACGCTCCCCTGACGCAGGGCGCGCGCCGCAGGAGCCCAGCCTGGCGGACTCCGACACGTCGCTGCCGCGCATCGTGATTGGCATCTGCGCGATGGAGAAAAAGGCGCGGTCCAAGCCGATGCAGGCCATCGTGGAGCGGCTGCACGCGTTTGGCGAGTTTGAGGTGGAGGTGTTTGGCGACGCCGTGACGCTGCACCAGCCCATCACGGAGTGGCCGGTGGTCGACGTGCTGCTCTCCTGGCACTCGGAGGGCTTTCCGTTGGACAAGGTGCGCCGCTGGCGCGCGAGCTCTGCTGGCGACCAGTTGCTCGCGCTCTGAGTCACTGCCGGCGGTCTCTTGTTGCCATCAGCAGCGAACCCAGCAAAGACGGCAAGCACTGTCTGCAGGAGAGCAGCGTGGGCTCATTGCTCAGCCTCCGGCACCTGTTTGATGTATGTGTGCAGATGGTAGAGGCACTCTCTTAGGAAAATTCTTTGAATGTGGGTACCAAGGCCTGAGCGCACGCTTGGCACACGACCTGAAAGGCCGCGAGTCGGGCGCGTGCGGCGCGGCAGGCGCAAAGGTATGCGGCGCTGCGGAAACCCTACCTCATCAACGACATGGCCATGCAGGACGTGTTGCTGGACCGCCGGCGCGTGTACCAGAAGCTGCAAGCGCGCCCCCCTGCTCTGCTGCTCACCGCACAGCGCGCAGACCCGCATGGCTTGCCCTGCAGGGGCGTTGCTGGTCGCTCCCCGCGTGCCCGCAGAAGTCAGAGCAGCAGAGCAGCTGCTGCAGAGGAGGTCTGTCAGCGCAACACTGTGCCTACAGACCTGCTGTGTGTGGACGCCAGGCGGTGTGGGGACTGGCCGCTGACTGGCTTGCGCAGACCGCTTCCGGGTGCAAGATCGTGATGCAGTCAATGCAGTGTGCCTCGACGCAAAGCGTGCTGCCCTTCAGAGCAGCATGCTATGGTGTGGCAACGCCCCCACCGCGCGTTGCATGGAGACCTGCAGGCGGTGCCCTGATGAGGCGATCTGAGAGCCGTGCATGGCGCGCAGGAGAGCGGTATCCCAGTGCCGCACCACATCGCCGTCAACCGCGACGGGCTGGAGCCTGGGCAGGACCCGCCCGGCTTTATCGAGACGGAGGACTACGTGGAGCTGGGCGGTGCGGCCGGGCTTGCAGCAGCGCTTGTTGCTCCGCATCTTGCCCTGGCAGGGCTGGCGGGCTACTCGGCGCGCTTCAGACCTCACCGTGGCATAGGCAGTCATTGGTGTGGTGTACAGGCTGTCAGCATGTGTGTGATTGTGCAGGCATGGGCAGGGTTGCCTTGGCGTTCCACGAGTTTGCCTCGTAAGCGCGCCTGCGCCTGTCTGTGCCTGCGCAGCACACAGAATGCTACAAGAAGGAGGGCCGGCGCGGCCGCTGCAGGCGTGCAGATCAAGAAGCCGTTTGTGGAGAAGCCGGCGAGCGGGGAGGACCACAACATCTACATCTACTACCCGCACGCCATGGGCGGCGGCGTGAAGAAGCTCTACCGCAAGGTCGAGAACAAGAGCGGCGACTACGACCCCAAGCACCCCGGCACCGTACGGTGCGCGCCTGCTTGCTGTTTGGAGCCCTACGTCAAGCCGCCGCGCTTGTTGCATTGATGGTCCCATGCGGAAGTCTGCTTCAAGCAGTGTATGTTTACTTTCTGCAAGCGCCACTCGAGGCTTTTGTTGCATGTTGCTCCTAGTGCCGCCAGGTAGTGGCAAACGCAGTGGTGCCAGCCTGCTTGCTACTGGACACCCTCCCTCACTGCAGCACTGCGCGCGATGCCGCCTGTGAGAAAATAGAGAAATAGAGAGATAAAGAGAGAGAGCTGCCAAACTGCTGAGTGCCCCAGCGCGCGCGGCGGGGCAGGCGGGACGGCTCGTACATCATTGAGGAGTTCCTGACCACCGGCGGCACTGACGTGAAGGTGTACACGGTGGGGCCGCGCTACGCGCACGCGGAGGCGCGCAAGAGCCCGGTCGTGGACGGCAAGGTCACGCGCTCCGCCGACGGCAAGGAGCAGCGCTTCCCGGTGCTGCTGTCGCCGCAGGCGCGCCGCTGTCCGCCATGGCCGCGGCTTGCAGGGAGCCTGATCGCTCGGCGGCGTGGTTTGGGCCGAGCACGGGGAGAAGGAGCCCTCGCAGAAGGGGCACTGCACCTCAGGGCACAGGTGGTTTCTGGCTGAGCGCAGAGGGTCAGATATAGCGCCTGTGGCTGCCACGCGCGCTTGCCTCTGTTGCTGCGGCTGTGACGAGCGCATGTCTGTGGCCAGCAGGAACGCAGTGCAGGACTCTGGTCCTGGTCCGCACTTCCCTGACCGGCTGGCTGTGCTCCTCAGACAGTGCAGTTTCGGGGAACAGGAGAAAGAGGTCGCGCGGATGGTGTGCCTGGCGTTTGGCCAAAAGGTGTGCGGGTTCGACCTGCTGCGCTCGGAACGCGGCAAGAGCTACGTGTGCGATGTGAACGGCTGGTCGTTCGTGAAGAACTCAGTCAAGGTGCGGGCATGGTCTGTGCTGGGACTTGCGGTGCACGGCTCGGCCTGGCGCATGCGTGCACACTGCTGCTCGTCAGCATTGAAGACTGCCTGCAGCTCTGATTACTGTCTGGCGTTTTAATCTGCCTGCAGCATGCCTGCAATTATGGCGGCATATGCCTGGAGACTGCCAAGAGGCTTAATTCATGTGACATGCTATCTGCTGCAGTACTACGACGACGCGGCGGGCATCCTGCGAAGCATCGTCCTGAGCGCGATCGCCCCGCATCGCCTGGCCA
>JAABUH010005198.1_pt1 | contig 10309 bp, 19 predicted proteins | sample 5559121 | NCBI WGS metagenome assembly JAABUH01 (sample SAMN10711871, study PRJNA513364) | rock metagenome | isolation source: Antarctica rocks | place: Antarctica: Victoria Land, Battleship Promontory nord | collected 2015-12-28 | reverse complement strand
GGGCAGCATAGTCGGCCGCGGCCTGCGCCAGGAAGCCCGCCTCCTCAGGCTCCAGCGCGCGCAGGCGCTTGGCCGGCGCGCCCGCCCACACCTCCCCGCTCGGCACGGTGCGGCCCGGCGAGACAACCGCGCCCGCGGCCACAATCGCGCCGCTCTCCACCCAGGTCGCGGGGCGCACTCGGCGTCAGTGCTGCTCGCGGCGTGCGAGGGCCCTGCAAAGCCCCTCAGGCCGGGGCACTCGTGAGGTTGGGACCGTGCCCTACCCCGTCATTTGCACGGGGGCCTGCGCACCGTCACGCCGTCAAGCAGGATGGCGCCCATGCCGACAAGGGAGTTGTACTTCACAGTCGCCGCGTGTATGGTCGCGCCATGGCCTGCACGCACAACGTCAGCCCCAGCACGTCCTGTCGTGGGCACGGTGGTCACAGCTGAGCCAAGCGTGTAGCACCTATCGTGACGTTGTCCCCGATAGTCGTGGGCGCCTCCTGGCCCTTCGGGTTGTGCCGCGCCACGTGCACCACCGTCCCGTCCTGGATATTGCTGTTTGCGCCGACGTGGATGGCGTTGACGTCACCTGCGCTGGGCACACCGCACGTGTTCACGGTGCAACCACGCGTAACGGGGGCCCAGAGCTATCAGGGCCGCACGCACGCACCGCGCAGCACCGCTCCATACCATACGGAGGACCCCTTCCCCAGTGTGACGTCGCCTATGACGCTTGCATTCGGTGCCACAAACGCGCTGGGTGCCAGTGCTGGCCGCCTGCCGTTGTACTCTTGCAGCGCTTGGTGCCCAACCACTGCGCGTCCACACTCGGCTCAGGCAACAGCACGCCTTGTGCTGCTCGATATGCAAGACGGGACGCGGGCTGAGTGGCCAGTGCCGGCCACTGCAGGCAGGTGCCGGAGCGTGCTTGCCCCAATATGCACCGCCTGTCTGGTGTAGGCCGGCGCACGTGTTTCTTTATACGCGTATCGGCCCTGCATGCTCGCCCCCAGGCTGTTTACACCTCGGCCCGCCTGCCTGAGGACGCTGCCTATGCTGTGAAGAACCTTGGCCATAGCGGCCTCCCGAATTACACGCCGTCTCGCACACCTCCTGCCCACACAGCGCTCGGGCGGCGAGCGCACCCAGCTCGCAAAAGCACCCAGGCCTCGGCGTGAGCTGCGCTCTTGACAAAAACCTGTGAGCCCTATCGGGACGAGAGTGCTGTCGGAGGCGTGCGCACTCTGCTCGAGATTGCGCTGAGCGCGTTCGGCAAGGTTGGTCGCGTGGTTGAGTTAATACGAATGATCCTGACTCTGTTGGTGAGCACGTGAGCCGTGCACCCGCAACCAGCCCACTCGTCATCCGTGGGCTGCACTGCCCTGCAGCCGGACAAGGTGCTGCCCTTTGACAGCGTGCAGGACAAGCGGCCCTCTCTATCACAGCCCATAGAGTGCCCTGTTAACTTTTGTCCTGGCAACCTAGCTCTTGTGTCAGGCTGAGCCTGGAGCGGACAGCTCGGACATACACGCGCTCGCCCGCAGGTTGAGGGGTGCAGTGCGGGCGTGGAGCGCGATGTGCAGCTTTGCCTACGCGCTTGCCGGGCTGTTGGCCGCCTGTGGCAGCCTGGCGTCTGCTCAAGACCTGCCGCCAATCTCGCTCAGCGGCCAGAGCTCTGGACCCGCAGCGGTGTACACCGGCGCTGGCGCCGGGACTCAGGACGCGACCTGCGACGCGCACGGCCCGCGCAAGCAGTGCGGTGCGCGGCAACTTTTACGCTGAAGTGCAGGCGCAGGGCGTCGAGGCCCCCACGTACTACATGACCCATCACGCTTGCCCATCTGATACTGGCACCGCATCCTGCCGGTGGCCGGCCAACAAGCACAGTGGTGAGCGCCCCTCTTTGCCAACCTGTGAGCACAGCCAACTCGTGCCGATACACAGGTCGCCAGTGGATAGAGCCGGAGGAGTGCCAGGCGGCCGGGTGCTGCTACCTGCCTGGGCCGTCCGCGATTGGCGCCGCGAACGCGCCCTTGCTGCTGCCGCCCTGCTTCTGGCCCAACACCGGCGCCAGCAGCTATGCGCTCACAAACGGCCGGCTGGACGCTGCCGTAGGTGCCACCCCTAGAGTGCCACGTGCAGGCCATGCACTTCCCTCTTGGGCGCGCAATTTGCTGCTTGACCTTGCAACCTTGGCGAGCATGAGCTCACGCTGGGGCTGCAGGCAATTCGCAGCGAGGCCAGCTCACGCTGCAGCGAGGCACCCAGCTCGAGCTGGGCGCCGACATCACGCCCCTGACTCTAGATGTGGAGAGCGTGTCGCGGAGCACGCTGCGCATAAAGATCGGCGCCCCGGGGCGCTGGGAGGTGCCCCGTTCTCTGTTCAAGACGGACAACATTACCCTTGGTGTGCCCAGCTGCCGCCCACCCTTGCACGCAAGCACGCAGCCTGCGGGCAGTCTTCCACTCTCCAGGCCTTGGCCGAGGGCTGGCTGCGGCGCCTGAAACCGCCGGCTCCGCCTGCAGAGGATCCGCTGTCGGGCGGCCCAGCGATCTACAACCTCAGCGTCAGCTCCAGCCCGTTTGGCTTTGCGGTCGCGCGCGCCGGCGCCGCACCCGGCGACGCACCGCTGTTCAACACGGCTGGCCACCGCTTCATCTTCAAGGTGATGCATCGCGCCGGCCATGCATTGTTGGCGCTTGCCCAGGAGCTGACGGCTGCGGCCGCTGTACAGGACCAGTACCTGGAGCTGACCACCGCGCTGCCGGAGAGTGCGGCGATCTACGGCCTGGGCGAACGCACACCATCCAATGGTGTGCCCCGCAGCGCCAGGCTCGCTGCCCCACATACGCCAGCTCGCATGCGGCATGCGCGGGCGTGCACGCAGGCCTCGAGTTGCGGCGCGACGGACTGCCGCTGGCACTGTGGAACCGCGATGTAGCGGCGGCGATGCCGGACGGTAACATCTATGGATCATGGCCCTTCTACATGGACATCCGCTCGGGTGGGCGCCCTCCACATGGTGTCAGCCGGGCTGCCGTGCATGCTCGCATGCTATTGGGGCCGGTGAACAATACTGTTCGCTGGAAGAGACGCGCTCACGCTGCTGAGCGTGCTGCCCTGCCTCATGCAGCACTGCTCAGCCATCGGTCGTGCCGAACGGCGCGAGCGGCACGAGCACGTTCAGGGGCCCGGCGTGCGTGACGGGCCGCGCGCGCGCATGCGCAGACGGCCAGGCGCACGGCGTGCTGCTGATGAACAGCAACGGCATGGATGTGGTGCTCCAACCCACCAGCGCGTCCTTCCGCGTCATCGGCGGCGTGCTGGACCTCTACGTGCTGGCCGGGCCCACGCCGCTGGCCGTGCTGGAGCAGCTGACGGCCATCATCGGGCGCCCGATGATGGTCCCCGCCTGGAGCCTGGGCCTCATGAACTCCAAGTGGGGGCCCGCGCCGGCCCTGGCCGCGCCCCAGGGTCCTGATGCAGGACAGAGGCGCGCCGCTGGCCCCCGGTGCCTGACGCTGCTGCCTGCGGGGGCCAGGTACGGCTACACGTCGGCTGCACAGTCGGCCATGGTCCGCAACGGCTACGCCAACGCGAGCATCCCCCTGTGCGCGCCCGGCGCCTGCCGCTAGCTGGGCGCTGTGAGGCTGCAGCGCGTCTGGCAGACGACGGGTGCCGGGGCAGGCTGACGGGGCGTGTGCCGTGGCCAGGGAGACCTTTGTTCAGGACTCGCAGTACATGGACCATGACCAGATCTTCACGCTGAGCAGCACCTTCAACCAGAGCCAGATGCAGGCATGCGGCCGGCCCCCATGGCCCTCCGCGCCAGCGGACGGGCCTGGTGCCGAGAAGCGCTATCTTTTCCGATGAACCGCGCCTCAGCGCTCTGCGACGGTCCGCAGGCCTTTGTCAGCGAGCTGCACTCTGCGGGCCAGCGCTGGGTGCCCATCCTGGACCCGGTCGTGCACATCTCCGGCAACTACACGCCCTACCGGGCAGGCCTGGAGGCTGGCGTGTTCATGCGCGACCTCACGGGCTCGCCGTACGTCGGCGAGGTGCGCATGCTGAAGCGCTTGCGTGCACGTCGGGTGGGCCTCTGCGGGCCTCAGTGGGGGCAACCATGGTCTGCGGCGCGCAGCTGTGGCCCGGCGCCGTGCACTGGCCGGACTTCAAGAACCCTGCCACGCTGGAGTGGTGGACGCAGCAGCTGCAGGGCGTCAACGACACGCTGCCCATTGACGGCATCTGGCTGGACATGAACGAGGCGCGCCTGCGTCCACCATGCACACGCGTCTTGGGCGATGGCGCATGCCATGGCTTGCTGGCAACCCAGCAAAGACGGGGTCATATGCTGGGCGCCTAGCAAGCACTCACGCATGGTAAGCCCCGGCTGCACCGCAGGTGTCCAACTTCTGCTCGGGCGATGTCTGCAGAGACCCAGGTAGCGGATCCCTGGCTGCCATGCGCGCGCCCTGCCAGGCACCGCTGAGCGCGCGGCAGCTGCTGTCCACTGCGGATGGCGCCGATAGCTGCCACGCGCGCAGGGCGTGTACCGGCGCACAATGACATGCTGTGCACGCTGCCCTGCGTGTCGGGCGTCAACGACACCGCCAACCTCACGCGCACGGTCGACGCCATGAACATCAGCGCCGGCATATTCGCGCCGCCCTATGCCATCAACAACGGCAACGAGCAGCTGCCGCTGAACACGCGGACGATGCCCGTCACGGCCTTGCACTATGATGGTGCGCCATGACGAGGCATTGAGTGAAGCACTGTTCGATGCGCAAGCTGTCTGCACGCCGGAAGTGCTGTCGAGCTGGCGCGCTCCCGACATAGCGGCGCCTGTTCCCCTGCAGGCGCGCTCCAGTACAACACGCACAACCTGTACGGCCTGATGAGCAGCATCCAGACGGCCCAGGCGCTGCAGGCCCTGCGCGGCAAGCGCCACTTTATCCTAAGCAGGTGCCTGCGGAGCCCCGTGGCCCACCATGCGGCCCGCCACCCGGCGCGCGCCACCTGGTCGGCACATGCAGCCCCGCCCGTCCGCGCGACGGGACGCCGCTCGCGCCCTGACGCCCGCTGCGCAGGTCGACCTTCCTCGGATCCGGGGCGTACAGCAGCCACTGGACCGGCGACATCAAGTCCACCTGGGACGACATGCGGTGGTCCATCCCGGCGGTGCTCAACAGCGGCCTGGCCGGCATCTCCTTTGCCGGCGCCGACATCTGCGGCTTCATGAAGGTGCGGGCTCCGCTCGCTCGCTCGCGCGCGCTCAGCAGTGACGCCCGTGCGGCATGGGGCACCGCGCGAGCGCAGGGGCCGCGTGCGTGCGAGGAGTCAGGTCTGTCGACATCAGGCCCGCAGCCCAGCAGAATGCGTTGCACAGTCAGACAGTGGCGCCCTTTCGTGCGCAGTATGCGACCGAGGAGCTGTGCGCGCGCTGGATCGCTGTGGGCGCCTGGTACCCCTACACGCGGAGCCACCACGCGGACGGCTTCCAGGAGCTGTTTCGGTGAGGCCGCATGCCGGGGCCTGGCCCAGGACGCAGAGGCCAAGCGTGGTGGCTGGGCGCGAGAGCATGCAGCGCCGGCCGGCTCGGCACACTGATCGCCCGGGCCGCCGGCAGGTGGGCCAAGGTCGCAGAGGTCAGCCGCAAGGTGCTGGGCTGGCGGCTGCGCCTGCTGCCCTACCTGTACACCGCGCACTTCCAGGCGCACGCGCGCGGCTGCCCGGTCGCACGCCCGCTCTTCGCGGCCTTCCCCGCGGACGCGGGCGTGCGCAACCTGGCGGGCCAGTGGATGACGGGCGACGCGCTCATGGTGTCGCCCGTGCTGGCCGAGGGCGCCACGGCCGCCGCCGTGTACTTCCCGGAGGGCACCTGGTTCAACCTGTACAGCGGCGCTGCGGTGGTGGCGCCCAGGGGCGGCCGCAACGTGACGCTGCAGGCGCGCTTTGCGCGCATGCGCCCTCCCACCCGCAGCCCCTGGAGCCCGGCTTTGCAGCGTCAGCGAATGCATCTCTGGACGGCGCGCAGGTCGGCCTGACCGACAACGTCCCGGTGCACATCACAGCCGGCAGCATCGTGCCCATGGGGGCGGCCGGCAGCGTGTCCACGGCCGCCGCCATGCGGGCGCCACTGACGCTGGTGGTCGCCCTGGCGCACAATGACGCCCGGTCCACCGCGCCGCAGCGGTGCCTGCGCGCCTGCGCTTCGACGCGCGTGGTGCGTGCTTGCACGCACAGTGACTGACGTCGCTACAGGTTCCTGGTCAACATAAACACGCACCGTCATGCGCCCTGGCCGTCGGGGCAGGCCGGTGGACTGAGCGCGTGCGGCGGCATGTACCTCGACGGCGGCGAGGAGCTGCTCCCTGGCTCCGCCCTGGACAACTACGCATCGCTCGAAGCGCTGCAGGTGGGGAAGATGTCCTCTGGGCGGCCGCCTGGCAAGCACGGCCACGTATGGTGCTGGCAGAGCAGTGCATCTCTGTTAAGGGCCGGCGCTTGACCTGTCTGCACATGCACATGCAGGCGGACGGCGCCGGCAACCTCACCATGCGCTTCACGGGCCCGCCAAGCGCGAGCACAGGCGCAGCTTGCTCTGCAGGCGTGCAGTGGCCGCAGCTAGACGGCCTCCTGTTGCTGGGTGCCGGCGCGGTCGACCCCGCCACGCTCACAGTGCAGGTGCGCGGGCCGGGGCAGGCCAGGCGTGCTCCACGCTCACTGAGGTCTGATGTGCCCTGCCGCAAGCTGTGCCGCACGTCCACTGAGCTGTGCACAACCGGGGCGCAGGAGCTGGCTACAGGGGCGGGGGCGCCCGCACACCCTGTGCCTGTCAGCCAGGCTGCCTTTGACCCGGCTGTGGGCCTGCTCAACGTCACCAGCCTCGGCGCTAGACTGAGCTGCCCAGGCGGCGTGGTCATCTCCTGGCGGCTGTCTGCCGGTGCCACAGCCACAAAGCAAGAGCCGCCGCAGCAGTAACAAGCAGTGCTGCATGTGCATGTCAAGCCGCGATGTGACGACTGGCCTACATGCTTCGCCTGCTTCGAGCGTTATTAAGGTCCTTGTACAAACAACACATGTCCACGTGGTGCTGTAAAGAAGCTTGGTTCTGAGCCCAGTTGTCCCGCTCGACCAGGCAGAGGTACCAGCGTTCCAGCATGCGTGCGCTCTGACTTTATCCCTGACTCTATCCCTGGAAGACCGCCTTCTGTCAGCATCTGTGCTGCAACCAGACACCTGCATAATGAACAACAGTGTATTGGGAGCTGCACGCTGCCCTGGGCAGCTCAGTACATCCACCACTGAGGCTGCATGGGATGCTCGTCTGTGACGTCGTCGTGAGCACTACACTGAGCAGAAGCAAGGGGAACAGTCTGTACGTTGTGACTTGACATTTATTTATGCATGCATGCATGCATGCAGCATGTGCACATGTGGACAGCTGGTCCCGCCGGTCGTGCCAGGTGGAATGCGGGCCCGGCCGGGCACATTTGCAGGGAATGCCATGTCGTATTCCCTCTGCGGCATAAGGCACAAGCGCACAGCACAGCTGCATCAAGTGGCAGGTATAAGTTGGTGCTGACCTTGTGCCGGACTCTAGTCAGCGCTCCTGAACAAGTGCTGCCGCCGGCGAGGATGAGTGAGCAAGTGAGCGCGAGGAGGCAGAACAGAGCGCAACGCAATCAAGATAGGTGACTCTACAGCATGGTACGCCGCCTGTGAATTTGAAGCTTCTGCTCTTACAGCGCGGACCAGACTTGTTGCGTGCAAACATTTCTGATGCTTTGCTATCCTGAGCTGAAGAAAATGACACTGATGTCCAGCTGCAAGTGCAAGTCAACAGCATGTGTCTTGCTCACTCTATTCCTAGGTTGCGGGAGGCACAAAGCGTGGGCTGCATACTACAATAGCTTTCTTGCAGGGTCCTGCTATGGCTGGCCCAACTGCGGACCCACAGCGCACCTACCCCACGCAGGCTGGCAGGGCAACGCCGTTAGCAACAAGCTGTCCTGGCCGCAGGGTCCCCACACAGCCGGCGCCACAGATGAGGCGGCGGTGGCGCGCTGGCACGAGCGTCTGGCAGACGCGCCGCTGCTGCAGCAGCTGCCGCTTGACCTGCCGCGGCCTGCACTCCCAGGCCGTCGCTGCGGCACCGTGCGCGCGCAGCTGCCTGCAGCTCTGGCTGCGGCGGTGCGAGGTGTTGCGGAGGACGAAGGCGCCTCGCTCTTGGACGCGCTGCTGGCAGCATGGCAAGTGCTGCTGCGGCAGTACTTGCGCGCCGAGGAGGTTGTTACTGGCGCTCTTTTGACCAGCTGCAGTCCGGACGACCCAGCAAGTCTCAACGGCGCCAGTGCAAGCCTTGTACCGATACGAACCTCCGTGACAGGTGAAGAGACAGGCGTGTGTGCTCACCTCTTGTGAAGCATCAAAAGGAGAATTTCTCTACAGTGTGATTACATGTGCACGTGCTCAAAGAGATTAATCTGTGCCAAGTCAAATGCTGATTTCTTGCCCTTTGCATGTTAGTATAGCCCTAGGCATGCGCGAAGCCCAGTGCCTGGCTCTTGCCTTTTCAGCAGTCACGCGTTCACACTGCGCAGGTGGGACACCTTTCAGGCAGCTGCTGCGCGCTGTAAAGGCAGCGACAGCCAATGCTTGCGAGGACGGGAGCGTGCCGCTGCCTGCTCTTGCCAAGGCGCTGGGCGTGGACATTGAAGCGGCATCCTTTCCCATCTTCCAGACTGCAGTCGCGCTTTACGACAATGACCGGGAAAGCACGGCACTAATGCAGCTGGCTGCCAATGCATTCGGGGTACGCGCGATCGGCCTGCCTTCATGCCTCTGCATTAGCACGCATCATGTGTTCGTTAACATGATGCACCAGCGCACACGCGGCATGCTGTTAGTCACAAAAAGAGATGCTGATCCCTTGACAATTCCTAGCTGTCTGGGGCCTTGCCTCAAGTTTGGTTGCCTGACTGACGGGGGCCTTCACAGGCGGGTACCAAGTGCGCTTCTCTGGACCTCGCGCTGGATGTAGTTGCAGGCAGCAATGGCGTAATCGCGCTGATACTGCAGTACAACGCTGACTTGTTTACAGAGGCCACCGGGGAGCGCTTGACTGCGCACCTGCTGGCACGCCGCAGCCCTCGCCTTTTGTAGCTGCCTCAGCAGCAGCATAGCGTGCCTGACAACTGTCGTTACTCCCAGGCCCTGCTCTGGAGCGTCATTGACGGCCTGGACAAGCCCATCAGCAGGCTCAGCATGACCTCCGAGGCTGAGCTGGAAGAGGTGCTGCGCGAGTTCAACGCCACGGACGCGGCGCCCTCGGAGGTCATGCACCGCGGGCAGACCGTGCACGGCGCGCTGGAGCACTGGGCGGCCGTGCAGCCGAACGCGCCGGCGCTGGTGTCCGAGGCGCGTGCCCGCATGGCATGTCGGCGGCCGTGCCGTCACTGCTGCGCATCGCATCTGCCGTGCTGACGCGCCGCGGCGCTGCGCGCAGGGGGCCACGATGAGCTACGCCGAGCTGGACGCGCGCGCCAACCAGCTGGCGCACCGCCTCGTTGGCCTGGGCGTGGGCCCAGAGGTGCCGGTGGGCGTGTTGATGCCGCGCTCGCTGGACCTGGTGGTGGCAATGCTCGGCGTGCTCAAGGCCGGCGGCGCCTACGTGCCCATGGACCCCGCCTACCCGGCGGACCGCCTGGCGATGATGATCGAGGACACCGAGGTGTGCGGGAGGGCGATCCGGCTGGGCACTGCTGCAGAATACTGTGCATGGCCCTGACAGTCTGCGATCGCAGGCGCCCCTCGTGCTGAGCCATACAGAGGTGAGCGCCGTGCGTGGCATTGCCACCGAGGCGCGCATACTTCTGGTGCGCCCATCACAGCACTTGGGTTGTGTCAAGCAGTCCTCATGGCCTGGGCGGGGCGGACAGACACTGGTCACGGTGTGGTGCAGGTGGACGAGGAGCGGGATGCCCTGGCAGAGCTGCCGTCCACATCGGTGGGCCAGCGGGCCAGCGCGAGCGGCATGTGCTACATCATCTTCACCTCTGGGAGCACAGGGCGGCCCAAGGGCGCAGTGCTGCAGCACGACAGCGCCGTCAATTTCCTGCACTTCATCAACAGGCGCGCTCACGCCGGGTGCTGGGAGGTGATGCGTCAGGCTGCGGTGCAGAGGGCTGAGCCTGGGCTTGGTGCGTGCAGGCGCATGCGCTGGGGGGAGGGCGTCGTGCTGCAAAAGACGTCCACGAGCTTCGACCCGTCCATCATGGTGCGCCTGGGCTCCTGCCATAGAGAGCGTTGGATGTG
>JAABUH010005196.1_pt1 | contig 10313 bp, 10 predicted proteins | sample 5559121 | NCBI WGS metagenome assembly JAABUH01 (sample SAMN10711871, study PRJNA513364) | rock metagenome | isolation source: Antarctica rocks | place: Antarctica: Victoria Land, Battleship Promontory nord | collected 2015-12-28 | reverse complement strand
CTGTACGCCGGCGCTCCCGGTAGGTACGGACCCGGCAGGGGCGTGCGCTGTTTCGATATCCTGTCGGCGCAGGAACAGCCGGCCGATGGCGCCGGCGACGAGGATGGTCACCACGCCATTGGCCGGCGACGTCCAGACCAAGGCGCCGGCGGCGGACAGCGACGCGATCGCCGCGCGGGGGTAGCCGGCGGCGAACGTGCGCGCCATGCCCCAGACCGCGGACGCGACGACGGCGACGGCGACGACCAGGAGCCCATGCGCGGCGCCGGTGTCGCCGATGGCGCGGTCTCTCAGCAAGAGGGCCGCGGCGGCCAGCGCGCAGGCGGACGGGAGGGTGAAGCCGAGCCACGCCGCCAGCCCACCGCGCAGCCCGGCGCGCCCCATGCCCACTGCGATGCCGACCTCGCTGCTGGCCGGCCCTGGTAGGAACTGGCACAAGGCCACGAGGTCGGCGTACTGCTCCTCGTCGAGCCACCCCCGCCGCGCCACGTACTCGCGCCGGAAGTAGCCCAGGTGCGCCACCGGGCCACCGAACGAGGTCAGCCCCAGCCGCAAAGCGACCAGGAATACCTCCAGCGCCGTCCCACGCCCCGGTCTGGGCGCAGCGCCATCGCCCGGTAGCGCGGCGTCTTCTCGGGTAGCCATACCTTCTGTTGTACCATCTGCCGGCGCCCCTGTCGCGGCGCTACCTGGTACAGTTCTGCTGATATGAGCGACAGCGCGCCGCCGTCCTTGTGGCGGCTCAAAACGTTCCGCTACATCTGGGGCGGCCAGACAGCGTCCATCTTCGGCGACCGCGTGACGGGGCTCGCGCTGCCCTGGCTGATCCTGTCGCGGACGCACTCGGCGTTCGACGCGGGGCTGGTCTCGGCCGCGCGCTACCTGCCGTTTATCACCCTCGGCCTCGTCGCGGGCGTGGCGGCGGACCGCATGGACCGCCGCGCGCTCATGGTCGCGTGCGACGTCGCGCGCCCTCGCCCTCGGCGCGATCGTCGTTTTGGGTCTGCTGGGACTGTCGCCGCCGCTGTGGCTGCTCGCGCTCGTCGTCCTCGCGCTCGGCGCGGGCGGGCTACTTTTCGAGGTGGCCTACCGCGCCTGGCTTCCGGACGTGACGGGAGACAGGCTGCTGGGCCGCGCCACCGCCGCGCTAGAGGCATCCGACGCAGCCGGCACGCTGGCCGGCCCGCCGCTCGGCGGGGCGCTGGTCGGGGCGATCGGGCCGGTCCTGGCCCTCGGGGCCGACGCCTCCTCCAACATCGTTTCGGCGCTGACTCTGATGCGCGCGCGGGCCGATGTTCCGCCTCATGGCGCGACGCCGGCGCGGCGCGACGGGTCCACACGGTTGGCGGACGCGTGGCGCGACGCCGGCGCCGGGGCGCGCTTCATCCTCGCGTCCCCCGCGCAGCGCCTGCTCAAGGGCGTGGGCGCGGCGCTGTACCTCGACACCGGGGCGGTGGAGTTGTTGCTGGCGACGCTCGCGCAGCTACGCCTGCATCTGCCGCCCTGGCAGGCGGGCCTGGTGTTCGGGGCCGCCGGCGTCGGGGGGCTAATCGGCGCCGCGGCGGCGCCGCGCTTCGAGGGGATCGGGTGGCGGCGCGGTTTAGCGGCCGCCTGCGCCGTGGCGGCGCTAGGTAGCCTGGGGCTGTGTTGGGCCTGTGTGCTCGACCCCACGCGCGGCTTTATCGTCGCGCTGGTGGCTAACCTCGTGCTCGACGGCGGGGTCGCCTTGGGCTTCATCCTCGTCGTCACGGCCGGCGCGCTCGTCACGCCGCGCACCTTGCGCGGCCGCGTCAACGCCGCCGGCGCGATCTACTCCTCGACGGTGCGCGCCGTCGCGGTGGCCGGCGCAGGTCTCCTGGCCGCACGTGGCGACCCCCTACCGGCCTTCGCCTTGCTGGCCTGTTGCCTCCTCGCCGCCGCGCTCGTCGCGCTCCGCGCGAGCATACGCCGGGTCCCGGCATGATGTTCTACGAGCCCACGACGTCCTTACTAGTCTTCATAGTCTTCGGCGGCATTGCCCCTCTACACTAGCCCTTTGATGCGCAAGGCGCCGAGCGCGACGAGCAGGATGCCGATGGCGATGTTGATGTAGCCGGAGAGGTTGCCGAGGCCACCGCGCCGGCGCGCCGCGGGCAGGGCGCCCGCGACCTGCAGCGCGCCCAGCGCGACGGCGCCCAACCCGAACAGGGCCACGATGATGCCGACGATCATCCAGCAGTCCTCCCATCCTTGAGTAGCGCGTCAACACTGTCGTGATAGAGAGGGGCGGCGCCGGAAGCGTCGGCGCTCCCGGCGCCGCCCCCACGTATCGACGAGGCCGGCCACATCCGTCGCCACGAACATCGCCTTGGCGCCGCCCCGGCGCGTAGCGACGAGACTGATTGCGAGGGGTTGCGCTTTTCTTAGCGCGAGCTTGGCGGCGTGGGCTTGGCGCGGTCGTACTGTATGGGCCAGGGGACGTCGACGCCGAGCGTTTCGGCGGCGTGCAGCGGCCAGTAGGGGTCGCGCAACTCGGCGCGCGCCATGGCCACGAGGTCGGCCTGGCCCGACCGCACGACCGCGTCGGCCTGCTCCGGCTCGGTGATGAGCCCCACGCCGGCCGTACCGATGCCCGCCTCGCGCCTGATCGTCTCGGCGAAGCGTACCTGGTAGCCGGGCCCGACCGGGATCTGCGCGCGCGGCGCGTTGCCGCCCGAGGAGCAGTCGATCAGGTCGACGCCGTCCTCTACGAGCAATCGGGCCAGGGCCACGCTCTCCTCGAGCGTCCAGCCGCCCTCGACCCAATCGGTGCAGGAGAGGCGCGCAAACAGGGGCAGGCGCTCCGGCCACACGGCGCGCACGGCCCGCGCGACCTCGCGCGCGAAGCGCGCGCGGCCCGCGAAGTCGCCGCCGTACCCGTCGGCGCGGCGGTTGCTGAGCGGGGAGAGGAACTCGTGCATGAGGTAGCCGTGGGCGCCGTGCAGCTCGACTATCTCGAAGCCGGCGTCGAGGGCCCGCCGCGCCGCCGCGGCGAAGGACGCGACGAGCCCGCCGATGTCGCCCACGCTCAGCTCGCGTGGCGAGGGGTAGGTGTCGGCGAACGGGAGCGCGCTCGGCGCGACGGTCTGCCACCCGCCGTCCTCGGGGCGTACCTCGCCGCTGCCGTCCCACGGCCGGTAGGCGCTGGCCTTGCGCCCGGCGTGGCCGAGCTGGATGGCCGGGACGGCGCCCTGCGCCTCGATGAATGCGGCGATGCGCGCCAGAGCGTCGCGCTGGTCGTCGTTCCACAGGCCCATGTCCTGCGGGCTGATGCGCCCCTCCGGCGTCACCGCCGTGGCCTCGACCATGACCGTGCCCGCGCCGCCCACGGCGCGGCTGCCGAGATGCACGAGGTGCCAGTCGGTGGCCACGCCGTCGACGCAGGAGTACTGGCACATCGGCGAGATGAAGATGCGGTTGCGCATGGTCACGCCCCGCAAGGTGTAGGGCGCGAAGAGGCGCGCCGTCGTGTCTCCGCCGCCTTGCGCATGTTCCGCCTGTTCCGTCTGTTCCGCTTCTCGAATCGCCACGGTTGTCCCTTCATGTGCGTCGTCAGGGGTCGGTAAGTAGTGGGTAGCGGCAGCCCCCCGGCTGGTGGGCGCGCGGCGCGTCTCGCTGCGCTAGACAACGTATAGCGACCCGCCTCTATTGGGTGTACCAGGTCCGGCGGCAAAGGGCACGCCGTTTGCGTTCCTAGATCATCCGTCCTATAATAGAGTTATTAGAACGCACGACCTAAGGAGGAGGACCCATGATCCGGCTCGTTTCCCTCACCATGGCCGCGGCCGCCGTCGTCATCGGCGTGCACAGCGGCAACGTCGCGCTAGCCCTCGCCGCCCTCTGTGGGGCCGGCGGCGTCGCCTCGCTCGCCGATGATGTCGTCAGGGGCCAGCAGGCCGTCGACGCCCGGGTCGACAGGGTGGCGCGCACAGGCTCGCGGGCTGCCGGTCGCCTGTAACCACCGTCCAGGCCGCTATCCCCGTCTTTCCCCCGATAGCGCGCCGGCCGTCCTGGCATGGTATTTGCCTCTTATGCGGGCGTGGCGTTAACGTTGGGTCGAGCAGCCCATACGGTGTCGGTTGCTTGCCTTCTATGCTATAGCGGGCACGGCGTTAACTCCAGATATACCACTATGCAACGCGCGCCGCGATGCCGCTTATCTATCGTGTGTGCCGATTGGCGTTGCTAGTCAATGGTTAAGGGGGATCGCCATGGCGACAGACAACCCGTATCTGACTAACAGGCAAAGCGCGAATGCATCACCCGATGCAGCGGCGGCAGGGGCGACCAGTTCGGACGCTGCGCAGGGTGACGCGTCCGGCAAGGGGTCGCGCTTGACCGGTTCCGCCAAAGCTCAGCAAAAGGTCGGCGAGGTCGTCGAAGGGGCTCAGGAAACAGTGGCCCCGGTCATCGAAGGGGCCCAGGACAAAGTCGGTCAGGTCGTCGAAGGGGCGAAGCAGCAGACGACTACGCTCCTGTCGGCCCGGAAAGATCAGGCCGCCGACACACTCTACACCGTCGCGCATGTGCTGCGGCAGGCGGGTCAGCAGTTGCGCGAGCAGGATCAGGCGCCGGTCGGGCAACTTGCCGACACGGCCGCCACGCGGGTGGAAAGCGTGTCCGGCTATTTGCACGACCGGGACGTGCGCCAGATCGTCGATGACACGGAAGGTTTCGCGCGCCAGCGCCCCGCCGTCTTCGTGGGCGGCGCGGTCACCCTCGGGCTCCTGGCTGCCCGCTTCCTCAAGAGTTCGCGCCGGCAACAGCAGGCCAAGGCTGCGCAGAGCGCGTCGACGGCCCTGGTCCCCGCCGCCTCTTCCACCGCCGTCATCCCGGCTGATACGGCTCCCGCTGCTCCCGCTCCCGCCGCGCCCACCCCCGCGAGCGCGCCGAACGCGAGCGGCGCTCCGGGGTCTACCACATCCACATCCGCGACGCCCGCGACGCCCGCGACATCCGCGACGCCCGGTGCGGTGCGGGTCTCCAGCGACCAGGTTACCCCCGCCACCGTCGCGGGAGCTTCTACGCTCGGCGCCGGCACATCGCCCGGCGCGGGCAGCCGCGCTGTCGAGGACGACGTGCGACAGGCGGGGGGCGGCGCCGTTGGGTCGACTCAGCGCACCACACCTCGTTCGTAATCGTGGTCTCACCGGCTAGGGAGGGACTGTGATGCAAACAGGTAGAGATGAACGGTCGTTGGGCGAGCTTTTCGGCGACCTCTCGCGCGAGACCAGCACGCTGGTGCGCCAGGAGGTGGCGCTCGCCAGGACCGAGTTGACGCAGAAGGCGACGCAGGCGGGTAAGGATGTCGGCTTCCTGGCCGTGGGAGGGGCGATCGCCTACGCCGGATTGCTCGCGGTCATCGCCGCGGTTATCTTGCTGCTCGTGGCGATCGGGCTCCCCGCGTGGCTCTCGGCCCTGATTGTCGGGGCCGTCGTCGCGGGCGCGGGCTACGCGCTGGTGCGACGGGGCTTGACCGCCCTCAAGCACGAGGACCTGGCGCCGCGGCAGACGCTCGACACGCTCAAAGGGGATATCGACATACTCAAGAGGGATAAGTCATGAGCGAGCGCGACAACAGGAACAACGTCATACGCATCGAGGCCGACGAGCCCCGGCCCGCGATCCTCGACGCCGAACCCGTCGTGGCGCCCGCGGTCTCGGCGTCGCCGGTGACCACGGCGACCACGGCGACAGCTCCCGTCGGTATGGGGCAGGGCGCGCATCCGGCTGCCGGTACGGACGGGGGTGGGACGGGTGAATTGCGCGGCGAGATCGAGGAGACCCGGTCCGAGTTGAGCGCGACGCTCGACGCCATTCAGGAGCGGCTCAGCCCGCAGCATTTAATCGAGCAGGCCAAAGAGGCGGCGCAGGAAACGACCGAGCATCTGGTGGAGCAGGCCAAGCACGCCGCACACGAGGCGACGGTCGACATTGTCGACCAGGCCAAGCATGCCGCCCACGATGCGACGATTGGGAAGGTGGAGCACATGGTTAGTGGTGTGGCCGATACGGCCAAAGATATGGTAGAGAGCGTGACTGATACGGCAAAAGGTATGGTCGGTAGTGTGACCGGTGCGTCCAAAGACGCGGCCGGCAGCACCGGCTACACGACGAGCGTGGTGACGAGCGGCGCGGAGGCGACATCGAAGAGGCCCGGATCGGCCCTCTGGGGGACCATCAAGGAGAACCCGATCCCGACGGCATTGGCGGCGGCAAGCCTCGGATGGCTTTTCTCGCACCGCGCGCAGACCCAATCGGCGAACCGGGCGTCGTCCACGGCATACCCGCAGTCGACGTCCACGGCGTATCCGCAGGTGTCGCCTCAAGAACAGGGCGCGACGGTTCGGGTGACGGATAGCTCGACAGGCTCAATCGACCAGGCGCAAAGCGCGGTCGGCGACGCGGTCGGGCAGGTCCAGGACAAGGCCGGACAGGTTGCCGGGCAGGCGCAGCAGGCGGCGAGCGGCCTCGTGCACGGGGCCGGGGACGCGGTTGGCGGCCTTGCGCAAGGGACCGGAAACGTGGTCGGCGGGATCGCGCAGGGGACCGGCGATGTAGTGGGTGGCCTCGCGCAAGGGACCGGAAACGTGGTCGGCGGGATCGCGCAGGGCACTGGAAACGTGGTCGGCGGGATCGCGCAGGGCACTGGAAACGCGGTCGGCGGGATCGCGCAGGGCACTGGAAACGCGGTCGGCGGACTTGTGCAAGGAACGCAACAGCGGGCGCAACAGGTGCAAGGCCAGTTCCAGCGGCTGCTGCAGGAGAATCCGCTCGCGGCGGCGGCGGCGGCGGCGGCGGTCGGCGCGGCGATCGGGCTGACCATCCCCGAGTCGCAACGGGAGAGCCAGTTGATGGGCGGCGCGCGCGACACCGTGGTCGACAGAGCGCTCGGCACGGCGCAGGACACGCTGCAGAAGGTCGGCAGCATTGCGCAAAAGGCGGAGAGCGCCGCCGAGAGCGCGGTGAAGGAAGAGGCGCACGCGCAGGGGCTGGCAGGCTAACACAGCTTGCACAGCGTGGCGCGACCCGCGATCGTGATTGCGGGGTAAGGAGCGCGCACGACAGTTGACGGAGGGGGGCGGGGGCCCCCCCCCCCCTCTGTCTTCCTACGTCCTATGCGACCTTGGCGGTCATACGAACCACACGGCAAATAAATGCGTTCAACCGGGCGCTAACGTGTGCGCGAGCAGGAGGATGTTGACCCCGTTGACGAGCCCGTGCAGTAGGGCGGAGCCGTAGATGCTGTGGCAATACTCGAACGTCAGCGCCAGCGCGACTCCAGTGATGAATAGCACGGGGAAGATGATGGGGATGGCGTGGGCCGCGGCGAAGATGGCCGCGCTGACGACCGCCGCCACCGAAACGGGCAGCTTGTTGCGCAGCAGTTGGTACAGCACACCCCGGAACAAGGTTTCCTCGACCAGCGGGGCCAGTACCGCCACGAGCAGCAGCAAGAGAGCGATGTTGGGTGCCGTCGGCCGTACGCCGCCGAAGATGGCCTGTGTCTGCGGGTTGGAGAAGTGGCCGCGCAGGACTTTTTGCACGAACGCGACGGTGAGCGCCGTGACCACGGCGCTGGTCAGGATCGTGGCGGGGTAGATGCCGAACGCGACCGCGGCCAGGCGCGACAGGGGCGCCGGATGGTAGCCGAACGTAGCCCATGAAATCTCGTACCGTCGGATGCCGCGCAGCCACGACACGATGGCCAACGCGGCAGCCCCGTAGAGCAGCAAGGAGCCGACGACTAATTGGATGACGTGCGGCGAGACCCCCCGACTCACGAAGGATCGCCCGAGCGCGGCCAGCCCTAAGTGCGCCGGGCTAGACACCAGCAAGCGGGCCGCCAGGATCTCGGCCACGTAGAGCGCCGCGGCCACGAGCGCGATGGCGAGCAGATCGAGCCAGCCCCATGGGACCCGCGCGCGTCCGGGCGCGACGGAGTACGGCGTTTGTTGCACAGAGGGCGGCATGAACATACCTGAGGGTACCACCAAACGAGTGACGGATGACGGGTAACGAGTGGCGTCTGGACAGGATGCACAGAAACCCCCCGACGCCTCTAGCCTGAAAAGGCCTTGCGGCGCTAACCCGCGAGGGACTAGTATGAATATATCGACGGGCTACCGCCGACGCGCCGGAAAAGCGCTAGTGCTCAGGAGGTTTCCATGCTGCGATCGCACACGAAAGCACGGGCACGGACGCAGGCACTATTGCGGAGATGGCAGGTTGATCGGATGCGCGCCTAGCGGGGCGCCGGCAGTATCGTGAGTGGTATACAGTAAGCAGTACGTCACACGAGCGATATACAAACGAATAGATCAAAAGGACGGAGGGGGATGGGGCCAATCGGCACCATCCCCCTCCGTCTTTCTGTGTCTGTGCCTCATCCATCGCCGGCGAAGCCTGGCGACCGCGAGGATGTTACGCCCTGCACGGTCAAGATCAGCAGGCTGCAGATGCCCGTCACGGCGAGGGCTGCGCCAGGCCCGGCACCCAGCAACAGCCCTTGTAGCGGCGGTAGCGTCGCTCCTCCTATTTGAGCCGCGACGAGCACGAGCGCCGTCGCGCTCCCCACGCTTCCCGCCGCTGTTCCGGCCGCGCGCCCGGCCATGGCGATGGTCAGCGGGAAGATCGGCGCGAAGAACAGCCCGACGAGAGCGCACGCGGCCAGGGCCAGCGGCGTCACAGCGCCCGCCAGGCCGAGCGCCGCTGTCGCCAGGGCGGCGAGCAGGGCGCTGACCCCTACGATACGCGCGGACGCGACGCCGTGGCGCAGCAGATAGGCCGTCGGTAGCGCGCCCAACGCCAGGAAAAGCCAGAAGACGGCGGCGGCCGGCGCGGCGTCCCCCGCGCTCAGGCCGGTCGCGCGCCGCAGGATGGTCACGATCCAACCGCCGAAGCCGATCTCGGCGCCCAGGTAGAGGAAGCCGATCGCGAGGGGCGGCCAGAGGGCGCGTCGCGCCAGCAGGGCGACTATACCGGTTCCCCGAGCGCCATCGTCGTCGCCGTCGCCCCTGTTTTTCGTATGGTCCGGCAACCCGAACAGCAGCGGCGCGACCGGGACCGCGAGCAAGAAGGCGACGGCCGCGTAGGCCGGCCGGTACCCCCCAAGGCGAGCCAGCGCGAGACCGGCCAGCAGGGGCGCTAGGAACGCGCCGGCGCCGAAGGAGGCGTTGAGGGCATTGAGGACCCCCTCGCGCCGCTCGGGATAGAGCAGACTGGCGGTGGCGTTCCCCGTCACGTTGATGGCGCCGATGCCCAATCCGCCCAGTCCTGCGGCCAGGGTCAGCAGGGGCAGGGACGGCGCCACCCCCTCGCCGAGCGAGCCAAGCGCCATGGCGATGAGCCCGGCAGGGAGCAGGGCGCGCGGCCCGAGGCGGTCGAACACGCGGCCAGCCAGGGCTGTCGTCGCCGAGGCCAGCAGAAAATTGGCGCTGAAGACGACGCCCAGGGCATCCTCCCTTACACGCAGACGCGACGCGAGCGCGGGGACGGTCGGACCGACGATCGAGATGAGGAGCCCTGTCCCGAACGAGACGAACAGCAAGAGCCCGAGCAAGACGGGGCGGGGCAGTGAGCTCTATCCTCCCCTACCCAAGGGACGCAAGGGCGCCCCCGATTGTATCCGTGAGGAGCGTCACTCGTCGTCGGTGGTGTAGCTCTTGCCGCAGGCCATGCAGCGCCACTGTGACCCCATGGGGATGCTCTGCTTGATGCCGCCGTCGATCTCGATGCCGTAGTTGCGCTTGACCAGCGTGCGGTACGGCTTCCCGCAGTGCGGGCATGGCGTCTTCTGGCTCCCGGTCTTGGTGTTTGCGTTCGCGTCTGGGGTGATGGCAGGCATCGGCGTGGTCTCCCTCTACGTGTGATGTGTCCCCCGCGTTCGTGGCGTTCGTGGCGTTCGTGACGGTCCCTTGTAGGCAGTCTAGCCATGGGTGGCCAGAGGACAATAGCTCTTTCTATCTATGGACCCTACGACAGTGTAGCGGTGTCAGAAGGGTACGGCGTAACAAACATCATGGCAAGGGCGGCGCCAGGCGCCCGGGCGGCCGGCCGCACACCGCATCCCCCAACGCTTAGGGTCTGTGAATTGTCGGGGGGCCAACCTTGTCTACCCGCGTGCACCGTGGATGGCGGGGGTCTGGGGGGAGGCATCTCCCCGGGGGCTCCCCCGGAGGCGCCCCATATGCATCAGGCTAACCCTGCGAGGGAGGGCTCAAGGAGCAATTGATAGGTATTGGGCTTCTTTTTACGGCGGTTGAGGCGGCAGCCCGCCGCGACACAGCGCTGGA
>JAABUH010005195.1_pt1 | contig 10318 bp, 13 predicted proteins | sample 5559121 | NCBI WGS metagenome assembly JAABUH01 (sample SAMN10711871, study PRJNA513364) | rock metagenome | isolation source: Antarctica rocks | place: Antarctica: Victoria Land, Battleship Promontory nord | collected 2015-12-28 | reverse complement strand
GCGTCCATGCAGGCAGCCACGCAGAGGCCCCGGTGTTGGGTGCCGCAGCGCCGAGCGCACCTCCCTGGCCCTATGCCCCGCAGCGCCAGCGGCCGGCCAGCGCGGGCGGCAGTTTGGAGCGTGCGCGCGGCGCCGGCGTGGCCGGCGAGGGTTTCCAGATTAGCGCGGACCCTGGCGCAGAGGGGCCAGGGGCGTCAGTGGCGGCGGCGCGGCAGCGCATGCGCATCCTGCATGAGATGGACCGCGCGCGCGTGCGCGCGGCGCTCCGGCGCATGTGCGCGCAATCTCCCTTCATGCCGGGCTCAGCAAGCTGGCTGCATCCTGCTACGGGCGTGCCTATTGTAAATGCATACACATCAAGGGGTTGCCAGGACTTCGCCTGCGACCACCACAGGTGCGGCTGTCTGCACTCGTGACTGACCATTGCGCGGTGCACGACAAGATAGAACGCAAGGACGTACGACATAATCATTTTCCATGCATCACAGAGACTGCCTCGGCTGCGCAGCTGCTGCGCGCGAAGAGTGCTGCACGGCCATGAGGCTGCAGGCGCGTTCCGGCGCCAGGGGCGCCGAGGCGGCGACGCGCCAGGCGGCGCTCGCCCAGGGCGCGGTCGCGCGGCTGTCGGGCCAGCTGGGCGCGCTGGAGCGCCGCTTCTGCCTGCCGGCCGCGCCGGCCGCGCCGCCGGCGGCCGGCGGCAGCAAGGAGCCGGGCATCGACGGCGCGGGCGCGGTGCCGTGGCAGCCGTCGGGCGTGGCGCGCCTGCCGCTGGAGGGCCCGGACAGCGCGGGCCCGGTGCGCTGCAGCCTTGCATCCGAGCTGGCGGGCTTGCGGTCGTCTCACACGCCAGCATGGAGCCTGGCCCTTTCTGCTCCTGTGCCTGCTCTGCATGTGAAGGAATATGCATTTTCCAACTCTTCATATTCCTGCCTTGCACGGAAAGGCAGGAGAAGAACGAAAGCGGGCATGGGGCGGCAGGCGCTGGCGCCGTCGCAGCTGGCGCGGACGCGCGCGTCTGCGCACACCTTCATGGACCGCCTGGAGCTCGATCTCGCCGCTCGCAAGCAGCGCCTCGCGGTGCTGCTCCCACCCAAGTTGCAAGACACACGAGGCACTAGGCTTGTTGACAAGCGCAGGATGATGCATCAGCGTCTTGAAAGAACGCCGGCAGGCGGAAACATGCAGCTGACCGCGAGCGGCCTGTGAGGCTTATCCCCGACCTGCGTGAAACAGGCAGCACAGATGCCCCCGCTTGCGATGCATGCACACAAAGCGAACCCAGTGAATAAATGAATGACTGGTACTGACAGAACTTTGGCCTGCATGCTGACACGCCGCGACTGACACATGGTCATCAGCACACGTGTGAGCACACAAGTGATGCTGTATGCCACCATGCATATACTACATACAAGGTCCTTTCTGCGCGCTGAGCTTGCAGAGCCGGCCGCCGCGCCAGGCTCGGGGCAGCATGTGGCACGCGGCCTGGCGGGCGCCGCCGCGCTGCAGCGGCTTTGAGGCAGACATTGGCCTCCTGTACGACACCTTCCGCGGGCATGCGCGGCTGTCAGGCGCGCCGCCATGCGCTCTTGGGCCACCTGACCAGTCCCTGCAAGGCCAGTGCCTCTTGCATGCAGCGCTAGTCTGGCTGGCCGGGGTGCATCACCTGTGTTTCCTAGGTGGCATGCACTCTTGCATGCACTCGCCAGTTGTTGCCTGCGCAGCACCCCAACACTTGTCCAGGCGCAAAAGGTGCGAATGCACATGGGCGCTGAGGCCCCATTTCTCACATCCTACAGCTCATGCAAACCTGTCACAAACCCCATAACCAGCACCCAGGCCGGTGAAGGGTCTCGCTCGCCCGTTCGCAGACCTTGCGCCGGCGCTGTCGCCGGAGCATGCGGCCGCCTGGCTGCAGGATGTGCGGGGGGTCGGCAAAGGTCCGCGGCCAGGGTTGGGGCCCGGCGTCGCACCTGCTAGTGTCGCCAGCAACGACCTCAGCGGCGCAGACCCCGCGCTGCTGCGGCTGCTCGGAGCCAGCCGCGACAGGGTCCCGGGCCCCGAGCCTGCAGCCGGAGCCCCGCCGATAGCCGGCAGCAACCCTGAGGCGCCGCCGCAAGGCGCGCCGGGCGCGAGGGCGGACGCGGAGATGGACACCGGTGCGGCCATCGATGAGGCCTTGGATCGCTGCGGCGCGGACCTGGGCGTCAGCACAGACAGGGTGCAAAGCCCCCATGACGCTTTTGATCTGGAAAGGAGACTGGAAAGTACACCAGTGGGTAGTGCATGTCACCACAGCTAACACATGATCACATTGTTCTGACAGAGTCCGGAATGCGTGCCTGCAGCACACACAACAAGTACAATGTAAATATGGTACTGAGGCTAGGTTGCGCCCAGGTCGCGGATATACAGGCGCTGGCGGGCGCAGCCAAGGCCGCGCGCGTGGCAGCGGCGATCCGCACGGCGGCCTTCCTGGAGCGCTGGCGCGCGGACATGGCCGCGCGCAGCGGCCGCCTGCGCGACCTGCAGCAGCACTGGTGCGCGCGCTGGGAGCCCTGCAGACGCAGTGACAGGTCATGCGTCCGCTTGACTCAGCTGAATGTTCACATAGCCGCTGCACTGGCTGGTTGGTGCAGCCCGAAGGCTTGCCTCACACGACTTCACGGCATGTCAGATGTGGGCAAGGCCGCATGGGCAGCTGTGCGCAAGCAACAAGGCTGTCGGGAACTCAGGCTCATCACCAAAGGGCAGTACTGGCGTTCCACTCAGCACCCACTCAGGCCACCCTGGTGCAGGGCGGAGGCGGAGATGCGGGCGGGCGGGGTTGCGCCGGGCAGCCGGGCGGCGCGCTTCTGCCGGCCGCCGCCGACAGCGGAGGAGCGCGCCGCCGCGGTGGAGGCCGCCGCTGCGGCCTGCTTTGCCAGCATGGGCTGGTATGTCGGCCCGGCACGTCGAGTGCGTGTGACGTCAACGACATGCGAAGCGAGCTTGCTGGAGTCCATGCCCCTGCTGTACGAGGGGCTGAAGCAGCGGTGCAAGGACTCTGGAGAGATGTTTCGCTATGCTTGTTGAACGACACAACGCGCGTCCTGGACAGAGGACGCTGCTCATGTGCCCTACCTCATGTTGCGCATGGCATGCTGTGTCTGTGCTTCCAGTGCAATCCCTGCTGACATGCAAGAATGTTGGTGCAGGGGCCCCTCCGAGCTGGCCGGCGCCCGGGATGCGCTGGAGGCCAGCGTGCCGCCGGCGCCGTGCGCGCCTGATAGAATTGTTACCTACGCCAGATGGCCGCTGCTCATGCATTGTATAACATAGGACTGGCACATCACATGACAGTACTCCTGGGCATGCTGAATGTCGCCTATGTTGATGCATTCTACCGCTTTGGAGCACCTTCAGAAAATTGCAGCGCCTCTTAAACAGGCTGCTGAACCAGGCTGCGTGCAGAGCGGACGGGCTGGACAGCCTCCAGGCACTGGTGCTGGCACAGCAAGCGCAGGCGCGGCCTCCGGCAACGCCGGCGGCCGAGCCGGCCGGCGTCAGTGCCGCTGCGTCTGAGCCTGCGCCATTGCAGGCGAGTCGTCTTAGGAGAGCTTGCTCCCCTGATGAAGGCCACATGCCATCAATTGAGCCTGCTGATTGCTGGCTGTGATGGCAGACAGCCACTCTGCAGCTTGCCTTGCAGCGAATGAGACGGCTCAGGACTCCATCAATAAGCATCGTCGTGTTCATGCGGGCACATGGCTTGTTGCGCAGTGCAAGCTTCCCACACTTATCGGAGCCTGAGTCTGGACACAAGCAATATCAAAGAATGACAATAACTGGGTTGTCTCTGCTTGCGATATGCAGGTAGCGGTGGGACTGCTGGCCGGTGCACGGCCAGGCGAGCTTGCTCAGCTTGCGGCATCGCCTGCAGGGCCCAAGCAGGCGCTGGCGCTCTACAGGTGTGCGCTCATGCGTTCCGCCAAGCACTGACTTGCACCATCACCAGCAGCACGCATGCTGCCTACTGCTGCTAGCCACGTATGCGGCATGTGCTGCTGCTGCCCCAGGTCTAGGCTCAGAGGCCGAGCACAGCTTGTGAGCCTGCAGATGCACCAACACAGATCTGACCTGTCTTGTATGTTGGATGCATCTCAATCGGACTCTGTGAGCGTCATGCATGTGTCCACAGGGGAGCAAGGAGGGCACCCGAGCGGGGTGCCCTCGTGCGGGGTGGCAGGTGTCTACAGGAGCAGCGCTTTGTGGTCTTCATGCGCGAGGCGGAGCACCGGCGGCAGGCCAAGCTGGCCGCCGCGCTCGCCGCCGCGTCGCCCGTGCAGCGCCTGCGCTCGCGCAAGGAGGAAGATGCGTTCTACACGCGGCTCCTGGAAGACACCGCGCGCCGGCGGACGAAGAGGTGCGCATGCGTGCCGCCAACTGCGGTGCTGCCAGCAGGCGTGAGGGCTGGCAGTACACCATGATCTGTTGCATGCGGTGATGGCAGGGACTGGTTGGGCTCTTGCCGTAAAACCCCTGCGTTACATGACAACATGCCAAAATAGAGCAAGCACTAAACACATATCACATCAAAAAGGTGGATTGACATGTTGCTTGAGAGCTGATACATGGAGTGCTTGAGCTTGAGGGTGTGCCGCCAGGGAGGAGCTGGTGAAGAAGGCGGCCGAGGCGGAGGTGGCAAAACAGCGCGAAGCCCAGGAGAAACTCAGCTACCAACTCGGCCTGTCCGCCAAAGGCCGGAAGAGCGTTCGCCCTGGGTCTGCACGTTGAGCGTTTGACAGTGAACTTGCTTGGTCTTATGTCGTGTTGAAGCCCGCATGTTGTTACCAGCCAGACAAGCGGAACATGCTGCTTGCACACCTCAGAGCTGCTATGTCTCACTGCTGGACTTAATGCTTGTGCGTCTCTGTTACCTGTTGCATCTGCTGTGTGCAGAATATGTGCGGTGCCGCACCACTAGCAGACAATGTAAGCAGGGCACCACAGAACGCACGCTTGGGACAGCAGTCACAGCATATGGTCCATGCACTGCTCTTACATGTATTACTAGCCAGAGGTGATGCAAGTCCCTCTACTGCACGTTCATGCAATGATTTCTGCGTCAGATAGGCGCCAAACAGCCGATTGTGCGCACGTGCGATGCGGACATTGCACTTGTGAATGCAAGAAGTGCATGAGCATGTGCCTGCAAGCTAAGGCTACAGCAGTGACTTAAAGTCCTTGCGTATGCAGCACTTACGCCGCGCTCACCCCAGCGATAACCGAGCTGATCACGGCAGCGTGCTGCGTTTGGGGCTCTACACGGCTGTCTGCTGGACTTGTTAGACTGCTGAGGCGGCGATGCACGCTGTGGCGTTGCAGTGATAACGCCTGCTTCTTTCTAGTAGCATGCATGCCACGCCTCTTCAGGCCCTACACTAGCCCTCTCGTGCAAGTACGTGGACTGGAACACAGGGAGCAAAAGCTGGCCATTGCGGCACCTCAATATGTGCTTAGAGAGCGAGTCTAGGCGCGGGGAGGTGGGCGGATCGGCTGAAGCGTCGGCGCGTAGTAACGGAGATTCAAGGACGGCGTTTGCCTGCACGGAGGAGGGCAGTCAGTCAGACCAGATGTGGATATATGGCTTTGGCTCGCTCATGTACCGGCCAGGTGCGAGGCAGACTTGTCCGTAACGCTCCTCTTTCCCCGCGCCACACAGCTGGTATGTTGTCGCTCAACTCACAAAGGCCTCTGCTACAGGCTTTGATTTTCAGAAGAAAGTTTTTGGCTACATACGTGGCTGGCGGTGCGGAAAAGAGCCTGGCCCTGGACACTTGGGCTGCGCGTGGCAGGCCTCTAGAGCGATCTGGCCTTGCCACAGTACGTGTCACATAAGCTGCACGCTGCACTGGAAGGACGCTGTGTGTCACATAAGCTGCACGCTGCACTGGAAGGACGCTGTGCTAGCGTGTTCGGCGTGGCTGCTGGCTCAAGTAGACTGCATAAGTATTTACGAGCGTACCTGCCTTTGCAGGCTCGTGTTCTGGCAGGGCTCCACGGACCACCGGGGCAAGCCCGGCGCGCCTGGCCGCGTGGCAACCATAGTTCCAGCGGGCCAGGATAGCACGGTGTGGGGCATGGCCTACCAGCTGGCGGGCAGCCCGGAGGAGCAGAAGAGCACTTTGAAGGCAGGCAGCCCAGCGTCGCTTTACATTCATCGCTTGGTGTTGTGCTCTTTCACAGTGCGCAGATCACCGTGAGCGTGTCAATTGGTTTGAAGTTCATCTGTCTGGCAGGCTGTGACTATCTGGCAGCGCACAGGAGCTCGAGCACAGGGAGAAGCAGTACAACCTGCGGCTGCGCATCCCTGTGTATGTTCGGGAGGGTGACACTGAGAAGGTGAGCATTCTCTTTTGCTCTGCCGCGTCCGTTCTATGGTTTTTCTTCAAGTGAGCACGCTTCCATGGGGATAAATATGTATGAGTGAGTGTGCGTGCAACCCTCATGCGACAAATAACATGCCGTCTGGTAGCTCTTTGCGAACGGCAAGTGTAGCACGCTTTGTCCTTTGCCTGCCGCAGTGTATAACGCGACTAACAGATCTAGCATCCGGTGCATCAGGTCGCCGTGCCGGGCGCGCTGGTGTTCATTGCGTCCGAGGACGAGGCCAACCCCAACTGGCTGGGCTCCGCTGAGCCTGATGCAATTGCGGAGCAGATTGCGCACGCTGCTGGGCCCTCCGGCGCCAACTGCGACTATGTTTACCGCCTGGCGGCCGCTATGCGCAAGGTGCGCGCATGTGTGCGAGTTGCCATGGCATGACCTGCTACCCTGTTCATGGCGCTTGAAAGGGTAACTCATGTGTCTGCAGCAGCCCTGCAGTCCTTCGCACGACGACCCCGCTCAGCGAATACATGGGGCTTCATACCGTGCTCCGTCCACCCTGCCTCATTTGCATGTTACACTGCGATGTCCTGCATCGCTGGCATCTATCGTGATGTGAATAAGTCCTGGCCAGGCAATATCATGTCAATGGGTTTGCTTCTCTCTCGCTCTCACCTGCGCTGATTTTTGCAAAGCACTGCATATCATCAGCATGCTTGCGAGCCACACCTCGCTTGGCACGCGTGCAGCTCGGCGCTGCGGACAAGGAGATGGACTGGCTGGCCAACAAGGTGCGCAGCATCCGTCGCAGCGCTGGCCTGCGCGAGGAGCCGAGCGCGGATGATGCGCCCCTTGACCCGGACTAGCAGCTGCATGCATGGTTTGGCCGCAGCACCTTAGTGAACGGATGATGCAGGACTGTTAGTGACTTGCTGTTTCACAGAGCTTGTGAGCTTGTGTGCTTATTTTTAGAGAGCTTGTGTGCTTACTATCACAGAGCTTGTGCGCGCACTGCTATTCACTGCGGCTGCAATCCTTACCAATGCATGCTCAATCGTAGATTGCAGGGAGCAATTATGCTTGTCATGCTTTGTGGGGCTGAACGCCATTGAACACAAGCGTGTGAGCACGCGTCTGCTCATTTTGCATGCATGAGCAAGTAGAGTATGGACGACGCATTTTGGGAATGCTAGGCACATTTTAGATCACAAAACTTCATTATAATGACACTAGCTAGTCTGTGACCCATGCAGTCAAGGTAGTGTGCTGTGTGATCTCTACCATATTTCGTCAATCACACAGCGCAGCAAAGCATGCGTTGTTCGGGCTCCTTCAATAGGCATCTGCGCATACTGTAATGGAATGTTAACGTGTTAATACGTAGTAGAGTTGAGAACAGCAACATGTTACGAGTTACTGGCAGCCTAATGATAATGACCACTTTGGTGCTTTAAATTTGGTGAAAGTGGTGCTCTATCAGTCTATCGACCACCTTACAATGTTGTTGCGCAAACAGACCCCCGTGCCAAGGAGTGCAACAGAGGTTGCAGAATTGCATGCCAGTATGGCGCGAAAAATAGTCATGCCCTACTTGTGTACACCCACGGCGCTTGCATGCACCATTCTATGATAGATGTTCGCGCAAACCAGTCAGCTCGCATACACAATATGGGCCCGTCAGCCGCGCTGCTTCTTGGCAGCCCGCGCAAAAAGCCCCGCCACGGTGGGCTGCGCACGGCCGCCGGCGCGCTTGGCGCCGCTGGCGTGCGCAACCGCAGCTCCCGCAGCCGCTGCGCTCGCGGGCGCTGCCTTCTCAAACAGCTGCGCCAGCGTGGGCTGCCCGCCGCCAGGCTTTGAGTTGGCCGCCGCCGCGGCCGCCGCCGCGGCGACGACGTGCGGCGTGATGGCCAGCGCCAGGTAGCGCGCCGCGTTGATGCGCTTGGTGAGGCCCGATGTAGGCCGCTGCCGCAGCGCGCCGTACACAGGCGTGCTGTCGGGCGCCTTGGGCGCGTCGAAGAGGCCGAAGCACCTGCTTGCACGCACGCTTTCGTCTCAGCGCCGCCAGACCATGCGCAACAGACACCTCCTGATGCATGCTCAACAGGCCGCAGAGCAGCACTGCGATGCATCCCTGTACATGCCTGTGCTGCTCAAGCTGCTGAGTACGCACGCCGTGCAGGGCATGGGCAGAGTGCACAGAAACGGAGCACGGGCGGAGGTCAGGAGGCAATGAGGCGAACCACAGGATGCCGCCGTAGGAGCACGGCCCGCAGCCATCGATCGCGAAGCGGTGGTTGCACCGCAGCAGCGCCGCCAGCGCCTCGGCGGGCGGCGCCCAGCCAATGAACGCCTTGCCCCAAGTCATGCGCGAGTTGTTGTGCAGCTCGCCTGCGCCCGGGTGGGGCGGCCGAACGCCCTCAGCGCATTTACTTGCTGGCATAAGCGAGCGTGCACCACAACCATCAGCCAGCCTGCTACCCAAATCCGGAGTGTGTAACACACCAGGAGAAGCACAGCTGCATGCTTGGACCCGATGCTATGACATGGCGCCTCAGCCAGCGTTGCTAGCTCCGCAGCACTCGTGGCTGCATGACAGACAGACATGCGGCGAGTGGCGGCAAAGCCTGCAGCGCGTGCCGCCTCGCACATTGTCTCAGCTGCATTGTTGGCCCCGCAGCCCTTGCAACAGCGCGGATGGCACACACGCAGCGGGGGCGGCAGCGCTTTTGCGCGCCGCACCCGTGAGCACCAGCTGGCGCTGCATGGCGTCCCACAGCGCGTCGCCGGTGCCGCCGGCCTCCAGCTGCGCCAGGCTCATGCGCGGCCGCGGGTCGGCTGCGTGCCGCTCGAGCGTGGCACGCGCCCAGCGCGGCACCGCCTGGCCGTCGCAGGCCCGGCCCTTCAGCGCCGCTGGATCTCCGCGCGATGCAGGGCCAAGCAATACTTGCTGCGGCATACTCAGTGCGACACAGCCGTTGCCCGCCCCCTTCATCATGCAGGAGGGCTATGCACTACGTGCTATGAGCACGGTCCCCTCGCTCGCTGACAAGCACGTAGAGCACTGTAAACGGCAAACTGCATGCTGATGCTGGCCACGCAAGCCCTGCCTGACAGCTTGTGCGCAGAGCGCGGCGCCAAAGCCTTCTCGCAGCGGGCGGCCGCCGCGCCTGCAGCGTCTCCAGGTCGCCGCTGTGGTGGAAGCAGAAGGCGTACGCGACCTCGCGCCAGGTCAGGAACTCGTCCACGAACTTGTTGGCGCTGTAGGTGCCGGCCGCCAGCGCCTCGCGCGCGACGCGGAATGGGCTGACCATGCCAAAGTGCAGGTGCGCCGACAGCCGGGACACGCCGTCGCTGCGCGCCCGCGGCCCGGCCTTAAAAGTCGAGCGCGCGCATCGGGCCAGGGGCGCCGCCAGGTGATTCGCCACAAGAAGTCACGCATGACAATGCCCATGCCAAAGGTGGAGGCAGAGACAGCTCATGCCCACGTATACCTCGTTCCTATCACGCCCCAGGCCTGCAGCACAGGAGGTGCAACGAGGTACCCCATGGGCGGCCCGCTGCTGCAGCGCACCGCAGCATCGCGTTGTTGCGCCGGCTGGCGTACTGGTCCAGCCCGCTGCGCAGGAACGCCGCCCAGCGCGCGTTGCCGGTGCGCGTGCCGTCGGTGATGTGCGTCACCGGAAGGACCTCCTGGTCCACCCCCGCGCACCCCCGCACCAGCGCCCCGATGTCCGCCGGGTCCTGCAGGTCCAGCGGCTCCCAGCCCAGGTCGCGCAGCGGCAGCGGCGGCCGCGGCGACGCCTGAAATTGCCATGATGTCAGGACGAGAGGGCCCTAACTGAAACAGTAACCCCCGCTTGCATGCAGGATGTAGCGTTGTCAGTTGCAGGCACGCCTGCCTCACTCAAACCTCACTCAATCCTCTCTGCAGCAGCTCAAGCGCACTCCG
>JAABUH010005194.1_pt1 | contig 10318 bp, 13 predicted proteins | sample 5559121 | NCBI WGS metagenome assembly JAABUH01 (sample SAMN10711871, study PRJNA513364) | rock metagenome | isolation source: Antarctica rocks | place: Antarctica: Victoria Land, Battleship Promontory nord | collected 2015-12-28 | reverse complement strand
GTACACGCTAGCCGTTCACGTTCCGCTGGCCAAGGACAATATCGATCAGCCGCACATGCACCTGATGTTCTCCGAGCGAGCCGTGACCGAGACGACGCGGGAGATGCCGAAGGAGCGTTTCTTCAAACGCAATGGCGCGAAGAAAGACCCTACCTGGAACGACCGGAACAAGCCCGAAGAGGTTCGGGAGAAGTGGGTCGAGATGATGAATGGGGCGATGCAGAAGGCTGGCATCGAGCAGCGCCTGGACGCCCGTTCCTGGATCGAGCAGGGACGCGGGGACCTCGCCTCCCTGCGGGAGGAAAAGACCCTTCAAGGGTATGGGCCGGAGGCGATGGAGCGTCACGCGGAGATCGACCAGTTGCGACGGGAGCGGGCCGAGCTTCCGCCGCCTCATCTCGACCGGGCAGCCGCCATCGAGCACCTGGAGCAGCAGGCCGGGCAGCAGATCGCCGGGGTGCAGGAGCGGGAGGCCCAGGAACTCTCTCGTCTGGACAAGTTGATCGCCGCCGCCCGCGAGCTGGCGTCCGAGGTAAAAGAGCGGACGGTTGCCGTCGCCCAGAACGTTGCCGAACGGGTGGAGCAGCTGCGTGGACGATTTGAGCGCTGGCGCGAGGAACATGCCAGCGGCAAACCTGAGCAAAACCTAAACACTCAAAAGGGTTCTTCCGCCAGGGAGAACACCCATGAAGAGCAGGAGAAGCGGGCAGGGCCGGAGCTGGTGGTGGACTCGCAGATTGAGCAGGGCCGACAAGCCTTCCGGGAACGCTATGAGGCGTACCAGCAGGCAAAGGAACCGGCAGTTGTTCCAGAGGCTCAGGCTCAAGCCCAGGAAGTGGGCAAGCAATTAGCCGTCGAACCGGCGAAGGAGCTGGAGGTAGAGATCGAGTACGAGCATGAGCAAGGGTTAGGTCTCGGGCTGTAAAGGGTGTGAGGAGCGTGGGCCATGGAGCAGCAGCAGCCGGAGAGCAGTGCCGGCGAGATGATGGTTTTCGGTTTGATCGAGCAAGCCGATCGGATGGGCAAATCGGCTCAGGGAACGCAACGCGCCCTGAGCGAACAGATCGGCGAACTGGCGCAGCTGCAACAGTGGTCCGTAGATGCCGCCCTGGAGCTACAGAAGCGGGCCGACGCTGCCATCAAGAGCCTGGAGGCGGAGCGGGTGCAGTGGCAGAGCGCCCGAGTCAATCTTGAGCGCCAGGCCGTCCAGGCGATTCAGAATGCCGTCAAGCAGCAGAGCGGAGAGATCGAGCGGCAGACGGTAAGGGCTTTTGCGGCGCCTCTTCGAGACATCCAGCAAGCGGCGGGATATGTCCGCCAGAACCTGAGAGACGTGAGTTGGCTCATGATCGGCCTGATGGTCTCTGCCGGCCTGGTGATCGGGCTCCTGCTTGGCTACTGGCCTTTACGGAGCAGCCAGAACAGCATGCAGGAGCAGTTGAACCGGATCGAGCAGTATTTGGCAGCCCAACCGCAGCCGGTGGCGGCTCCCGCAGCGCCCAACGTGCATGCACCAGCTCACAAGGGAAAATCGAAGTAGGCACCCGGAGAGTATGGGCCTTCTACAAGGCAGGCTATGGATTTGCCGCTCGCAAACAGCGCGAGCTTGGAACGCGGATGAAGCCCGCGTCCCACAAACCCACAGCCTCGACGCGATAATTGATGAACCAATTTCCAAACACCAGGGCTAGATGATCGATGCAGGAGCCGACTCTGACGCTCAAAAAGTAACCGAACAAAGAATGAACCGGCACGCGCCCATCCTCCATTCCGTCATAATGAGGGCCATGCGAAAGTCCTGCACGGCTTTTATGCTCGCCTTGTGTGTCAGCACGGTTGCGCTTGCCAGCTCTCAGCAGCCACGGCAAAAAACTCAAGCTCAGCTCATCGCCGAGTTGAAAGCGCACGATAAGCAAGCCGAGAAGCGCCGGCAGCAAGAAGCTGCCGATGTCGCAGCCGAATATGCTCGCGATCCGCAGGCGGCCATCCTCTCCGAGGACTTCACCTCAAATGCATCCGCCGCCCTGAAAGCCATTGACGACATCTACCCTGGCGATGAGGAAATTACCGGCCGCGACGAAGCGAAGGGTAAAACTATCCCGCTTATCACGAAAGCTCATAGTCGTGGCGAACTCGTGCTGTGGAACATCCTGCAGGAATACATGATGGCCCGACTCGTCAACACCACACGAGTTCAATCCATCAAGCACAGCATTCTTCATCCCGAGGAGGATGAAGTTGCTCAAACGGCGGCTTTCAAACGTTCGCAAGATCTTATCGTGCAGCAGATCGCCGCTCGTGAAACAGCCTGCCACCAAGCTATAAATTCAGCTCTTTCGGCGCATAGAGCTCCGATCAGCGCGCCCATTTGCGCCCACGCTACTTATGAAACCCGGCTTTACTAAGCCTGTGGCAGTCGTTTTTAACGTTTGTTAGGTTAGGCCGGCTTCGTTCCAAGCCAGCTTGGATGACTGGACAGACGCTCTCCAGCATTCGCCGGCACTGAGGCATAACGGCAACGATAAAGCCCATGACAGGATAGCCAGCAGCAAGGAGAGCCAACCCAAACGCATAGGCATTTGGCTGCAGGAAGCGCGCGAGGTGTTGATTAGGAGCGTTCACCCTAAGTGTATGCGCCCTACTGCTCGTTTCGGTCAAACTGACGGCCTGAACGGACGTCCCGAGCCGGTGCCGGGATCCCGGAAGGCTTGGCGGACACCAAATTATCCTTGGTTCGGATGGCCTGCTTTGCTGTTAGAATCAGGCGCATGAACACGGCAAAGACAATAGGAAAAAGCCCTAGCCGTGTGGTGAACATCGGCTAGAGCGTGGACTGACGTTTTACTAAGGGACAGGCCCCTACTTTTCGACGGGAAGGGCCTGAACCGGTTTCACCTAAGTAACCGGTCAGCTCAATGCTGGCCGGTTTTCCTTTGCACGCTACATCATCCAAACAATCATCCTGCTTGGGTCCTGCAATCAATTGCAGGACCCGATGCTGGCAATGTCAACACCGTACATGCACCGTGCTAACAACTTACTGTTGAAGAGTGTAAACGCTTTTGCGGCGATTTACGCGTCAATTTGACCGTTTTGAATGATCTTGGTGATAAGAAATGTCTTTGCCCCGCGGTTCCAATGTCGCTACCTGTGACGTTACGACGTGCAAGAACGGTTAGATAACGGTGATCGACACGTTTTGCGGATACGTCAAAGTCGCTAATTGCCATGGTAAGGATATGGTTGATTGGACTTGCTAGGCGTTCGCAGCATTGAAACCAGGATAGGAAGAACTCGTTCATGAACGCAGCATGAAACGCAAAAGCTGTCAGCTCTGAAACGTCCCCCTTCAGGCGGTGACAGGCGCTTGTTACCCCTGAAACGAGCGTTTCAGCGGACTGTCAGCTCTGAAATTTCCGTTTCAAGCTGTTGCTGCCATGCGGGCATCCAGTGAGTGCGGTCTTTTTAGACGACCGTTTTATCGAACTGCTGCGACTGCTTCTTTTTGTCTAGGACGACCGCCCTTTTTACCATTCTCCCGGGCAGCCATCGTTTTTGCTGCGCTTCTGGACTGGCCGCCTCGCATACCCATGTGGCTTGCCATCCATCGCTCAGAACCAAAGATGCCTTCAAGCAATGCCGGCAGGTAAAGGTCGGCATCGAGTTTGGGGAAGTGCAGTCCATAGCCCGAGGGAGAGATTTCGATCTCAGTGAGCTGTTCCGGTGTAGCGTGCTCCAACCCCTCTGCGTCTCGGGGAGAGAAAAAGATGCCCAGGTTCGAGTTGAGCTGGACCACTACACGTCGGATATGGCGGTCGTATTTAGCGGACACCGCCTTGGGGACTCTGGACTCCAGCTCCTTTGCCCTCTCATTGGCTTTTGTAAACTCCTCATGCGTGACCATGGATACCCTCCCACGTCCGGCAGAGCTGCGGCACATGCTCTCCGAGCGCCTTCTGAATTGAGTTCAGTTCGTGCTGTGCGAAGCCGAAGTTCTCCCGCAGACCGGCCGGCCCATCAGGGCAGTTCAGCTCGAAGATGGCCTCTTTTCCATTCCCAATCACATGGACGTGTGCCGGCCGATGATCGTTCGGATAAATGACAACTCGGAGACCGGGAAGCCGCAGCACGGTAGGCACTTTCCTAGTATATAACCCAACCCAAACGCTTGGGTTATCTATGCAATGGAAGGCCTGTTACATTCTTTCTACGGACGTAGAAGAAACGTAACACAAAGCCAAAAGTGATGCCAAACGGCAAGTTCGTCTCGTATCTCCGGGTTTCGACAGCACGGCAGGGAGTCAGTGGACTCGGCCTGGAGGCGCAGCGGGCCTCGGTTGCCGGCTACCTCAACGGTGGAGACTGGACGCTTGTTCGCGAGGTTCTTGAGGTTGAGAGTGGGAAGCGGAACGATCGCCCAGCCCTGGCCGATGCCCTGAAGCTCTGCCGGAAGGCCCCGTCCCCACCCTCGTCATCGACCGTGTTGATCTCCCCACTCCCAACTAACACCGACAGTCACAGGGTTGCAGCCACTACCGTTCAGGAACACATGCCCGGCATTCTGATCATGGTGCGATCTGGCTTAATACGTCGCGAATTGCATTGATGACGACACCTGGTTTCTGGGTGTGGATGTAGTGTCCGCTCCCTTCTGCAGTTCTCAGTTCCCCATTCTTAGACCGCTTGGACAGATCAAGTTGCATCGCGTGCCAGGTGTCTTTCACGTCTTCCGCCTGAGCCTCTGACATGCCCTTGAACATGCCTCGGGGCCACTCCACACCGTGTTGTAGGACAATCAGAGGAACATTCGTTCGCCACTGCAGAGTGGATCCAGGCAGAAGCCATCCTTGATCTTGCAACTTGAGCCAGTTCGGCCACTCTTGATATTCGGATAGCAACATGGGCGCGATCTTCGCATAGCGCCAGACTTGCTCTTCGTGCGCGGAATCAACAAAGACAAATCCGGCGACCGTGTTCGGATAGGTCTCTGCAAACTTCCGGGCATAGATTCCGCCCATGGAATGGCCAACGAGGACATATGGCGCAGGTACCTTAGCGTTTGTCAGAAGTTGATGCAGATCCTCTACTATCTCTGTCTCGCTTTGTTTACGCGGAATGTGGTCACTTTGTCCCATCCCCATCCGGTCATAACTACAAACTCGTGAAAAGGCTGCGACGTTTGGCTGAACTTTATCCCAGATCGCCGTTGTGTCATCGCCAGCTCCCGCCAACAGGATTACGGTCGGTCCTTTCTGAATGCCGGTACAGTCCAAAAATAAGCTGTGATCGCCAACGCTGATCCTCTGCGCTTCTTCGGCTTGCGAGTGCAAACAGAAGTTGATACACACGAAGAAAAGACAATACGAAATGAATTGAGTGCTCCGCATGAACCTGAACTCCTTGGAAGAAATCGAAGTAGGAATATGACGGCGCTCCTATGGTTTGGGTGCTTCAGGGGCGGGTGCGATTGCACCCACGACAACTCCGGTTGGCGGGGGTGAATCCCTGGTTTAGTCAAATGTGCGAGGTGCCCGTTACTCAAACAAGTGGATTGGCTAGCGAAGTGTGATCTCCGTCGGTGTTGCCGTGATGCGGCCTTTGGCCATGAGGCTCCTTACTTGTGGAAGGCGACCGACCTCATCGATCATGTACCCGAATGACAGGTACTCCGCATAGAGGCAGTAGTGACCCGCGCTGATCCTCTCTGTTGGGAGCAGAGTCTGCCAGACCCGAGTCTCTCCCGGCGCAAGTTTTATGTAAGATGATTATCCAGTTAGCTCAGGCGTTGCAATAAGTTGTTTGTAGGTAATGGTTTGCGTACCGAGGGTGGCCCTCAGGAGTCTTTGGAGCAGGTCCGGTTCCATGGTTCTGCGGTTGAGCCTGTAGTTGAACTCGGCGACATAGCCTTCGAGATGTTTGCCTTCGACCGCGTGGTGAGTTCCGAGCAGGAAGCGCTTCAGGTTGGCCAGCGTGATATGCACCCAGGGAAACAGCTTATGAGCTGGTTGCTGCTGGCCGGAGACTGCGACGGCGGTGTGCTCGAAGCCCTGCCGGTCGATCCGCAGGTAGCCGCTCCAGCCGTCGGTGAGGATATGGCTTCCGGGCCGCACCTTGTCGCTCAAAAAGCCGTTCAAAGTCTTGCCTGCGGCGTTCGGCAGCACGCGCAGCGCGGCAAAACCCGGTACTGGCGGCCTGCCCGGCTCGCCTTCGGCGCGGTGCTCGACGGCGACCGCGACGATGGCCTTGTCCTTGCCGCCGCGCCCGCGCTTGCCGCCCTCTTCGACCCCGCCGACATAGCCTTCGTCCACCTCGACGATGCCACCCAGGGTGTAGCTGCGGTTGCGGTCGGCCATGGCCTTGCGGATCTTGTGCTGCATCAGCCACGCCGTCTGATAGCAGACGGCGATCTCTTTAGAGAGCTGCACCGCAGAGATGCCCTTCTTGTCGTGGCTCATGCGATAAATGGCCCAGAACCAGCTCGTGAGCGGTGTCCGGGTCTTGTGAAAGACGGTTCCGGCGGTCACCGAGCACTGGTACGCACACCGCGCACACTCATGCACCCGCCGCGACGCGATATAACCGCGACTCGTCCCCTGGCAGCGTGGACAGCGAAACCCTTCAGGCCAACGCTCTGGCCGCTCAACTGCGCCGCGCACTGCGACTCCTCGCCAAACCGCAACCGAAACTCCTGCACCGTCAGCATCCCGCTCTTCTTCATGCCTACAGAATATCGCCTTATGTTCGCCTGTACAAGATAGATAATCATCTTATGTAATTGTGGAACTCGCTGTCAGCAGTATCCAGTAGTGACCCACCAATTGAAGCCCCGCATCCTGGCGTTTGCAAGTCCGCAGCTGTTCCCTTGAATGTTAACAACGAGGCTGCGAATCCATGTTCACACGTTCCGTTGAAATCCTGGAAAAAGCGAGGAAGGTAAACACCGTCGGATCCAGCTCGAAGGGTCAAGGTGACGGCGATAGGTGTGCCGCGCCGGTAACCTGCCTTAGGCGCTTTGGCGCTTAGAGTGGCAAGGGTACTCCGCACCTGATTGCCGCCCTGAATGGAACACCGCTCAGGAGACTGCGGAGAGGCTATCTGACAGAGAAGCATACCTGCAACCAGGATCATGCTTTTTGATGGCGCTCTTCTAGCCATAACGCTGCCTCTTTTGGTTTAGACACCACTCGGCCAGTGATGGTTCCTGTGGACGGTTAAGTCGGCATCTCGGATAAGTGGTTATTCCCTTGCCCCGCCGTCGAGACTGTGGTTTTGTGGGACGCGGGCCTCATCCGCGTTCCAAGCGCTTGCGCGTCAAATCCATAGCCTGCTTTTAGTGCTGCCCATGCTTCTTAGTTGTCGGCAATCTCGATTCCCCGCCCTTGCAAATAGTCTCCTAGTCTCCTAATCTCTCAAGAGACTAGGAGACTGATCGTGATTCTTAGCGTTGCATCATTTAAAGGCGGAGTTGGGAAAACCACGACCGCTGTGCACCTTGCAGCGTATCTGCAGACGCTTGCACCGACGCTTCTCCTGGATGCCGACCAGACGAAAAATGCGACAGCCTGGAGCCAACGTGGGGCGGGCTTCCCTTTCCGTGTGGCTGGTATCGGGCAAGCAGCCAAGTTGGCTAAGGATTACACCCATGTCGTGATCGACACTGGCCAACGGCCAAACATGGAAGATCTGAAGGCCGCAGCCGAGGATTGCGACTTGCTTGTAATCCCCGCTGTCCCGGCAAGTCTCGATACAGATGGGCTTGGCCAGACTCTTCGAGCGCTTCAGGAGATCGGCGCGACGGGTTACAGGGTTTTACTCACGAAGGTTCCCCCCTATGCCGCAAAGGAAGCCCTAGAGCTTAGGGGACTGCTGGCTGACTTGAAGGCCCCTGTCTTCAAATCGGAGATTCCGCGATTGACCGCCTTTGAGAAGGCCGCCACCCATGGACAGATTGTGAATCAGGCAGACGACCGAAACGCAGCGAGAGCATGGGAAACATATGCTGCTGCAGGAAAGGAGATTCTATGAGCCTCAGAGACGCTCTTGCAGGAGTGAAGCAGAGCCAGACGGACCAAGACCAGGTCAGGATGGATGACGTAACAGCCGCAAACGTTCAGACACCTCGTCCCAAGACCCTCAGAGCTAAAAGGCCTCCCGTTGGAAGTCGGGTGTCTGGCAAGAGCAGCAACCGGGATTTTGAAAAGGTCGGCGTGTATGTCAGAACAGAGACGCGGAGGAAAGCCGAGCGGAAGTGGGAAGACCAGGACGGTGGCGATCTCTCTGATTTGATTGAAACTTTGCTCGGCAAATACATAAGAGACTAGGCGACTAATCTACTAAGATACTAGTCGCTCAGGGACGTATTTTGCGTCTCGGAGGCTTTGAAATGAAACGCGCTCTCGCCGCTCCCAGCTTTACAGAACAGCTTCTCTTGGACGCTGTGGTTGATATTCAGCAGAACCCGGACGCGACGGAGGCGGCTTTCATGGCCCGTCAGCTCGTGCAATGCACTCTTCCCCACAGCGATCCCGGAGACATGCCGATCTGGACCCGTACAAACGGAAACCTCACCCTAACTGTCCGGCCAGACTTCGATCGGAAGACCCATAAGGCGCTCTACCCTTATGGGTCCGTTCCCCGGTTGCTATTGTTCTGGATTGTCACGGAAGCCAAACGGAAGAAGAGCCGGCATCTACGCCTGGGAAATAGCCTGGACTCGTTCATGCGGGAGGTGGGGCTTAATCCCCGAACTGGGGGAGGGAAGCGCGGGGACGCAAAACGCCTACAGGAGCAGATGATGCGACTCTTCCGTGCTCTCATCAGCTTCGAGGACACCCGAGAGACCCACATCCGTTATCTCGACATGCAGGTAGCACCCAAGGCAGAACTTTGGTGGGACGCCAGCCGCACCCAGCAGGACAATCTTTGGGATAGCTGGATAGAGCTAGGGGAGTCGTTCTATGAGGCCGTCATCACCTCTTCTGTGCCAGTGGACCTTCGAGCGCTTCGAGCGCTGAAACGGTCGCCGCTCGCCCTCGATCTCTATTCCTGGCTTACGTACACGACGTTCGTGGCCTCTCGCACCCGGAAAGATCGCGTGGTGCCGTGGGAGGGTTTGCACGGCCAGATGGGGGCCGAGTACGCCGAGCTTCGGGATTTCAAAAAGAAGGTGATCGCCACTCTGCGCAAAGTCCAGCTCGCCTACCCTGCGTTGAGGTTGGAGACGACTTCTGAGGGGCTTGTGATCCACCCATCCACCACAGCGATTCCCACAAAGTCCTCCTAGACCAAGCACTTTTCCACGGTGAAACGGTCCCGGAAATTTACGGGGACTTTCCTCTTTGCTACGGTGAAACGGTCCCGGCGCTACGGTGAAACGGTCCCGGCGCTTGTCTGCTTAAAGGAAGCCTGTAGTTAAAGCCTTTAGTCTTTGCCTTTAGTTTCCATATACCTATAGCCGGTGACGCTGAAGCAGTGGAAATGTCGAAGGACGAAGACAACAACAAAAGCTAACCCTTTCCAATGAAAGGTGAGGTTGGTCTGGCGGCAGCGGCTGGCGATCTAAACCCTCGGCAATCGAACAGAAAGACACCGAGAACAAGCCGCAGCGCGGCGAGGGGTCCATCCCGTACCAAAAAACAGACACAAGGCCCGCATGAGGCCACTGAGAGCAGGGAGCAGGTAGCCAGCTCGCGAGTTGTGTATATACAATAGCTATATGGACGTGTACTCGACGCTGGATGGGCAGGGCTTTGTCTGGGATAGCGATAAAGCTGCCAGCAATGCCTCCAGGCACGGCGTACGGTTCGAGCAGGCCCGGGAGGTCTTTCTCGACCAGCTCGCCCGCTACGAAGACGCGAGCCCCGAGGAGGAGGCGCGGCAGGCATGTATCGGCCTAACGACCGACTACCGGCTCGTGTATGTCGTCCATGTGGTTCGGGAAGGTGATGTGCTCCGCCTCATCTCCGCTCGTCTTGCGGAACCGGCGGAAAGGAGACGCTATGAAAATGACTGATCGCATCAAGCGCAACATGCAGCCCGACAAACCCATGACCCTGATTTCCCTCCGGCTGCCGGATCACGTCATCGACGATCTCAAAGAAGTCGCCCCGTCGCTCGGCTTTGGCGGATACCAGGCGCTCATCCGGGCCTACATCTCGAACGGACTCCGCAAGCATCTGGCCGAGAGGGAAGCGCAGCGGGCCAAGGACAGCACTGTCGAAGAGTTCAGCCAGAGACTCATCGCTCATGGAGTCCCAGAGCAGGCCATCCAGGAAGCCGTCGCCGAGATGAGAGCCGCAAGATAGACCGTTCCCGCAGA
>JAABUH010005193.1_pt1 | contig 10318 bp, 5 predicted proteins | sample 5559121 | NCBI WGS metagenome assembly JAABUH01 (sample SAMN10711871, study PRJNA513364) | rock metagenome | isolation source: Antarctica rocks | place: Antarctica: Victoria Land, Battleship Promontory nord | collected 2015-12-28 | reverse complement strand
CTCCGGCGGCAGCAGGCGCGCCACCACGCGATCCTTGTAGGGTTGTCCATATCGAGCCAATGCCAGTGTCCTGCGCCCCCGGGTTTGCCAATCCTATCCGGGCGGCAACTCCTCTGACACAGGGGGGCGTCAGGCCGTCCTCCACCTCCGCGAAGGCGGCGAGCACCCTGGCGCGATACAGATCGCGGGTCTGGGCGTATTGCGCCCAGGAACGCTGCAGCTCGGCGCGGCGCAGCCCGCCCTCGAACAGCGGCAGCATCGCCTGCGCGCCCACCGTCCACAGGCTATTGGGCAGGCTCGCCAAGCCGAAGCCGGTGTCCTCGAAGCCGGCCAACGCGCTGATCGTCACCTGGGGGTAGAAGGCGGCGCGGCTGACCCCAATCGCCGCGTTGGCGGCGGCCATCGAGCGCTCGGCGGTGGCGATGTCGGGCCGGCGCTGCAGCAGCGCGGATGGCACCCCGGCCGGGATCACCGGCACCGCGATGCGCGGCTCCGTCTCGGGCGCCAGCGCGAAGCCCGGCGCCGGCACGCCCACGAGCACCGCGATGGCGTGCTGCAGCACCGCGCGGTTCGCGGCCACGTCGGTCTCGGTGACCTCGGCGGCGGCGAGCTGGTTGCGCGCGCGGGCGACATCGAGCCCGGAGGCGATCTTGCCGGCCTCGCGCAGCGTGGTGATGTCGACCGTGCGGCGGTAATAGCCGATGGTCCGGCGCAGCACCGCGTCCTCGGTGTCGAGGCCGCGCAGCGCGATGTAGTCGGTGGCCAGCTCTGCCTGGACGCTGAGACGGGCGGCGGCCAGCGTGGCGGCGCTGCCCTGGGCGAGGCGCTTCTGGATGCGGGTGCGGTTGCTGATCGCCTGCCAGAAATCGGGCGCCCAGGACGCGGTGGCGTTGAGCTGGTTGGAGGACGCCACGCTGGGCCCGGCGGTCGGGCTGACGCGGAACAGCCGGTGCGCGGACTGGCGGTTGTCGGTGCTGGTGCCGCCGACGCCGAGCTGCGGGAACAGCCCGGCGCGCGCCTCGGCGGCGAGGTCGCGCGCCTGGGTATACTGCTCGGCGCTGGCCTGGAGGTCGGGGTTGCCTGTGGAGGCCTGCATCTCCAGGCGGTCCAGCACCGGGTCGGCGAACACCTGCCACCACGGGCCGCGCGGCCCGGCGTCGGCCGGCTGCGCCACGGTGAACGGGCCGCTGCCCTGGTAGCTGGCGGGGAGCAGCATGCGCGGCGGGTCGTAGCGCGGCGCGAGGTCGCAGCCGGCAAGGCACGCCGCAGGCAGGAGGAAGCAAGCAAGGTTGAGGCTCTGCCTCAAACTCCGCCAAGGGCGAGCCTTTGGAATCCACTTCTTTAAGTAACGGTTTCCAAAGGCCCAATGCTTGAAGGAGGGGGCCTCTGGCGGGTCTGGGCGGAGCCCAGCCTTGCTCGCTTCGGCTTTGCTGTTCAGCGCCGTCCTTACAATCAACGAGCGTCGACTTCCTCGCCGGGGGTCGGCGCCTTGGTGGCGGCTTCCGGTTCGGCGGCGTAGCCCTTCGCCGGCTGGACGACCTGCACCGCCTCGCCGTCGAGCAGCCCCGCGGACGGGTCGTTGACCAGGCGGTCGTCCGGCCCGAGGCCGCCCACCACCTGCACGGTGCGCCCGAGGTTGAGCCCCAGCGTGACGTCGTGCAGGTGCACGCGGTTCTGCGCGTCCACCACGGCGACCTGCATGCCCTGGGCGCGGAACAGCAGCGCCTGCTCCGGCACGATCAGCACCGCGGTGTCGGACGGCACGGTGAAATGCACGTTGGCGAAGGTGCCGGGCCAGATCGCATGGTCGGCGTTGTCCACCGTCAACTCGGTCGTCACGCTGCGCGACTGCGGGCTGAACGCGCCGGCGGTGGTCTCGTAGCGCGCCTGGAAGGTGCGGTTGGGGAACTGCGGCAGCCTGAGCGTCGCGGTCAGGCCGGGCTTGAGCACGTTGGCGTAGTCCTCGGGAACGGAGACGAACACCCGCAGGCGGTGGATGTCGGCGACCGTGAACAGCTCCGAGGCGGCGCCGGGCGCGCCGGCCTCGCCGCCGGCGGCGTTGACAAAGCTGCCGACGTCGGTGCGGCGCGAGGTGACCACGCCGTCGAACGGCGCCACGATGCGCTTGAACGCCTCCAGCGCTTGGTAGCGGCCGACCTCGTGGCGCGCGGCCTGCACCTGGGCCTGCTGGGCGACGGCGCCGGCGACCTGGACGTCGACGTCCTGCTGCGCCACCGCCTCGGTGCCGGTGAGCGCCTTCCAGCGCTTCGCGGTCACGTCGGCCAGCTTGGCGCGGGCGTCGGCCACGGCGAGGTTGGCCTGCGCGGTGCCGAGCTGCTCGTCGAGCGCCGGCGCGTCGATGGTGGCCAGCAGCTCGCCCTTCCTCACCGCCGCGCCGATGTCCTTGTCCCAGCTTCTCACGTAGCCGGCGACCTGGGCGTAGATCGGCGCCTCGTACCAGGCGTTGACGTTGCCGGGCAGGTCGAGGCTGCGCGTCGCCGGCCCGCGGCTCGGCGAGATCAGCTCCACCCTGGGCACGGACTCGTCGTCCACCGTGGCCTTGAGCGCGGCGAGCGCGATGCCGCGGCTCCACAGGCCCCAGGCCACCAGCGCCGCCGCGGCCACCACCAGCAGCAGTACGGCCAGCAGGCCGCGCCTCATCGGGGCAGGCCCTGCGCCGTCGAAGGAAGCAAGGGCTGGGGGGCGAGGCCGCCCCCCAGACCCCGGCGCCCCTGGAGTCGCGTGGGTGGCCTTTGCCTCATATGTGCCGGTCCAGGGGCGGCTCGCCCCTGGCGGGTCTGGGCAGAGCCCAGGCTTGCTTCCTGGCCGCGCGCCGCGCTCATCGGGCGTGCATCATCGCGTACAGCGCGTCGTGCGCCGGCTCCGGGCGGGCGGGGGCCGGGCGGTGACGTCTGCCGTGCACCAGGGCGAACACGCAGGGCACGAACATCAGCGTGGCGAAGGTGGCCACCAGCAGGCCGCCCACCACCGCTCGGCCCAGCGGGGCGTTCTGCGTGTTCGACACCGACACCGGCAGCATGCCGATCATCATCGCGAGCGCGGTCATCAGCACCGGGCGCAGCCGGCCGTAGCCGGCCTCCACCGCCGCGCGCACCGCGTCGCCGTGCTCCTGCAGCCGCTCGCGGGCGAAGGAGACCACCAGGATCGAGTTCGCGGTCGCGGTGCCCATGCACATGATCGCCCCGGTCAGCGCCGGCACCGAGACCGTGGTGTGGGTGAGGAACAGGCTCCACACGATGCCGGCCAGCGTGCCCGGCAGCGCAGTGATGATGATGAACGGGTCGAGCCAGGACTGGAAGTTCACCACGATCACCAGGTAGACGAGCGCGACCGCCAGGGCGAGGCCGCCGAGCAGCTGCCGGTAGGCGCTGCCCATGGTCTCCGCCTGGCCGTGCAGCGCGATCGAGCTGCCACGCGGCAGCTCGGGGCGCATCGCGGCGATCGCCTCCAACACCGCGTCGTTGACCGCGCCGAGGTCGCGCCCGGCGTTGCCGGCGTAGATGTCGACCACCGGCAGGATGGAGTAGTGCGACACCGAAAGCGCCGAGCCGGTCTGGGTGATGCGGCTCAGCGCGCCGAGCAGCTGGGGCGCGGTACCGGACGGGTTGCCGTCGCCATGGTCAATCGGCACGGTCTCCAGGTCGCCCATCGTGGCGAGCTGGGACTGCGGTGTCTGCAGGTTCACCAGACGCGACACGCCGGTCCTGGTGTCCAGCCAGTAGGTGGGGGCGACCTGCCCGGAGCCGGACAGCGTGGACAGGGCGTTGCCGGCGATGTCGCTCTCGGTGAGACCGGTGCCGAGCGCGAAGGTGCGCGCCGAGGCGATGCGCAGCGTCGGCTGGTCCATGGCCTGCTCCACGATCGGGTCGGCGATGCCGGGGATGCGGCGCATCCTCGACGCGAGCTTCTGGGCGAAGGCCATGTTGGCCGTCTGGTCGCGCCCGGACACCTGGACGTCGATCGGCGAGGGCAGCCCGAAGTTGAGGATCTTGGCGGTGATGTCGCCCGGCAGAAAGGTGAACTCGGTGCCGGGGAACAGGTTCGGCAGCCCGCGGCGCAGCGTGGCCTGGTAGCGCTCGATGGGAGCGGCCTGCTCGCGCAGGCTGATGGTGACGTCGCAGTCCTGCGGGCCGATGGTGCCGCTGGAGTTGTAGGCCTGGTTGATGGCGCTGATCGGCAGGCCGCAATTGTCGATGACGTTGAGCACGTGGCCCGGCAGCAGCCGCTCGATCGCCTGGTTCACCAGCACCGCGATCTTGCCGGCCTCCTCGATCCGGGTGCCGACCGGGGCGCGCATGTGCATGTCGATCTCTGCGGAGTCGATCGAGGGAAAGAAGTCGCGCCCCAGCGGCAGGATCAGCAGCATCGAGGCCAGGGTGAGCGCCACGAAGCCGAGGATGAACCGGCCGCGCCGCTCGACCGCGCCGGCCAGCAGGGCGCGGTAGCCGTCGCGGAACCGGGAGAAGCGTCGCTCGAAGCCGCGCTGGAATCGCTTGAACGGGCCTCCCGGGCGGCGTGGCCCGTCACGGCCGGAGGCGGCCTCGGCGCGGTGGGCGGCGACCTGGGCGGGAAGCAGGAACGCCGCCATCGTCGGCACCAGGGTGCGGCTGAGGACGAACGAGGCGATCATGGCGAAGATGATCGCCTCGGCCAGCGGCAGGAACAGGTAGCCGGCCACGCCGGCGAGCTGGAACAGCGGCAGCCAGACGATGCAGATGCACAGCGTGGACACGAAGGTCGGCACCACGATCTGGTTCGCCGCCTCGATGATCGCGGGCTCCAGGTCCTGGCCGGTCTCCAGGTGGGCGTCGATGTTCTCGATCATCACCGTGGCGTCGTCGACCAGGATGCCGACGGCCAGCGCCAGCCCGCCCAGCGTCATCACGTTGATGGTCTGCCCGAACCAGGACAGCGCCAGGATCGAGCACAGGATCGACAGCGGGATCGAGGTCGCCACGATCAGCGTGGAGCGCCAGGAGCCGAGGAACAGCAGCACCGTGAGCCCGGTCAGCACGGCGGCGGTGAGCATCTCCTCGACCACGTTCTCGACCGAGCTGCGCACGAAGGAGGAGGCATCGTTGATCGGCGTGATGGTCACGCCGGGCGGCAGGGTCTTCTCGACCTGCGGGATCTTGGCCTTGATGCCCTCCACCACGGAGAGCGTCGACGCGCTGCCGGTCTTGATGACCTGCAGCAGCACCGACTGCTGTCCCTTGACCAGCACGATGTTGGTGATCGGCTGGGTGCCGAGGTACACGTGGGCGACCTGGCCGAGCGTGACCGTGGCGCCGTCCACCTGCTTGATCGGCAGGGCGTTGAAGCTCTCGATCTGGCGCGGCGAGGCGTTGGTCTGGACCAGGTAGTCGAGCGCGCCGATCTTCTGGTCGCCCGCCGGCAGCACGATGTTCTGCGTGCCCAGTGCGCGCGACACGTCGGCGGCGGACAGGTTGTGGGCTAGCAGCTTCTTCTGGTCGAGGTCGACCTCGACGTTGCTGGTGTTGCCGCCGTAGGGGAACGGGATCGCCGCCCCCTTCACCGAGACCAGCGTCGGGCGGATCAGGTTGGTGGCGATGTCGAACAGCTCGGAACCGGTCATGCCCGCACCCGCGATCTGCAGCGACAGCACCGGCACCGAGGATGCGTTGTACACCAGCACCTGCGGCGGCGTGATGCCGGCGGGCATCTGCTTGAGCACGGTCTGCGAGGCGGCGGTGATCTGCGCCTGCGCGGTGGCGACATCGGTGCCGGGCTGGAAGAAGATCTTCACGATGCCGCGGCCGTACAGCGACGTGCTCTCGATGTGCTCGATGTTGTCCACCGTCGCGGTCAGCGAGCGCTCGTAGTAGTACACGACCCGGCCCGACATGTCCTCCGGCGTCAGGCCGGTGTAGGTCCAGATTACCGAGACCACGGGAATGCCGATGTTGGGGAACACGTCGGTCGGCGTGCGCAGCACCGCCAGCCCGCCGAACAGCAGGATCACGATCGACAGCACCACGAAGGTGTAGGGCCGCTTCAGCGCGACCACGACCACGGCGTTCATGCGCGCGGCATCGCCGGGCGGGAGCGTCGGGGGCGGATGCTCGGCATCGTCGACTGGACCTCGCGTTGCACTGCACTGGGAGCCGGGGCACGCGCCAGGGCCAATGAGTAGCAGCAATGTTGGGTGCGAGGCCAGGGGAGGGAAGACAGCGGAGGAGGCAAGGTTGAGGCTCCGCCTCAAACTCCGCCAGGGGCAGCGCCCCTGGACCTGCCTTCCTTCAGTGAAGCCGGTCCAGGGCGGCTCGCCCTGGCGGGTCTGGGCAGAGCCCAGCCTTGCTTCCTGCGACCTCCACCGCGTCCCCCACGGCGATCCGGCCATCCTCGACCACCTCCAGGTAGACTCCGAGGTCGGGGTGGCCGAACGCGCGCACGATCGCCCTCGTGAGCTGCGTGTCGCGCGCCGCGGTGAGCGGGTTGACGTCGATCGCGGCGCAGCGCCGGGTGCGCTTCGCGCCGCGCAGCCGCAGGGCGCCGATGCGGACCTCGCGGCCCACCCAGTCCAGCTCGGCGCACGGCTCGATCCCGTCGAGGTGGATGTTGGCGCGGAAGCGCAGCGGGTGGATCTGCGTCGCCGTGGCGGCCTCCAGCGCGCGCACCGTGGCCAGGTTGACGAGCGAGACCGCGCGCATCATCGCCGGCGACGCCCCGCCGACGTCGGTGAATTTATGCCTGGGCGCCGAGACCAGGCGGATGCCGCCCCGTGCCGCAGGGCCCGCGAACGCGGTGAAGAACGCCTCGGCCGCCCGGCGCCCCTCCGGCACGGACAGGTCGAAGCGCAGGAGTTCGGCGCCGTCGCGGGCCACCTCCAGCACCAGGGTCGCGGGGTCGAGGCGGGTGCGCAGGCTGGCCAGGGCGTCGTTGGCGCGCAGCATGAGGAAGCGGCCCTTGTCGAGCGGGACCGGGCGCGCGGCGTCGAAGCGCGTGGTGCCCAGCGCCAGCGCGTAGGCGCGGTCATGCGCGAGGCCGTCGGCGCGGGTCAGGTCGAGGAAGGGGAGCGGCTCTGCGGAGAGGCCTTTCACAGGATAGCGGTGCAGGGCGACGACGTGGGGCATGGGAAGCTTCTCGGCGCAAGCGGCAAGGAAGGCCAGGGCTCTGCCCCAATGCTTGAAGCGCGAACCCGCCAGGGTCAGCGACCGCGGAGCCGCACACACGAGGCCTTGCGGCATATCATGCAAGGTCTGCCACAGGCCCGGGGAGAGGACTCCAAGGACACTGTGCCCGGGATCGCCTCGCGGCCTGCTCGGAGTTGCACGTTGAGCGAAACCTCGCAGGCCGAGGGCTTCCGCAAAGGGGAATGTGCCGCCGGCGACGAAGTCGGCGACGGCTCCGAGCTGCCTGCGGAGCCGTCGCCTGGGTTCCTCGCGCTCTATTTCCCGGGAGCAAGCGTCAGCGTGAGCGGAGCGAACGCGCCGCCCATCACCGGCCGGGCACTAAATCCGGTGAACGAGCCGGTCGGATCATACCAGTCGGGAAACGGGGTGGCCGAGGTGGTCGTGTTCGCGTAGTTGAACACCTCGTTAATAATGCTCTGGACAAGCACCGGATCGTTGCTGCCCGCCGCGGTCCACAGTTCCCAGTCCGCCTTGGTGTAGGCATGGCGGGGATCCAGCGGAATGCCGTTGGGCGTCTCCTGCGTCGTGTAGAATTTCGCCTCCTCGGTCAGGATGCTCTGCGGGAGCAGGTGCAGCCCGAGCAGCCTGTCGGGATACGAGTTGTACTTGAGGCTCCAGTAGCTGTCCGGCTCGCCGGTGGTGTCGGGACTGTAGGCGTTGGCAGGTTCGCGGTAGGTGAGGAGCAGATGGGTCCTGCTGCTGTTCTGCGACAGCTGGGCCCAGGTGCTGATCCCCTGTTCCGCCTGGTTGCGGTAGTAGCTCGCATCGCCGTGCTTGCCGGCAAAATTGGCGATCTGCCCCATCGCGCCGACCGCGAGGATGCCCTTGAGCGACAGGTTGACGCTGTGCGCGATGAAGCCGGTGAAGTCGTCGGTCTGGTTCTGGAACTGCGGGTCGACCGCATTGGAATACGAGACGCCCGCCGGCACCGTCAGCAGATAGGTGGCCCACTGCTTGAAGATGACGTAGTGCGCGTTCGCGTAGACGACGGCTTCGTCCTTGGGCACATGCTGCATGTAGGCGTCGGCCATGATCAGCATGTTGGCGGTTTCCTCCACCGGCATGTTCTCCCCGCCGCCGTCGTTGTGCCCGGTCGCGTTCGGATAGGTGGAGCCCAGGTCGTGCGGCGAGTACTGTGCCGGCCACTGGCCCGATTCGGCGTAGAAGATGACCGGTGCGATCAGGTAGCGGACCAGTTCGGGGTTCATGAACAGGAAGGCCGGCATCGAGGGATACAGCACGTCCACCGTGGAGACGTTGTCGCTGCTGCTGATCTCCTCGAGGAACAGGTAGGGGCTGGCGATGGTGTTGGTCAGCTCCGTGCCGGCGAAGGCCTGCCGCAGGGTCGCCGCGGCGAGTGCGGCATAGTCCGCGCCTCCGACCGCCGTCGCGGCCTGGGTGACGGCCTTGTCCGTCTGGTTCGCGCGACCCAGCGCCGCGGCGGAGTCGTTGTAGGCGAATGCAAGCATGCTTTCGTAGGCCGGGAAGTATTGCGTCCAGAGCGAGCGGACGGGATTGCCGAGGAAGTTGATCGCAGGGTCGCGCACATGTCCGAGCAGGAGCGTGAAGGGCTTCGTCGGTGCCGCTCCAACCGTCCCGAACGCATTGCTGAAGGCGAACACCGGATAGGCGTCGTTGATCGCGCGAGGCTGATTGGTGTCGTTGGTGTTGTTCAGCACGCCGTTGCCGACGAACTGGCTGCGCACGGCGCTGTCGGCGCCCGACTGGGTGGTGAGGCTGCTCGTCGTCTGGGTCGACCAGAGCACCGTTCCCCAGGTCGGATAGTCGTTGGCCTGGTTGAGCACGATGGGATTGGTGGGTATCACCGTCCAGGTCGAGAGCGTGCCTTTCCTGTTGGTGCCGTTGGCGTTGAGGTTGATCGTCTCCGGCGCCCAGTTGATCAGGGCCGCCGGCTGGTTGTTGACGCCGGTCAGGCCGCTTGCCCACTCGCCGCTGATGTCGAAGTAGACCGTCACCGAGTGCTGGCTGCCGTCGCTGCTCTGCGCGGTGGTGATGATGTCGGACAGCGGCATGCTGAGCCGGCGAAGGTCCGTGGCCTCGACCGGCGAGAGGAAGTCGACGGTGAGGTTCACGCCTGCGGCGTTGAACGTGAAGATCGACTGCGTCGGCGTCGTCCTCAGCAACGTCTGCGTCATCGAGTTCGCGATGCGCGGAACGCCGGGAGCCCCCATGAACAGGTAGGGCCGGCTGTCGATGTAGGCGATTCCCGTGATGGCCTTGACGTTCCCGTTCCAGTACTCGGGCCAGATGCCGGGTGCGATGCCGTTGGCCGATCGCAGCCACGTGTTCATGTAGGGCTCGCGGGTGATGAGCGGAACAGCCGGCGGCTTGATCGGCGTAAATGTTTGCGCGCCAACGGCCCGGCTGCAAAGTGCAACGACAGTCACGATACCGGAAGCCAACAGAAGACGGTGTCTGAGCATGAATTTTCCCCGTATTTTTTAATTATTAATCAATGGTGTTGGACGGAAGGACTTTCTCCTCTGACAACGCGGAAACGCTAGTCCTGTGTCCGGGCGGGTGACAGTCCATTCATCAAGAATCACAAAGTCTTGATATGATGACTTCTCAAGCCTGGACCATGCACAGGAAAGGAATTTGGCCCGGACGAGGAGTGTTGCTTCAACTTCGAGAGAAGGTCCGGCTCGTATCGGTCACGGGAAAGCGTGACGGTCCATCTACGATCGAGGCGCGGTACGACATGGCTTTCGCACCACTGTCCTGATGGCTGTCCATCGCAGGAACGCCACTCCGCTTCGCCTGAGGCGATCCCAATCCTTGGCCGGGGAGCGACAGCAAGCGACGGTGCGCTCGGCGATATAACGTTTCTGATATACAATGAAAATGGCGGCATCGGAGCGCTTGACGATCTTGACGTTGATCTGCTCGCAGGATCGGCCCAGCCCGCTCCGGAGTTTCATCGTCTGGGTGCCGCTGTCGTCATGAAGCTTGGACAGAAACGGTAGAAGGCGAGTCAAGGCGCATTTCATACCAGCGGCCCTATGCTGTGACTGTTTTGGTCCACGTCGCGGCTGCGATGGAGCGGATGCGGTCTGGCGTTTCGGTAAGCCAATTCCAGGCGGCGCAGCAGCGGTCGACGATGATGTCATAGGTGTCGAACA
>JAABUH010005192.1_pt1 | contig 10319 bp, 18 predicted proteins | sample 5559121 | NCBI WGS metagenome assembly JAABUH01 (sample SAMN10711871, study PRJNA513364) | rock metagenome | isolation source: Antarctica rocks | place: Antarctica: Victoria Land, Battleship Promontory nord | collected 2015-12-28 | reverse complement strand
TACAAGGCGCAGTCCTCGTTGACCAAGCAGCTATTTTGCCCTGTTTTCGGAGCCCAGATCACTTCTTTGGCCTGAAAGTGGAAGTGCAAAGTCTAGTGGAACATGACTCAGCTTCACAGCAGACCTGCCTCGTCTGCAAGCATGCTCAGGAGCGGCCACGCTTCACTGGTGCGCATTCTTCCTGCAAAGCTGAGAAGCACTTTTCCAAACCGTTCAAGTCATCTCCCGCTGTTTGCGGAAACACAAACCTTTTGCGAGTCCCAGAATCATGCATCCAGGTATGATTCATTTGCACAGACTGCTTGAATGACAGAAAAGGGATTGCTGTGGCCCTGAGGCCAATGAATGTTTGCTGCGACTCTGCAGGGGTTCAGCGCTGTGTCTGTCAAGCCACTCATGTTGAAACTGACACAAGCCAACAGACACCCATACAGACAAGCGACAACAGATGACAAGACAAGAAGAGGTTTCAGCTCAGCCGGCACCACGCAGCCCTTTCAACACAGGCAGTATGGACATCACCACAGCTGGAGCCACAGCCAGCTTATGTGGTCATTCAATTCCAGCTGAAAAGACTATTGTGATTTTGCGTCATGGCATGACAACATGGAATGAGGAGCAGCGAATACAGGCAAGTCTACCCTTCTTTCAGATGTGTAGCAGAAAATTATGGTGAGATGCCATGCTGCCTTATTACCGGTTTGCTATGCAGGGGAGTTCAGAAGGCTCAGAATTGACAATCCATGGCCAAGCACAGGCAGTACGATGTCGAAATGCCCTTGCACATATGCAGTTTGACAGGTACAGCTAGGTTGATTGCTCTGCAGACAATCATTTGCTTGCTCCCAGGGGCAGATCCCAGGGGCTTAATCCTATGGTGTGATCATGATTTTGACTGAACAGCATTGGTGGACTCATGCAACTTTTTCAATGCTCCAATGCTGTGTTGCTCCTGCTGCCTTGACAAATACAGCAAAAATGACCATCTCCATAATTCCAGCTGATGCATTGTATGCTTGTGGGTGTCAGTGTGTAAGTGTATAGACTTTCCTAATGACCACATGCCCAAAAAAATGGACACAGTTTAATGGACCAGCAGTGATGCGGTCTGCAGTTGTTTCAGCAGCCCTATCAGGCGTGCACGTTCAACAACTGAGATCATCTGGCAAGGGCAAGGCCGAGACAGCCCTTGTATATACCTGGATTCTTTGAAAGAAGCCCATCTCGGTTGGATGGAGGGCATGAAGCAAGGTAAGCTCAAAACTGCTCTGCAATGACAGTTGCAACAGCCAGTTGTGCACCATTATGCTCTGACAACAACATCATCATTGCCTGCACTGCCAGAAGAAGCAGAAGCATGCAAAACGTATGCAGTGCAGGATGTATCACTCTATATACCCAACGTCATTTGACTTCACATCATCTGCCGATGCAGCATGCTGCATCATCTGCCAATGCAGCATGCTGCAGGAAGAGTGCCTAACCTGATGCTGATGATGCAAGAGTTTCATTGTGTACTCCTATGCCTGTAGCTGAAGCTGCTACTAATCACAGAGAGGAATTTGCGACTTGGCGGGAGCGTCCTGCCGAGTTCAACTTTGATGGGCGCTACCCTCTGCTGGAAGTGTTTGACCGGGCAGCTGAAGCATGGAAAGGTAATTGACAGCAAGCCATGTTATTGGCCTAATGTCTTGCAAGTGTTCACGGCCTTCCAAGGCTGTGCAGCTGAGACAGAACGCATGCAAAAGCCAGCATTGTCCTGTGGGTCAGAAACTCTAAATTTTTCAAAGTTGTGAGCACAATGCTGAATGACACCTTTAGGCTGTAAGCCATGTGGCGGAAGAGCAGACATGCTGCAACAAAAGGCCTGGCTGAGTCCTCAGGTTGTTTGCAGAAATCCTAGAAGCGCCAGGAAGTAACCACCTGGTGGTGACACACAAGTCGATGATGAGGGCGTTTCTATGCACAGCCTTGGCACTTCCGCCAACATCTTTTAGGGCGGTAGACATTCACAATGGAGGGGTGTCAATTTTCCGGTATGACAGCTTCTTGCATGACGCTGCTTGCATGCCAAAGCAGCCATGTGTGGCATCGTCATTTGTTGGATGAGTTTGATGCAAACAGAGGCTGCTGCATTATACTTGTCTGAATGTCCAGCTGCAGTGGATGCAAGGAGGTCAGCATACCTCAAATCTGTTGTGAAACTGCAGAGTCAACAAGCGAGGGGAGGCTATGCTGACAAACATGAATATGACTTCTCACATGCACCACGATGGGATTTATTACTGAGGCCAGCACCAACAAGCACTTTTTACTCTGTCAAGTCAAGAAGGTTTTCCTATTGCTCTGCTGGGACCATCTAGCAGGCTAGATCTTGCCTTTCAGCTCAATTGTCTGAACCTTAATTCTGATTGTTCTGGAACAACTAGAGTTAGCTCACAATTGTGCAGCAATGTATCAGCACTGCTGTGTAGTAGGAAAGTGTCATGTACTGCACTAGTCAACATGTGCTGGTGGTCTCAGTAATGAAAAGGACCATCAAATTTCCTGATGCACAAACATGCATGACAGCTGCTACCTATAACCTGTATAGAATGAGACTACTGTACATATAGGCAGCCGCTCAGTGTGCTCTATACGTATATGGTCGTGAGGAGGCATGCCGGTGTTTGTGCCTTGAGCAATGTTTGATGCGTTTCTGCCTGACATTCAGCTTTGCCCTGCATGACTGCAGCTGCTTTGGCTGCGCATTTCGAGAACCATCTGAGCTTGAGCCATCTCTGGGCCCAAGCTCATCTACACCTGTCTTGTGTAAGACATTAGCATCAGGATCTGGTCGATTGACATCAGCAGGACATAATAAGTCTTCAGCCAGATCAGCCTCAGACCCACGTGGGCCAGAAGACTTTGCAGACAGGAGCAGGTGCTGGTTTTGTACTAAGGACAAGTAAGCCTCGCTGTCATTGTCGCTGACACCTCCTGCACAGAATTTGAATGAAATGACATGATTGCTACCCAAGAGCAATGTGCAATGATAAAGCAGGTCAAGCTGTGCACCAGGTCTGAAGACACAGTTCGTGACAAGCAGACATTTCCAAGCTTCAATTGATTGACCTTTAGGTCTTGAGAACTGGCAGAACCATGAAGTAACAGAACATACGTAAGCTAAAGTCTTTTGAAGACAGCCCTTACCTTGACTGCTCTGTCTAGAAGTGGACGAGCTATCCTGGTCCGAAGTAGTCGCTAGGTCACGACCTGCCACCATTAATGATTGCGTAATTCAATTGAATGTAGACACAGCTTGTTACCATAGACCAGCAGTGTAGTTATGGGTGTGAAATTGTGATGCCTGTGTGTTGCTTTTGTATCAGGCCATATACATGAGTTTGCCTACATGCTGCAGCAGTGAAGTCACCAAGGTGGCAGTTTGCAGGCAAACTCCTTTACACGGCCAAAAGCCAACTCACAAAATGCAAAAGTATCTCACAGCAACCAGTTTGCTTGGTGTCCTGCCACACCTGATTGTTGCTTCTGAGGAGCTCGAGATGGCTGCACATCTTCCCCAAACACAAACATATCATGTCCAGTGATGCTCAAATTTGAGGAGAGGAAGCCAAGAAGCTCCTGGGCAAATCTGACTGCATGGTCTGTGCTGAAGGGACTCACTGCTGCAGCCATGTTGTCTGCCCAATGCTGCAGAGCAAATCATGTCCTGAAGTGTTACTCACTAAAAGATGCATCATGGCATCACAAGCCATGCTTAAAATGCTTATAACAATGCCGTGCAACTGAGTGACAGTAATGATGCCGTGGTTGAATGTCCTTCAATCCAATCAAGGTGACAAGTATCATCTCATGCCAGACTGCTGGAGCAGCAGGCGCTGGGACAATGCATGCAGCTGTGGAGGCATGTACAAGCAAGCATGGGTTACCTGCACCTGCAGGCCACTCATCTTGCTGTACCTGGCCTTCATTGCGGCATTCCCAGTCCTTCTGCAACAGCGATGCACTTACTAAAGAACACTGCTTGAAAATAGAAAGCTGCCCACTGTTTGCTTCATTGCAAACCTGTTGCATGTTGAGTACAAAGTGACAGTGTGACGTAGCATACATGGCAGTGTCCAGACACAGGGTGTACATTGGGTATCGGAAGAGGCAACACGGTGGTGTGCATGAGGGGACTACCTTGTACCTGTGTCGCAGAGTGCGGCTGCCAAAGTGTTGATTGTGGCCAGCACAACTTGGCAGATCAACTTGACATCTTCCTCCAAAGTTATGGCTTGAAGCTCTCTTGTTACCCAGGACTCAATCTCATTTGCTGTGACTACCGTGTTGGAGTTGCGCAAATGATCAGCAACCGCTGGTGATGCAGCGTTGAAATAGACTGACCGTCTGCGTCTCTGCTGTGGTGTCAAGATGAGAGAAGTTGGATGCGGTCCTGGCACGACCCACTCTTGTCTGCAGCAGACATGAAAGCCTTGTTTGGTCATGTGCAATGTCATAGCCCAGGTCCAAGGACTTGTCAGAATGTGGATCAGCAGTATCTGTGAGTCTTCACACGCCCCGTGCGTTGGTATGATCAGAGGCAGCCGCAACAAGCAAGCTAGTAACACCTTTGCTGACATGCATCAATTTTGCCTGTCAGAAAACAGCCACGTTGTGCTTGCAGGTGCCTGTGTTCCATGTGACAGGCATGTGAAGCTTGTCATGTCTGTACACTTGCGCCAGCTACAGCTCTTGGTCTTTGAGCAGAACTGGGGGTGTGCACAAGGCTTGCAGCAAAGGCTAGCTAGCAGCACAGCAACACCTGCTGAATCAAAACAGTAGCCAACAGGGGCTCAGACCTTTTACTATGCCATCATTTCCACATATTTCGAGTCTATGAATCTTTCGCTAGTTACATGGTACCTGAATGTGTTGTCTTGAAAGCTATGTAGCACTGAAGTGTAGGGTGCTTTGCAAAGAGGACAGGAGTACACCGAACCCAACGATGGGTGAGCCTTCTGAGCGGTCGTCCAAGACATTACACACTGAAGCAGCTGGCATCGGGTCAAACAGATCATACGAAGCGTTTCTTTGCAAAGTCGAAGGGATCTCTCACCTGCTGATGAAATCTGTGATAGCAGTTGTCTAAAAATGCTTCTTCAGCTGACTGTTCGCTGTCTTCTCCTATCGGACTCAGACAGATTGCACATATGTCCACAGCAGACTCGTCCATAAAGTGCACTTGAAGGTCTGCCATCGCAGTCTGCCGTTCGGACGAGACTGAGGACGGAAGAAGATGACTGGGAGACTAGTCAGCCTGAGTCACTAAGTCAGCCACACTACATGGACTTGACAAAACTTGCTGCAGCGGCTTTATTGGCTCGCTAGGCGATCGACATCGCTGAGATTGTCGTGAGCGGTGATGTATGTTGGAGCAAGCCTGCTTAACATACCGCTCTCCCTTGAATTGCAGGCCAGGGACTGATCAGCTGTGATAAATTCTAGGTCACTCACACACGCAGTTGAACTTGGCTACCTGCCACTGCTCCGTTGGCAACTGTGTTAAAACCGGCACACCCTGGCAATGCAAGGAGATCATGCCGGCCCACGCCACGTTGAACACTCCAGGACTATAGCAGCTTTGGGCAGGTTGACCACACTCAGGTCCTCTTCTGGCAACAAGAACGAACAGCAAAAATTCACATCTGAGTCAGGTAACAGCACACAAGAAGATGTGCAGCCAGTTGTGCCCACAGAGAAAATTTTTGCAGCTTCAGTACAAGGCAAATCCTTATTGGTGGATTCAAGTTAGCACTACAGGCAGTGCCTGTCGACGTAGGTCTGGGTGGCAATAGATTGCACAAGACAGTGGAGTTACTTTCCTGGGTCTGCTCTAGCTGCCAGAAGGAATGCATTCCTGTACGCTCAGAGTCAAGGTGCCTCTGTGGCCACCGTCTGAAGGCTCATGACAAGCCAGAACACACTGGAGCAAGCAGGTACTATCAGTTTACAGTCAGCAGCATATCGTTTTTTTCAGATTTAGTCTACCACCTGCTTGCATGCAACTGCTGTGTCAGCATTGCCATGACGCAGGTGCAATCATGCCAAATGCCAGTGCAAATCCTTCTTCTTCATCCCTGCAGAGGGTAGCTGGATTTTGAGGTGCCGATGCAAACACCGCCACACAGACCATGACCCAGTCACCCATGCCTGTAGCAATTCCAGCTGCAACTGTGCCATGTTCCACAGTCCATGGGTATGCAACTGCAGTCACGCATGGAGCCATCACAAACAGGTAGGCCCACTGCATGTCTCTGCACCCTGGTCAGCTTGTTGGCAGGATGACACTTATTATTAACGCCCTTTGCAGAGCATGTGCAGACCTGCTAGCAGTCGGCCTGCCTGCCTATTGATACACCAATGCTTCCAGTGTTTCTGTGATGCTGAGCAAATTTGTGATGCGTGCTCGGCCAAGAGAACGCAGTCAAGCATTTCCAATTGGTTCAATGTTTTACAGATGATGGTCGATAAGGAAGTTCCCACTCTTGAGGGTCTGCTTGTCGGCACAAGGCTGTCTGATAACACTGTTCTCTCAGAGCTGCTGAATGCTGAGGCAGGCTTAGACGTCGACGTCAACAGACCGGACCTCATCAACAGGGGCAATGCTGCATAGCTTCATGATGATGACATTCCGTACATCTGGTTGTCTGGCTTTGTAGCGCAATGAACAAAAGCTAGGTAGCTTGCTGTAGGTCCTGCATGCAACACAAGACATACAGCTTGGGCTTAAAAAGCCCATAAACAGCCTGTGCCAGTTTGTTATATTCCAGAGCGACTGAACAACTCATTCAAATTTGCGAAACGGTACCCATGCTCAAGACAGCCCATCCCTATAGCCGTGCCCGCATCACTGCTGCACCACGCTCACAACGGATCTGCAGAGCTACTGCAAGTGAAGGGGCATGTTTGCCTAATAGGTACGCAGCAAGTCGTCAGCCATCACGCTGCAGCATTCTGAGCCAGGCTTTGCAGCTGTGTGATGGCTGAAAGATGGCTCCAGATGCAAGCTAGCAGCAACAGCCGATACCCAAGAGCATCGCATGAAAGTTACCATGTTGAGCTCGAAGAGCACCGTACGCCTCCGTCTGTTCGTCGCACAGCAAACAAAAGGCAGTCTATGCCTACGATCGTGCAGTCAGATACATCTCCTGACAGAAGCACAGCTACTCAAGGAATGTTTCGGGCAGGCAATGAACGTTTGTATGAGGCATACAACGACCTTCACTCCTTAGCACAGGACTTTGAGAAGCCGTTTGATGCACCAGCTATACTAGTGGTTGGACATCAGACTGATGGCAAGTCAGGTCAGCCTTGTCAAATTTGCTGGACACAGTCCTGAACATGCTCAGTCCTTCAAATGCATTTTTTTGGTCTGGCTTGGTAGCGTACACAGACATCTGCTGCAGCTTTGGTGGAAGCTCTGATGGGGTTCCAGTTCAACCACGTTGGTGGAGGTACAAAAACCAGGCGACCCATCACACTGCATATGAAGTACAATGCAGCCTGTGTACAGCCAAATTGCTTCCTCATTACTGAAGACTATGGTGAACAAGAGGTGACCCTTGAAGAGCTGCAGGTTAGTTCTGCTGCTGCCTTTGCATCATGCACACGCACTGACTCTGCTCTACTGGCAGCTTCTTGGGGCAGGCAGAGTGCACAACAGCAGCCCCAAACCAATTGCCCTGAGCTCATTTGAAGTAGTGCAGCATAAAGTGATAATTCCCAGCTGTCGTCCTGTCCTGCAGGACTACATTGAGAGTGAGAATGCAAGGTTGGAACGAGAGCAGCAGTTTTGGGCCAAGGAGATTGTGGTCAAGATTGAGTACAAGTTTTGTCCCAATCTGACAATCATTGACACACCTGGTGAGTCATCCTGATCCCAGCAAAGCTCAGACGCACACATGCAGGGTTCAACTCATGCTAGGCAAAGGGAATCATGCATGGCAAGTGCACCTGTCGCGACAGTTGTCACAAAGCTTGTTGCACAAGTGTGCATGCTATGTCAGGATGACATTTACACATGACACCTGATGCACCCAGACCAGTTAGCAGCCGCGCACTCCACCTGCACACTATCAGCATGGCAATGGTCTTGGAAACAAAAGCATTTCCCCCATCAAAGCTATGAGAAACTGTAGCGCAGCATGCACCAACAGTTGTGGCGTCAAAGCTAGCTGCTCCAATGTTGCAGCCCAGATCTAGCAAGCTGAATTGCATGCATGCAATAGCAAAGTTGCGCCATACACTACTGCATGACAGCATAAGGACCATGAGAACAAGCTGCAGAGCAGCGTCAAGTCTGCAAATCAGTCGTCTGTGAGGCAGTGCAGCCTTCTTGGCCTGCGCCATGACTGGCTGCAGCTCATCTCATTTGTTGGGAATGCACCAAACACAAGCCTTGCATATGGGCACAGCACATGACCTTGTGACCATCTCAGGTCATCAGTGGGTACATGGTCAACCTGGATTGCCAAGCAGGGCTGCGTGTTGCTTGTTGTCCATATAACTTCACAGTGCAGCTTGCAGCCTGAAGGCTCTGTTCAGGTGAGCTGATGGTGCACATGCTCTGCAGGGTTGATATCAGCAGCGCCAGGGAGGCGCAACAGCATCATGCAGAACAGCGCCAAGCAAGTGGAGGGCATGGTGCGCATGAAGATGGAGCAGAGGGAGTACATCATCCTGTGTCTGGAGGATACCAATGACTGGAGCAATGCCACCACGCGCCGCCTTGTCATGCAGGTACCGCCAGTCTGCTTTGTCGTATACATTGCAGCTGCAGTGAAGCAGGGAAAAGCCTGTGTTTCAAGGCAAAGGCATGCATACCAGTCTGCCTATAAATGTCTCTCCAGTAAAGTTGTACAAGATGCCCATATTTGTTGTATGATGTGTTGGGCCAGCTTCCGCAGTCTAAGCTAGTACAACGTGCAGACAGCAAGGTGTGCAGCGACAGGTGTGCTGCTAGTGCTCACAGGCTTGTTGCCAGTGCCTACAGCCACTACTGCAAAGCTGATAGCCCTTGGCATCTCCTTTTAAGTAGACATTGCATGATTTCTCTTTGGAGCACTTGCTCTGCAGATCCTTTTGTGGGACGTGTATCACATAGATCAGCCATGACCTGGCTTGCTGAACCGTAAAGCAGTGATATATCACCTGCTCAAAGGCTCATCCTTGCTTGCTGTTCATATGCCTATTGACGCACACAATGCTTGCAACTGACAGATGCATTGGTTTGATGCAGACAGATCCCCATCTGTCCAGGACAGTGGTTGTATCTACCAAGTTGGACACGCGCCTGCCCCAGTTTGCACGTGGGTCCGATGTTGAGATGTTTCTCAGGCCGCCAGGCCGCTTGCTGGAGCCTGGCATGCTGGGCGGCTGCCCTTTCTTTACGTGACCACCGCACCAAACTTGCCCACATGTCTTGTTCTGATGCCCTCTTGGTGTCTCTGCTCTGACATCCAGTCCTAGTCAGTTTCCAGTTCTGCCATTTGCAACCTCTGCTTTTGGCAGTGATGGCCAGGAGGAGGTTCCATCAATAAGCATACCACATGTTGCATCACACACAAGACAAACAACCATTGCAGAAGCAGCCCAACATATCTTCCAAATATGGTCACAGATGTTTAAAAATGATGACACAAAGTATCTGTTGCTTTATGCAACATGCTGCAGTCTGTCAAAGGGCGCGCTGTCTGCCATTGGGATCGGCAGTATATAGACTAAGTGTATTCAATAAGCAGCTCTGATGTCTGGGTTTGGTGAACAGGTCAGTGCCATCTGGGAGAGTGGGGAATGCCAAAGATGCCATCTTCCGTAGCAATGACCACTTCAGGCAGGCTGTAGCAGAGCGGGAGGAGTGCGATGTGGCTGAGCTGCAGCACCGGCTGGACCGCAGCCTGGAGAAGGCTGAGAGGGCGCGTATTGGTGTTGGCCAGCTCAGGAGGTTCCTGGAGCAGCTGCTGCAGCGAAGGTATATTGTCACCTAGTTGCCAGTAAGTAGAAGTGACAGTGTGGTTCTGAAGGAGCCGGCAGAGGGTCATGTATGTCTGCAAAAGGAGGACAAGTGCATTCCATGGCGTTGACTAGGTTCCGAGAGAGCAGGCTGATCAGCCTGGAAATTGCTTTTTGGTGTATGCCCTCCTGGTCCTGCAGCGTTCAGAGCACATGACATGACACTGTTGCCTTTGTATGTACAGCAACCAGCAATGTGGCCTAAGTACCAGTTTTGCATGCTACTGTAACACATGGATTCATGGCAGATATTTGGAGAATGT
>JAABUH010005190.1_pt1 | contig 10322 bp, 11 predicted proteins | sample 5559121 | NCBI WGS metagenome assembly JAABUH01 (sample SAMN10711871, study PRJNA513364) | rock metagenome | isolation source: Antarctica rocks | place: Antarctica: Victoria Land, Battleship Promontory nord | collected 2015-12-28 | reverse complement strand
CATTCCCATTACTGTAGGTATACTTTGTGCAGATAGCCTAATCACAGTGAACATTTCCGGCCCTGTCATATCTTCTTGTATGTTGATTGCAGCGTTATATGCAAGCTTGCCTTTGCCATTGTCTTGATAGATTGGATCTCAGATACACGTCCCCAAAAATGCACTGGTTTGCGGAGTCCGGTGGAATGCCTGGATCATAGGTATTGTGTCAGATAACAGATGCAGATCTGCAAGGTTGTGTTAGGCTGCGCAATGCACTGCCTTTGCCATTGTTGTCAGCCTAGACTGACATCACCTGCTGCTGATGCTCTCTTTCAGCAGTTTAGGCTGCAACTAAGGATGGTATGTCGTCCCTTGATCTCTTGTTGCGACCACCCATGTGTCACAATGATTACAGTGACAACCAGCCACAGTATTTGCAGGTCCAGCTACCTGTCTGACCCCAGGGTAGCTGTGATTTATCACGTGTTGGCTTCACAGAAGTTGTGAAAGCTGAGCATACACGGTTCATTGATCTCAGGTAGTGCAGCTGAAGGGTGCTGCAAGACCACGTCACCACTTGCTTGCATGTTGCTTCATCGCCCTTAAGCTCTCATCTCTCTGTGAGTCCGTGATTGCGTATCTCCGCGCACGGATGCCGCGTGCATCACGTGGCGCCGCGCCTCCGTAACCTCATTGCCGGCGGTGGCAAGAATAAATGACTAAACACAAATGCGCTCAGCTGTACATTTGGCGCACTTCTAAATGCGCTAAGGAAACAATTTATGGGGGAATCTCCTTACAGCCGCATCAGCCAATTTTGCAGCCGCATTTAGGAACGTACGTGACCCACGTGCCCAGCGAGGACACGATCTGGCACCAGAAGACTTGTCCGTGTAGGCGCGACGTTCCTGTCACGTCACCAAAAGTCGCACCATTTGCGAGGTGTGGAACGGCTTGTGCATATGCGGCCTTCCAGTGAGGTTGTCTTGGCAGCGCGACCTTGACAACAGGCACCTCGAATTCGCGATGAGTGTTGCTATATACTTTCATGTTTCTCAAATGTGGATTGCGCGGCTACAGGTGGTCGTTGTTCACTGAATTCGTTGCAATGAGTCAGCTCAGTTGCAATCTGTCTGCTTGGCTGGCATTACGCTTATCAATCTGCACGTCGTCTGCCCACGGTCTGTAAGCCCTGCTTCCAGCTCGTAGAATTACGAGCTGTCTGCCCAGCATTGTCACCTTTGCTACAAATTCGTCAGCTGGGCTACAACTCGTCAGAGCAGCTGCAACCTGTCAGCTTCTCTCAGCAGCTCTTCTCAAAAGCAATTGTTATCACAAACTCTGTTCAAGCAATCCAGCTTTGCTCAGCTGCCCAACATTCAGCGTCACTGATGCCTCCTCGGAAGACTCAATGGTGTGCAGAAGTGCTGCTGCTACCTGGCCCAGCTGCTGTGTGTGTTGTCCTGAATGTTCTGCTCAAACTTGCTCTTGCAGATGTATCGCACCATGTGATCTTCCACGTGCATGTCTGAAAGTGTCCGTATTATTGAATATTAAAAGAAACAAGGATTCCGAAACTAGTTCGAAAATCTTTGGTTGCTTATTATGTAAAACCAGAAAAATGTAAATGTTTCATAGCTGCAAGATTGGGTTTGAAAGCAGCGTTGCCCCAAGGTGCGAGGGCTTCCAGCAGAACATACGTGATGCATTAAAGCTTTATGAGCACGTGACTGATGTGATGATGCAATATGCTGCGCATCCAGCTGACTCTAGATCTTTCATCAGCGTCATTGTTTTACAGTAGTGTCTTTGGGAAAGTATTGCAGAAAGAGCATGGGATACTGCTGGCTAACCCCGGCCAGTACTAGTGCTTATACGAACTCACTTTGAAATTCTGTTTGTCGACTCCAAACAACCAGATCTATGTGTCTTCTCAGTGGTACGTCACAATGATTGCCACATGTGATCACCGTCATCTTGTTTATACAAATTGAACTGGTACAGAATGAACTGGTAGGTATTAAGAAAGCGGTCACGTCAGCTCGGCTGGTATCTGTCAGCCGCACAATGTCAGCTCCGCTGTGACTGGTCAGCTCGGCTGTATCTGGTCAGCTCGGCTGCAGTGTGCCAGATTGTCAGCTCCTCCGTGAATTCCAAGCTCAGCTTATGATGCAATTACATGCTGCAATTCCTTGGCCCAACCGTGACCTGTCAACTCAGCCTCACACTGTCATGGATCTGCAGGTTTGTGAATCATCAGGTGGGGACACAGCCTCAGCAACTGCAGGGTGCACTGATAAGCTTGAGTTTTGATGGCCCAGCACAGACACATGGAGAGGTTTGCACGTACTGATGCTGCCATGGCTTCATGTTTGCAGCTACATGTAAAACTTGACTATCTGCAAGATTATTTGCAGTGCCTCTTTGTCCTGCAGACCCTCCAATGGCCATCCGTCTGCAGGATAGCAGCTTGTCAAACAATGCGCCGTAAAAAATCCAGCCGAAGCACAGCGCTCAGAAAAGCAATGCAAGCACATATAGTGGTTGCTGACCGAGACATCATGTTCACAAAACAACATCGTTTGGTGCACCACTGAACCATAATCATAAATGGGGTTACATGCTATGCAACTCTTAAATCACTGCTGCATTTGATGATGTATTGTGACTGCGCATTGGACCCACAGCATATGTGCCCATTTTCAATGCAGCGCTCGGATGCGCTGAACAAACATCAGCATTGCAGAAGGTTCTCTGCGACACAAGCACTACCACTGGAACCAGAACACAGGCAGTCCAACTAAAGAGCATTCCCTGAAGCTCTGACAATGCTATCAACCTTAGCAATCTGAGCAACACTTCAAGGCTTACTGGCAACGCACATCACAAACATGTTGCTGTGCTTGTCTTCCACCATTTGGTCTGCACTCATCATGCTTTTGCCGAGAGCAATACCTTTGGCAAATAACTCTTCCTTTACGGCAACACCATCAGCTTTAGAAAGCGTTGACAGAGTGGGAAAGAAGGGTCTAAACCCTTCTGCCATTATCTCCCAACCCTTTTCAACATAAACATCAAGCGGCAATGGCTTGCCCAGTAAGAATTCATGAGCCTTTTCAACCTGCACAAGCACCAACAGTATGTGAGTTGAGATTGACAAGCACATTGCACTATGTTTTGGATGCACCACAAGATGAGTCCTTGCAAGGAGAACTTTGCTGTGCTTGCATCAAGAACTTTACCCGCAAATTGGTGGACTCAAACACAGGCAATGGCAATAGCAACAGCGGCTCCTTAAATTAAGCACAGTGTTGCTGAGAAGCTTTGGCACCTTGATGTTTTCAAAGCCCGCTGCTTGCAAGATATTGACATCGCTTTCTTCGCTGGGAATCTGTGCAAAGGGCTGTCTAGAACTGTTGAGGCCTTGCTCTTGGAGAAGCTGATGCATCAACGGCAGCAGTGGAGTGTAAGGAGCCTGCTGAACAAAACTGCTTGATTGCTTTTGGCATAGATGCATAATTGGTCTGTGACTGTATATCCACAGGTTGCAACGCCTGGAAATTTGGCAAGAACACAGTCTGTGATGGACAAGCAAGCCCGCAAAAGCTGTAAGTCAACAGCAGGTATCATACAACACTTGCGTTGCATGGTGCAACGCAAATAACTACCGACCTCGGGTGTGTTGTAAGCAAAGAGTCCGCCAGATTTCAGCCATGCATGGACCTTATCGGCAATGATCCGCATATCGAGGTAAGGCACTGAGGAGGCGCACAAAATTGCATCAAATGAATTGTCTTGAAAGGTTGCTTTCTCCACATCTCCCACAGTAAAACAAATATTGGTACATTGTGAAAAGTGCAATTTATCTTTAGCCTGCAGGGATTATGATCCACACTCTTCGCATGCATAGGCTGTGCAAATTCCATGTCAACATGCAAAAGACAAGCACCTGTCGAATGCCTGGCCATTGCTTCAACTGAACCATTTGGACCTATGGTCCCCGCGGCACGGGCCGGGCCGGGCCGCGGCACGGGCACGGGCCGGGCCTGCCGGCAGTGGCCTGCCGGTGCGGGGGTTCCTGGCAGCGGACCGCCATGGGGTTCGGCACTGTATCCACTCTTCTGGCACTGAAACCTGAAACGACCAGGCCATATATTCATCCCAATGCTGTTTGCTACATGTCAAACACAAGTCTGTTCTTTTCAGGAGCAACAGCAACTCATTTGAATACTCACCAGTCCTCTGCCAAGGAAGTGTCGTTTCATGAAGCTGGTATGCTCCCAGCCTGCGGCTATTGCAAAGGCCTGCAGAGCCGCAAGGGGATTCTTCTCAAGGTAAGCCTGCGCCAGTGTACCTGCAAAGCCAGACATGTTCGTTGACCTGAGCATGAAGCTTGTCATGTACTGCATTATCAGGCAGATTACCTGATTGCCAGTGGCCCCAGATAGAAAGCAAATCAACCCCCGCTCCACCACTTGCCAGGAGGATCACCCCTGAGTCCCTGCATGAACCGTACATTTTGCTGAACTTGGGCCACGTCGTCTAGTAACCTAACACCCAAGTGTTTGATCTTGCAAACACAGAGGCATATCTCAAGGCATGAACCACACATTTGGAATGCAAGCCTGAACTGCCAACAGTGCAGTGATGTCCATTGCCTCAAAGTGTGGCGACTCACAATAGTCTGAGATCTCTTTTGACTGGATTAACTGCTCCAAATCAGCACTAGCGTGCCCTCAAACTTTTGACTGCTGCTTGATTCATGTCATGTGTCAAGCTGAATCAACAGGCTTGAGGCTTCTTTACTGAGTGTGATCTTACTTTCTGTCATAAAAAGTATGCAGCCTGAATGAATGGGCGAAGCTCCCCGCAAATGTGAGGACATTGATCTTACAGACTTTTGAAAAGCTGTTGATTGGGTAAAGTCAGCACGATACATGATGCTTAGGAGGCAACAAAGGGCATGTGTGTGCAGGTTTGAGTACATTATATACAAGATTTCTCTTCCATTGCCTCACTGCATTGGCGCAACATCGCATGCACTAGTTTGAAAACATGGCTACCGACCTGAACAAGTGAAGCACCTTAGTCTTCACGACTGGATTTCCCTCTATCTCTTGCAGGATGCTTTGCAGTGGTTTCACGAGGGCGCTCCGGTCCTGTTTCTTGTCAACGTGGTAGAGGTCGTGAAACAAGAGTCTGTATGACCACCTGCATCAAACATGCATGATTACCTTGACTGCACAGCACCACAACACTTTAGACAGCCAGTATCAGAACACTTGCATGCATCCTGAATGTGATGGCCACATGGTTCTTGCAGTTCCAAGCAAAACACCTGGGAATCGCCAACACCTGGATCCCTCTTTCAGGCGTATCTCAGCTGAAAAGCAGGCCAATTCAGAATGCAATGCCAAACTAGGTTGTGCGCTTAAATGCTTTTCAATTTCTGAACATGATGGCTGTGACTACAGGACATGAATGTATTGTGAGGACTTCCAAGTGAACTTGCCAGCTGTTGTCTTGAGCCTCAATCTTTTGCAGGAGGTCCAGACCGGTGAGGTTCAGAGTGAACACAAGGAGGTCAGCAAGCGCCCCACATGCGTCCAGATGCGGCAGACGGTGGCGACAGAAGCCGCTGTAACGGAGCCATCCAAATCGGTTGATCTTGCCTGTTCTCAATGAACTGCAACATAGAACTTGCCAATGAGAAAGTCAGCAACAGTCATGTCATTGAGCAATCATAGGAGCAAATCAACATCTAGGTGAGTCAGAAATGCGTGACGCAGTTGTTTGACACGCTATTGTATGTATGTCCTTCTTACTTACCACGTCACTGGCTGCATTGGTGAAGGGGTAGACCGCACCACTGGTGTCAATGCCAGAAGACTGAGCTTTGCGTCCATGAGGTCGTCGCCTGAGACATCGTGCTGTGAGTTGCTGGCATGCACATAAGCAGTCCATTGTAATCTTCATACAACAGCAAACAAAACAGCCAACCTCTGAAACCCATGCTTGTCCCCAGTAGTACCATTGCTGCAACTTTGAATCCACTCCAATGATCTGAATGTCTGATGCATGCATCAAGTAGCCTTTCAACCTCATCCTCATCAAGGGACGTAGCTGAAAAGCCATTCCTCAATGGATCGCTGTCCACACCTGCAGGCAAAATGGCATAAAGATTTGCGTGAGAGTGTGGAGACAACAGCATTGCTTACCAATCCTAGCCTCAGTCGTGGCAGCCAAGGCTTTTGAGGAGGCTGATCTAATGAGTGTCTCTTTTGAGAAGTTTTCACCATATGGAGGCGGCACCCCTCTCTGGAGCTCTCTGCGTGTGAAAGTGAAGCATGTGAATTTCATGCATGAACTGCCTGTTCAACATGCACTCTCTGCAAATGCTCATACCGTATGCGTGACAGGGCTTTTCGGGCAACTCTGATGGTGCCAAAAGGGTCTTTGCTTTTTTTCTGTATCATCTCCTCCAGCAAGTCCTGGGACACCATGCAGTATTGATGCAGAGGCTGTACGGCCATATCACAGGCTGCACAACACTTTGGGCCCAACCTTACTTGCAAAGCTTACCTCCATGAAAACAAGGCACTTGGTGATGGGATGGATACATAAGTCAAGTCCCTTCTTGTCGCACCAATCCTACAGCATCGACACAATGTTAAGTAGCACAGCCACAGTCTTATGTTAAAAGACTTGAGTTCTTTGAGGACTTCAATGATCTTTGCAGTTACAATTGCATACCAGCCACTTCCAGAGTGGCGTGCAATAAGAGTCTTGTGTGTTCTTGGCAAGCCCACCCCACAATGTCTCATATTTTCTCTGCCATATGGCATTTGCATTCATCCTGGTTTGCACAGTATGGTCAGCTAGTCGTGGGTTGTTTTTGTCTGACAAAACTGAATAAAGGCAGCCAGCAGCTTACAAGTCGGTGTCTTGTTGCAAAGCTACAGCATCTGGTCCGGCGTATGTGGCGTGCATAAGGGCCATTATATCATCTCTGGGACGTGGTCTCTGCCCCCCCATTCAGTCCAGCAGTGGTCACATATTGGGAGCCAGCCAGCCTTATGCTTGGTCCAGTGTCAAGTACCGTGTCACAAATACATGCAAGTCTTACCCTATAGCATGGCAGACTGAAAGTGATGGCCAATGTCTATCAGCAGTAGTCGTAACGTGAATTGCCAGCAATGATTGCAGCCCTGACCCTGACAGGATCAGCATGGGGTTCCTTGATGCTCGCCTGCCACCGACGGCTCGGCGGTGGGGTCGTGAGGTGACTAATGGCTGATGAGGAAGATCGGAGCTCGGGCTCAGCTACCTTCGCTGCTGCTTGCAGGACTTTGACGTGCTGCGAGATAGCCTGCGCAGAAGCTTTTCGTGTTGGTTGCGTCAAAACTCATGGCGCTCTTGTGAGGGCTTCAGCAGCGAAGTGATACGTTCCGTGCTGTCGTAATGTCCGCAGGCATGCTCTACACGACATCAACTTTTGTCACTGGGCTCACGGCCGGGATAACTTTGCCTTATGCTTTGCACATTTTGGAAAACCGTATGAGATGACGCGTTGCCACGTCTGCTACGCTATGCAAGGTCGGTCTTTGTCAAGAACTCGCTTTACAGTAATGTTTCAGTAATACACTGAGTGACCAGCTTTGTCGAAGCCTTGAATCTCTTCACTTCTTGCTCATAAGCTAGCTGAAACGACCTGCCAGTCTAGGGAAATATACTGTACTTCATGTGCAACCTCAAGTGTATACTCGATGGTCACATGTTTGACCAAGCACTTGCAAGGTTTTGAATTGCATCGTTGAAACCATGCATCCTCCTACAGTGTGTCGTGCATGGAAGCCTGTAACAGGTGCTCCCACTGCGTTTGCATTTTGTACCCAAAAAGAGAGCTTCTAATACACTCAAGCACTCAACAAAGGTTGCTTTCACATATTAATTGCACAGACACTTAACATGGACAAACCAGGCCAAGCACATTTGCTGAGCGTGCTTTATCTTTTGCCATTATCAAGATGTGCAGCAAGCCGTGCGACTTTTGAGATAAAAATGAAACATCACTGCAAGCTGGTTTGAACCGTTGTGTTGTGCAAAACACAAAAACATAATGTCATAATCAATTGTCTATATCTTTAGAGTAAGTGCAATGCAACCCATCATGATGCACCAGATGAGAAGCTTTGCACATCTTTGAAGCGAGTTTGCCTGTCAGATGAGTAGGCACAATGAAACAAGTCACGGGATAGGCTTGCATCATGAGCAGTAGTGCTGCTTAGAGCTTGAGCTTCCTCCTTAGATGCTGGTATCACAGCTCTAGTGACGTCAGGCGGTAATTGTTGCTTGTTTGCTTTTTGAGCATATAGCCATAACGGACTTTGCCAAACGCTTGTCTGGACTCAAAATCCAAACTCGGACATGTGAGCGTTCTTTTACAATCACACTCAGATGTCCAAGAAACAACCATATGGAGGTATAAGTCAAGCTATGCCAACACTTGTCTGGACTAAGAACTCAAATGTGTAAACATGTGAGCATGATCTAACAATCACACCATGTCCAAAATGTCCAGAATACAAACAGATGGAGGTACGAGGCAGCTGTTGGCCATGTTTCAAGGATCACGCTGAGACGTCCAAGAGACAAACAGATGCAGATACAAGTCAAGCTATGCCAAGACTGGTCTGGACAATTCACACCTATGCACATGTGAGCGTCATCTAACAAATACACTCAGATTTCCAGACAATAAACAAACGGAGGTATGAGTCGGCTATTGGCCATTGCTGTTTTGCAAACACTGTCCAAAGATGCACACTTCTGAAGATGTTATAACAATCACGCTGAGATGGCCGAGAAACAAATAAAGCGCCGCGACATGTTCAGTGTTGCTATGCAAGGTAAGTACACATGCTCTTAACATACTGCAGAGGGCCTCCAAGTGTGTACAGGGCCGTTGCAAGCTAGTAGTCCTCATGGAATACCAGAGTACTTTTTTCTTTTTTTTGGACAATGAACAACAAATGACAGGCAAGCTGTCATTTGTTGTTCGTTACCAGCAGAGTCGCCTAAATGTCTTGAATGTACAATGTATTGCGGCACAAAGATGTATCACGGTTGAACTGGTTCATGCACTCAATTGCCTTCATTCTCATGCCTTTATGTTCAATGCTGAAGTGTCCATCATGATTGACTCGTCAAAATAGCTACAACAGTAGCAGATCAGGGACAGGTCACAAGAGGACGACTTTTGATTGCATATTTGGCAAGTGCTAAAACCAATGTATAACATTCGATTCGAAAGTGTTTTTCAAAAACATTTGGACCGAAATCAAATTTGTGTTTAGCTTGAGCCATGAAAGATTTCACACATGGAACAATCATCTTTTCAACATGAATTCATTCCGTGAAATACACCTGGAATAAAATTTCTATATCTGCAGTACAATCATAATTTCGATCGTGGAATTCTTGAAGGAATGCTGAGACCAGCTTGTTTTGGCAGAACGCACGCGGCACACATTCTTTGAAAGGAACCCGTCAAGTGTTTAGTATCTTCTAGCTGGAGACCAAGATAGTACATGTGATTCTTGAGCAATTTTGTAGCACCACCCCATGTCCAGTTGCATAGCAGCACAAACAGCAGTCTTCAGCCATACATGGGCGTTGCCTTATGAGCATTTGGTCACTTCTGGATGAATGCTCTTCCAGCATGGACGAACGACATGTCTCACAAAGGCGCACAACTGTCGATCTTGGTATAGCCATATGGGTCAATCAAACAGTTACCATTACTTTTCATAGTTGACTATCTTGCGATGCTTTCAAACACAGGATCGATAGCAATTCACTTTCAAGAAACAGTACAGCGCTAGTGGATTTTGAATCTTTTTTGATGTCAAAAAAAGATTGGACAAACACTGCTGACGTTGATATAGCCGAATGGTAGAATCGAACAATCATCATGAATTTTTCACTTATCCAATATCTTGAGATGCTTCCAACATATCAACCATGAACATGCATAGCAATTCACTTCCAACAAACAGGATAGCAGTAGTGGATTTGGGATATGATAGACGAAAAATTCGTGCAGATGAACATTTGATTGTGCACGATATACTACATACAAAAGTTGAATATCCAGCTTGTTTTTAATATCAAAAAAAGATCGGACAAAACTGCTGACGTTGATATACCCAAATGGTCGAATCGAACAGTTATCATGTTTGTTGACTTATCGAATATCTTGGGATGTTTTCAAGAAAATGTCAATGTCTCATCAAGCCTGACCAACAACAGGATATGACCTTACTGGACTTCCATTGATT
>JAABUH010005189.1_pt1 | contig 10323 bp, 12 predicted proteins | sample 5559121 | NCBI WGS metagenome assembly JAABUH01 (sample SAMN10711871, study PRJNA513364) | rock metagenome | isolation source: Antarctica rocks | place: Antarctica: Victoria Land, Battleship Promontory nord | collected 2015-12-28 | reverse complement strand
GGCGGGTGCGGCGCAGGATTCCCGCCTACGCGCATTTACAGATATGAAACCCACCCATTCCACCGAATCCACAAGGAATAAGCCGCGCCGCGCCTGATTGCGGCGCGCGCCGCGGGCGCCAGGCAATGGCAAGACGCTGCTGGCCAAGGCGCTGGCGGCCGAGGCCAACGCGACCTTCTTCGCCATCTCGGCCTCCTCGCTCACGTCCAAGTGGCACGGCGAGGCGGAGAAGCTGGCGCGCCTGGCCTCACCCTACCCCTATACTATCCCTGACCCCTGACCTGAGAAGTTGGCGCCAGCCTCCACACGCCATGCTTGTGTCACGGCCTCTTGCTGTTCCCAAATGTGACATCTCATGCCTAGAGGACAAAGGGTTGCATGCTCTCATATGTGTGTTTACTGACAGGAGCCATCAACTGCGACACATCTGCAGCAAGCAAGGTCTGATTGACCCCGCTGGCGCTGTCATGCGCAAGGCGCGCAGCGCCTCGCGTCGCCAGCGCGGGCCGCCGAGCTGCCAGCGCGCTGAAGCGGCGCGCGGCGCAGGTGCGCGCGCTGTTCGCGGTGGCCGCGGAGATGCAGCCGGCGGTCATCTTCATCGACGAGATCGACAGCATCCTGTCGGAGCGCTCGGCGGCCGAGCACGAGGCCAGCCGGCGCCTGAAGACGCAGTTCCTGATCGAGTTCGACGGCGTGTCGGCCGGCAGCGAGCGCGTGGTCGTCGTCGGCGCGACCAACCGCCCGCAGGAGCTGGACGAGGCCGTGCGGCGCGGCCCCGGCCTGAACCCTAAACCCTGCACGCCTGCACCGCCGGCCAGGCCCGCCCGGCGCCTCAAGGCCTGTGGAGTCTCCTCTCTAGCTGCACTGCATGAGGCAAGTCTGCGTGACCTGGGTATCCGGCAAGACCAGGGTACCCAAGTCGAGCGGGCCGCCACCTCGGAGGCGGCAGCCGCTGGTGCTGAGGCCGCAGCATGCAGAGCGTGAGCCGGCGGCGCGCAGGCGGCGGCTGGTCAAGCGCGTGTACATCCCGATGCCCGACGCGGCTGCCCGGCGCGCGCTGCTGGCGCACATGCTGGCCGGGCAGCCGGCGCGGCTGTCGGCGGGCGACGCGGGGGCGCTCGCGCGCCGGACCGAGGGCTACTCCGGCTCGGACCTGGCCGCGCTCTGCCGCGAGGCCGCCATGGTGCCGCTGCGGTGCGGCGCGCGCGCCCCGCGCCCCGCAGTCCCGGGCGCCTGTACTGGCTCAGCTGCGCCGGCCGCCCTGCCTGTTCAGGCGCGGCATGTGCCCCTGGATGAGTGCGAGCGTAGGACGCTGCCATTCGCAAAGCAGCGTGTCTGGGAAGCGCATGCGCGCCTGCGGCCCGCGCTGCTGCGAGGCGAGGCGGCTCTGGGGCTCCGCGCGGCGGCGTGGCGAGCCGAAGGGGCTGCGCGTGGCAGGGAGCTGGGCGCGGCGGTGAGCACGGTGAGCGCGGACCAGGTGCGGCCGATCCAGGCGCGCGACTTCGAGGTCGCGTTGCAGGCCATCCGGCCCTCGGTCGGCCCCGAGCAGCTGTCCGCATTCGAGGAGTGGACGCGCCTGTACGGCTCCGCCGGCTAGGCGCGAGCGCTGCCGCGCCCGGCCGCGCGCACGGCGTGGTGCCGGCGGCGGGCACGTCGAGGGAGGAATGCGCCTGTGCGGGCCGGGCGGGGGCGCGCGCCGAGCCTGGAGACCAGTGTTCCCTGGATCTCCTCCATGGTGAGGCCAGTGACTCCTGCCTGGGAAGGCGCCCATCACAGGTGCGATAGGCTAGCAGCACAGCGCACGTTTGCATATGTCCTTCGCTTACTGTACATCCCAGCTCTGCCATTGCTTCAGTTGCCATGTCCGCTGCAGGTATGTAGGAGCCCCAGTTGCTGCACGGCACATTAAACAGCGGATTCGGCACTTCCTTACGCAAGTGCATGATGATGCCAAATATGGGGATATATCACACAACGGCAGCTGCATGCCACCCAATGACTGATCAAACATGAGCATAGGTTGCCATGCACATCGTCCAGCCTCGACCCTACCTATCAACACACCGGTTGTGCACATGGACTCGACACTAGTGTACATGGCAGTGACAGTGTTGCTGCTCCCTGGCACTTGCTTGCAAGCAGGTCCCATGCTACCTGGGGCACGCGGAAGTGCGCCTTGAGTTTAGGCGTGTTGGGCTGCAGCGCGCCGCAGCGCTGCACTTGTGTACAGGGCAGTGCATAGGGGGCATTGCCGCTCCCTGGCACGCACTTGCAAGCAGTCCCCATGCTACCTGGGGCACGCACTGATATGCGCCTTGAGCTTGGGCATGTTGGCCTGCGCCGCGCCGCAGCGGTTGCATCGCAGCGGCACCTTGAGCAGCGCCTCGGCGGCCGCGCGGTCGACGCCGACGCGCCCGTGCGCCAGCAGGTCGGCGCGCACGGCGGCGAGCGGCAGCAGGAAGGCCGTGGTGAAGCTGTTCCAGTGCTGCTTGGTCTTCAGCCTGTCCGAGTCAAAGTCCTGCGCGGCACACGCGCGGTGGGCCCCGGCGTGCCCGCTCCAGGCTCCTGCGCGGCGCGCGCGCGGCGAGCGCGGCCAGCCGGCAGCGCGGTGACGGTCGCAACTGGCCCGCGAACTGCAAAGCACCGTCGCGCACGCCACAGCAGCAAGGAAGCGTCAGCGCGACGTGGCGCAGCAAGCAGCTGTGCTGCGCATGTTTTGCACTGGCCTGGCTGCATTCTCTGTGTCGAGCTGCGCACATGCAGTCCGCGGCAGCGCGGGTCGAACCCGATCATGGCCGCCCTCCTCACGCACTCCAACAGCCAGTCACGGCCTCCAGATCACATGATGTGAGAGACAGGGTCACTGTGACCCTCGCGCGCACCGTGGAGACGACGTGCAGGTGCAGGTGCTGCATGCTCGGCACCGCGTGAAAGCCTGCGCCCGGACGCCGCGCGTCAGGCCATGGACGGCGCCTGCGCAGCGCATCAGCCGCCGCCAACCAGCCTCACCAAGACCCGGCAGAGGGGGCAGCCTCTGCCGCACAGGCAGGCAAAAGCAGGGCGCGGCGCGCGCACCCATCACAAAGCTGGGCAGGGCCGGGTCGCTGCTTCGCTGCCGCGCCTCCCACGCCTCCGCCACCGCCTGCAGGCGCGCCCCGCAGGCCGTCGGCTCGTGAGAGTGCACGATCGCGCGCCTCCCCCGGCGCCTCGCGCGCACGGGCACGCCCGTCGCTGCTTGCCACGCGGCTCACCCAGCGCGTGCCACGTGCCCTGGACCAGACTCTGCGCCCCGTGCGCCTGGGGCTGCAGAGCAGAAAGGGTTATGCATCAGAGCGCTCTCAGACCGGCTCGCAAGGCTGCTGACTGTGCAGCAGCAGGCCTGCAACCTTCACAGAACCTCACCCTGCACGCGCAGCGCGCCAGGCATGCGCGCCAGCAGCGGCAGCCGGCACCCCTGCACCCCCGGCCCGCACGCGCGGCGCGCCTGCATGCGCGCCAGCAGCGGCAGGTGCGTGGTCGTCAGGTCCGCGACGCCGTCCAGGCCGGCCGCGCGCGGCAGCACGAGCGCATGCGCGCGCGCCTTGGGGAACGCGTCGCGGATGAGCACGCACTCCTCGTCCAGCGCGAGCACCGCCTCCGGGTGCCTGCGCAGGGCAGGGCGCTCTTATATTCGCTCGCGTCTGCTCCCCATGTGCTCGCCCGCTGGCGCCCACAAAGCGCTCGGGCGGCCCAGCTGCGGTCGGTGCCCTACGCAGGCACGCCTGGCACCCAGCCCCGCGCGCGCGCTGCCGCTGTCTGGGCCGGGGTTGAGCGGCGCCTGCGTGCATGAGGCACTAACAAGTGCGCTCGACGGGTCAGCGGCAGGCATGTCGCCGCGCCCGTTGAGCGGACGTGCGCCAAAGCCCCGACCTCTTGTCAGGCGAGGCGTTGCATGCTCACACGCAAACGCGTCTGCTGTGGCGCGGGCCCCGTGCAGACGAGCCGCACACCATGCTTGGTGGGCGGAGCCGCACAGGGTGCACGCTGCGCCGCAGCGCCGTGCAACCAGGTGCCTGTCTTGCACTCTGGCGAGCAGAAGGCCGAATCCAAAACCTTGAGCAAAAAAGGGGTCACCGCACAGTAAGGACTGCCGGCACGCCCGCTGTCATCTCCCGCTGTAACGGCATCGTGGCTCGGCATGCACGCCACGCTGCCGCAGGCAAGCGCAGCCGCAGCGACGTGCTTGGCCCCCGCGCCCGCACCGCTCCGGGTGGAGCGCAATGTCGCGCAGCGCGGCGTTCCAGGCGCCGCCGCCGCCGCGCGGCCGAGCGGCGCCCCGCCCCGCCTGCCCTGGGCCCGGCCCTGGAGCGGCTCCCGGCGCGGCCGCGGCCGGTGCGCGCGCGGCCGCCATCAGCGCCTGCAGCGCGTTCTTGCCGCCGCCGCCGGCCCCACTGCTGCCACCGCCGCCGCCGCCGCCGCCGCCCGCGGCGCCGCTTCTGCTGCCGCCGCCGCCGTCGCCGCCACCGCCGTCGCCCGCCGCTGCGCTGAAGGGCCGCCCTGCTTGCAGGAGAGCGGCGGCACGCGCACTAGTCATATAGGCGCCGGCGGGCCCGCCGCCCGGCTGCTCCGGCCCGGAGCCCGGGCCTCCGGCATGCGACTGCGCGGCGCAATCGTCCTCGTCCTCTGGCGAGACCGGCGGCGGCTGCCCGAGCTGCATCCACAGAGGCGGCCGCGGCTGGGAGCCCGGAGGCCCGGGGCCGCGGCGGGGGACTACGAGGCCGGGCTCGGTTGCCTGTGCCTAGGCGCCGAGGCCACGCCCCCGCGCCGCGCCCTCCTCCGGCGGGGCTCTCCAAACGAAGGTTGGGACCCGCCCGCCGTAGTCCGCCGCCACGGAGTCCAGGGTCGCCTGAAGCATCTCTGCTCGGGTGGTCAGGCCCCGGACTGCAGGCGCCTGGGCCTGCGGCGGCTCGGGAGGCTCCGGGCAGCCGGGGCGCGGCGCCTTGGCGGGCGGCGCGGGCGCCGCGGCCGCAGGGTCGCGTTCGCGCTTTGGAGCGGCGGCGCGCTGTGCGGATGCGCGACCTGCAGCGGCCGAGGCGGGCGGCGCGGGCGCCGCGGCCGCGGGGTCGAGCTCGCGCTTTGGAGCGGTGGCGCCCTGTGCGGATGTGCGACCTGCAGCGGCCGAAGCGCACGCATGAGGAGTCAGCTGAAGCACCTGTCCGCAGGGAGCGGCCTCCCAGGCATGCTCTGGGCTTGCGCGCAATGCCGCCACAGAAGCACATAGCTCCGCATTGGATTGCGACCATGCAGGACTCTGCGACTACATCATGCTGAGTCATGCAGACACCATGTTGACATCCTGCCAGCGGGCGCGCACCCCAGAGGCGCTCGAGCGGGTTTGGGGGCAGCGCGGCGGCGGGGTTCAGCACTTCAATTGTCCCAAAGCAGACCCACGAATGCAGCGCGGCAGCCACCTCGGCGTCTGTGTTGCACACCTACCCATGGAGGCACCGGCTGCATGTCAGCATCGGGGAGCGAGCCTGACACGGCAGGCATAAAGAAGTGTGCGGCGGGTTAACAGGCGACTGCTGTGAGACGTGTCACCAATGTGAAGCTGGCACAGACACCACGGCCCACCACCGCAGCAGAGCAGAGCAGCCAGAACCGCAACTTTGAGCACTGCAAGGAGGCTGCGCAGGTCAGCGGCGCTGACACGCCACACAGGCAGCACCCGCACTCTCGCAGCCTGTGGAGCGCACCCTGATGCTCGCCAGGCCCTCATGCAGCCGCGGGGGCGCCGCCGCCAGCATGCGGTGCATGCGCAGCGACGCCGTCCTGGGCAGGCGCACACGCTCACCGGGCTGCTGTGCCGTGCAGGTGCAACGCTCGCTGCTGCCGCCTCTTCTCGACATCCAATGCGCTTCGTGGCCGCGCGCGATGCGCATGGCACACTGCCTGGTCACCATGCGCGATTGCACAGGCGAAGGATCAAGGGATCAGTGTGGCCGCTGCCCGGCAGAGCTATGCCAGGGCCCTTGTGCGCAGCGCACAAAGCCTGCCAGGAGCCATGAGCAGCGGCCGCACTCGACCCCGCACAGAGCTTGCTCATGTCGGCGGACCTGGCAGCGGGCCCCTGCAGGCCGCCCTCGTGGTCCACGCGCGCCGCCGCCCGCGCGGCGCAGACCGCCGCCGGCAGGTTCAGCCACACCGCGTGCACCTGCCGGGGCGCGTGTGCAGCCCTGCAGCCCCTCAGGCTTGCAGAGCCCCGGCATGGCGTGCGTGGAGGCACGCCGCGCGTGCTCGCAGGCGCACGCGCGCGGCCCAGTCAGATGCTCGCCATGCCATGGCTGGCATGCAGGACAGGCTCATGATATGCGCATTGCTTCGCATCTCAGCGGGGTCCGCGCGCGCCAGCGGGGCGGGGCAGCTCTGCGAGTAATCATGGGCACACCAAACAGGCCGGCACGCTACTAGCGCCGTCCAAACCCTCATGCTGGTGAAGATCTGGACGTCATGAGGGCTGATGCGCATACAAGCATGGTGCGGTTGCATGCAACGCGCGCAAGCGAGCCCCCGGCCGCGTGCTGAGGCCAGGCCAGGCGCCCAGCTGCGCTGCAAGCGCCCGAGCGTGGCGGCCGGTAAGCGCCGCGCCTGGTGGTGGAGAGCGGCCGCGGCAGCGATGAAGTCCGCGCGCTGGTCCGCGTCGAAGTTGCAGCGGTCGATGGCCACGCAGGCACCCTCCTCCAGCGCCCGTTGCAGCGCCGCCACGCACGCGCGCCGGGTGCCTCGGCTGCAGCGCGTCACCGCTTATGAAGTGCATGGCTCGTCGCTTGCACACGTGCTCTAAATCTCTGCTGCATAGATATGGGAGGAGCATGTCAGTCTAAGGCAGCTGGGCCACGCCCCTCCAGAATAGGCGTACAGGCGGACAAGCCAAGACGCGCTGGTGAACACCTGCGAGTGCACCTGGCGTCCGCTATGTAGCAAGCCATGCACTGGCAACTTGCGCGCGCCACACCTGCCGTCCGCGATGGTGTCCTGGTTCACGCGCTCCCACATCAGCATCGAGCGCTGCATCAGGCTCTGGCAGAACGTCGACTTCCCGCTGCCTGGCCGCGCCGCACGCGAGTCACAGTGCTGCAGAGCAGCCGGCACTGGCAGTGACCTGTGCACTGTGAGAACGCAAACCATTTGTGGTTGCTGTGAGAGCCCAACCAGGGCGCAACTCTGACGCACAGGAAACAAGTCCCTCACACCTGCAGCAGGCTCTCAGTATCACTTTCAGAGCCTCTAGCGCGCGCCTGGTGGCCCGACGAGAAGCAGCACGGCTTGGGGCTCCGGCTCAAGCTCCTCAAACTCGTCAAACTTCTCAAAGTCCTCATGGTCCTCAAAGTCCTCAAAGTCCTCGGGCTCTTCATCCTCATCAAACTCGTCAACCCAGATCATGTCCCCGGCACCAGCGCCCAGGTCCACGCTGATAGCGTCAGCAGCGTCGCCCGCCAGCAGCAGCAGCTTGTCGTTGTGGCACAGCTCGGCGCTCTCTCCTGAGAGTGAACAAGGCAGTCGTCAGGGCAATGCGCCAATAGCCAAGGTGACACTTTTTTCCATGCGCCTTCCCCGGGTGCACCAAGGGCGCACTAAAGGCGATACACTGTAGCTGAGCAGTTGACAAGGGACACTTCAAGCAGGCACAGGCACACGCCTTGTCGAAGGAGTCTCTGACCGGCCGGTGACCAAACTGCCGTTGGGTTGGTCCCCTTGCTGGTTGCGTGCACTACGCCGCCATGGCTGGCTGAAACCTCACACTGGCAGCGCGCCACGGCTGCAGCTGCTGGGTGGATGCGCACATGCTGCCTCCCCAGCGTCACAGTGGTACCCGGCACCAGCCACACTTTGTCGCCGTTGCCCAGCTTCAGGTGCCCGAGCACCGGCAGAAACATCTTGATGGAACACCACTTGGGAAACTCCTCGGACAATGAAATGTAGGGAGCATGCTGCGCTGAGCATGCTGCGCGCTTTTGTTAACAGTGTCTGCCTCCCCCATGCACAGGACTAGCCCCCGTTTTGGGGGAGCTGTGGATGTGCTGTGAGGTAATGTGCTGTTTGAGAGTGAGGAGAGCCGGGCAGGGAGAGAGTGTGGGAGAGCCGAGCAGGGAGGCGCAGAGCACAGAAAGAAAAGCCGCTTTTCTGTACCGTGCAGGGACACACCCCCACAAAACCAAAGTACAATAGGACTGCACAGGACGCTGGTGGTGCTCACTGGATGGGCTCCTGGAACGCCGCGTTCTTAGTGTGCACGCCCTCCAAGCCGTCCACACGCCCGTCGGGCACCAGGAAGCTGATGCGGTCCTCCGCGCCCACAGGTTGCCCGCACCCCGAGCCTCGCAGAGGCAGGGCACGCGCAGCCCGGCGCCGCGCCGGCGGTGCTGCTCTTCTGCCGGCACGCGCGCGCCGGGGACCGCGGCGGCCGCATGGCGGCGTGCGCGGCGTGCGGGCGCGTGGGCGCGCCGGCGGGGGACTGGGCGGCGGCGGGCGGCCAGGGCGGGGTCATCTGGGCGCTGCTGGTGCGGCGGCCGCGGGCCAGCGCACGCGTCCGTCCTGCCTGCTGAGGGTGGCTGGGAAGCGTCGCTGCTGGGACTGACACCGCGCCTGTGGTGTAACGCGCTCGAAGACTGCGAGCGATGCCCGAGGGCCGCCGAGCGTCGGCTGCCAGTGCATCTGCACAGCAGGGTGGATCTGCATATGCCCACTCCCCCGCTCAGCGCATGCGCATGGCGCAGGGCCGCCAGGGCCATGAGCAGCTGGCCGGCGGCGCGCACTTGGTTCTGGCTACTGGTGAGGGCCCCGCAGCGCAGCGCCTCAGCATGAAAAGTGGCTGCGGCGCCCGGGGCGGTGAGCAGCAGATGCTTTTTGAGCGCCCTTCAGTCGCCTGCATTCGTGCTGAGTATGCGCACATGTTCACGCCTGGGTGCACCATGCTGGAGTGCATGCAGCAGCAGGACTGGCATGCATACCGGCATTGCCATCATGGCATTGGCTGCTTCATCATGGCGTGCCTCAAGGTCTACTTGGCAAAAGGCAATGCTGTGCCGACAATGACCTGCCTACCTGTGGGTATGGGATGATGATGCTGGTCTAACACCCGCGCCTAAGCAGCCCTAGCTGGCTGAGACAGGCTTCAAACCTAGCACGCCTGGGTGCGCCGAAGGGCGCGAGCACTCGAAGCATTTCCCACCGGGGCCAGCCCGCAGGATAAATGCACAAATCCAGCTCATGCACACGCTCGATCGGGGCTGGCAGTGGAGCGGCAAAATCGCGAATGCAAGCGGCACAGGACCTGCGACTGTAATGGGGAGCCTTTTGCAATGGTCCTAGGGATTACGTGTCGTACTTCCCGGAGGGGTTGTGGAGGTCAATCTGTCGTACCAAGAAAATTGACATGCGTGCGAAAAGGAAAAAGGAGGTAAAAACCATGCTGCGCTGCGCACGAGGCCAGGTCACAGCTGCAGGGTTGCCAGCCAAGTCGATGCGCGCATGGATATCGAGCGGCTGGGAGGACGCTTGGCCTCAAGCGGGAGCCTCTGCGCATCGCGGCGCTAGCATGGCAGTTCTGCTGGGCAGCACTTCACACCTCTCGCAGTCTGTGTCACGCTAAGCATTCCGCGTTCCGAACATACTCAGAAAGCAGGGCGTAGGGCGACAGATGCTCAGCCCGGTGCGCAGCCTTGCACCTGACACTGCGCTGGCGGCACACGCTGACAACTTCAGTGCAAGTCACTGTTCATGCGCGCGTTGAACTGCTAGCTCGAAGGCCTGCTGGCACGACAGCCAGCGCTGGCGCTGTCAACCCCCGCCAGGGCCTGAGCTTGTGTACAGCGCGCTCGTGCCAGCGCACACCCACCGCCGCCCTAGTCGGTCACAGGCAGCTGCGCGCGCGGCCCCCGGGCAGCCTGTACCACCAGCCGGCGTCCAGCGCGTCGGTCAGCGCGTCTGGCGGGAGCGTCAGCGGCTTGATCGGCCGCCACGCGCAGAACATCGGCTCCCAGTGCAGCTCCTTGAACCACTCCGCCTGCGCGCACATGCACGCGGCGGTCAGACACACCCGCTCACTTACTTTGAGGACGGATACACCCGCTGCACTGACACTCGTTGCTGAATGCAAGAACATGCATGTCAGGCAAACCAGCTCTTAGGCTGCACTGCACTCACTGCTTCTGACGACAGCAGAGCCGTGCTTGCTTTTTGCTAAAACCAATGGCCGGACTGCAATGGATAAAGCTGGCAAGAAATGTGGCAGCTCCAACCATGGGCAGACCTGGCGCACGCCGGATCTGACGCTGCGTGCCT
>JAABUH010005188.1_pt1 | contig 10323 bp, 9 predicted proteins | sample 5559121 | NCBI WGS metagenome assembly JAABUH01 (sample SAMN10711871, study PRJNA513364) | rock metagenome | isolation source: Antarctica rocks | place: Antarctica: Victoria Land, Battleship Promontory nord | collected 2015-12-28 | reverse complement strand
TGTGCAAGGATGTACAATAATTTCAACACGTCTAGGCAGGATTTCACATATGTATTTTACACATGCATGCTATGAGCTGTATCAGACATCACAGATACCTTTCTTGATTCACTGAACTGAATTTTCTATCTGTTGGGTCCCAGTTGCCCCCCAGGACATTAAACATATCGAATCGAATCGGAATCGAATCGGTACAGTCACATGCACGTGCTTTGTCGCCATCTCTACGTGGTCCTAAGGGTCACTTGACGTCCACCCTCCCACAGTCACATGCTTTGCCTCATCTTAGCGCCTTGCAAACTTTGCTCATACAGGAAGAACTTGCTACAGACTACACATGCTGTGAGAACACACAGCTGCAAGTTTCTAGCATATCACAGCTGCAAAACGATGACAGACCCGCCAGTCTCCAACGAACACAACAACCCGAAAGCAACGGAGGACAACGTCGACGATAGAAACGGTAAGACTGCTGAAGATGCTGCCAAGCCTGCCGGCAACGAGACTCCCTCTTCGGGTGAAAAACGGGCTCTACCGAACCGGGCGAGTTCCCACATCCCAACACAGCCACACGCGTAACGAGAGGGGAAAGGAGCCTTCACGATGCAGGAGCTAGGAGGACCCTCAACGACTTCGCCTCAATAACTTCGGTCAGGAGAAGGTATGCGCTTTACCTCATGCGGCTCGGTCTCCAGCGGTCCTGCACCTGCCCGTCGTTCGGTTAGAAGAGCTGATTCGTTTGCAGTCAGACGCATACAACTCTTGATCGTCATCTGGCTTGCGCAATTGCGCAGCATGTTCACCTGGACACTTTCTGTTGCGAAAGTTTGATGACCATCATAGAATTCTAAGGTGTGGTCTCGTGACGACCCGCACATATTGTGCGTCAGCATTACTACCAGGATCATACACTTGCATAGAGCTCCTTTGTTACCTGCTCCAAAATTCATGCTCACTGCTGACACACGCCCATCGCCATAGAGCTTGGCACACACGCGCAACTCGCTGTTGCTTCTGCTGAGCTTTGCAGACCTTGCTTCTGCTGGCTTCGCAGACCTCGCTTCAGCTGAGCCTCGCAGATTTTTACCTGTGCAATGCTTGTATGGAGCAGTAAAAGGTTCACAGCCCTTGCACACCTGCAAGTATTGCAACGCTTCCTCTCCTAGGGCTGCAACCCTAATATGTGTTATCAGCTCTCACCAGACTCATAGATACAATGTCACTCAGCGCCTGCGCAGCGTATGCTCTCTCACTCATGAACAGCATTGCCTTCAGCTGCATTGCATGGCTGCAGACTACGAGCGAGCAGACCCCCATGGAGCACTTCCAGAAGTGCCAACCCCCTCAGCGCCCAGGGAAGAGAGCCATCCTCCCCCCCTTTGCCCAATGATCACTATGGTCGAGGCTTTCACCGCTGTAACACTCCTGGACAGCTTTGCCACTGATGAGCATGACATCATTAGGACCTATGCCCCACTCTTTGGGAACCCGTACCCCCATGAGGAGGTAAGCATTTTTGTTGCTATGCATATACACGCACAGCAGCAACCAAATGACAACGCCTTGGCATCAGACAGTCATATGCATACAATCTTTAGGGCACAGGCCCATGCCCCATCACAGCCCTGTTTCAAAACACAGATGTGGATGTGCAGAAGTTGTGCATTTGTCTCAGAGTCATATTCAATGTCATTGTACCAGCAGCATCATGCTCATCCATGCAGAGCAAACGCACTCCTTCACAAACAGATGCATTCGCGTTACATGAACCTTTGTTACTCAGGCAGTATCATATCTTGCAAGCAACACCTTGTGATGGCCATCACAGTTGTCAATGAATATGAACTTGTACTGAACATCAGATAACAATAACAATTTACCATACAATCTTTTCCTCCATACAATCTTCGCCTTGATTGTTGCCTTCAAATGTAACCCCAAACCTAGATTGCATGCATAGATAGGATCAATCAAACAATGAACATCTTCCAATTATGCACCCATAATCTGCATATGCATGAGCACACAACGAACTTTGCGCATCAATAATGCCACCACTTGCAGGCATTGCTGCTGCTATACACGATCACAACTGCTGCCATCTCTGCTGCATGCTCAGCCAATCCATGCAGGATGGCTTGCTTGTGCTGCCCCAGCACATGCTGACAATAAGAATGCCATTTTCAGGTGCAACAGCCCGTGGCAGCTTGCAAAGGCTACATCCTCACTGCCATCAATCAGAACAGCGGCAACGGTATGGCTGAGATGTACATCCCAGTCATGATGGGTTCCATCATGGCTATCATTGTCAGACTTGCTCAGGGCGCCCTCTTCAGCTTCTCCATCAGCACTATCGTCCTGACCATCAACGGCAACATCAAGGCAGCTGCCAAAGCAGCAGCTGATGAGCACCCTAGCGAACGGCTGGAATTCATGTGGCTAGCTGCTGAGAACGCCTTCTCCACAATGAGCTGCACTGTTGCCAAGGCCTCCAGATACGTCACAGCTGCACCTCCCAGGTCAGACCAGCCCAGCACCAGCTCAGCGGCAGCAGCACCCCGCAAAGCTGCTGCAAAAGACTTCTGGCAGGGAAAAGAGGTCTGCAACAACTTCCTGAGAGGCACTTGCAGCCGTCCAGACTGCAAGTATGCTCACCCTCCAGAGCCGTGGTCCTACTGCTGCCATGCCTGCAGGTTCAAAGTAGGCCCTCAGTGGCTGCCATGCTTTTTTTCTGAGTCTCATGCACAGCTTGGAAGAGACCTGCATTGTGTTTTTCTGTGAATCTGCAGCAGCAGACGCCTTGATTGTGTGAGTTGGAATCAGTCGCCAATGATAGCACATTGTTGATCAGCACAGTACACTGGACCAAGTAGCTAGCAATTCAGATCATGACTCTGACCCAAGGAATGTTAATCAGTAGCACTCCCACCAATTTCAAGCTTGCTAACCGGCATTGCATCTGCACCAACTAGCCAAGCTGATCATGATGCAAATCAGAGGTCTGGCCTGTCATGCACTGCCTTGAAAACAAATCGCTACATGTTGTATGCAAGGGCTGCTCCGCAGTCCATGGCCATAATTTTGTCAGCCAGCTCGTTGGCCTATGCTCACAGTCCTCAACAATTGTGTTGTATACCAGTAACGAAGACCTCAAGCACCCGCATGGCTGCTGCACAGCAGAGGTGAAGACGAAACATATTCCACACAACTGCAGCAACAATAAGTCTCTAAGACTTTGCCTCCCTCTCAGCATAGCATCTTGCTTGCAGGCTGACCAATGAGTTCTTGCCCAAGGGCCCATTGGCTGTCTCATCTGCTAACCCCCCAGAGGCTCCAGGCCCCCCAGCGTGTCAGGCTCCCCCCCACCTGCAGCAGCAGAATCCTTGTTTGCTCAAGGCACAACAGAAAGCACATCTCCCTAGTGAAGCGGATTTGTTTTAGGTTGATCCCACTGACATCTGGACCAGCAGCAAGCAGACATGGACCAATGGTTTGATGCTGATCCAGTAGTGTGCATGTATCACGCTCTGGCACAGAGTTAATTGTAGTGATCTGTGGTTAGTCTGAGGTGGTGTTGTGGGAATTGAGTGGTAATCTGGTGGGAAAATGGACGGGGCAGAGTCTGTGAGTATGTTGTGGAGAAGTTGTGGGAAGCGTGTGGGGGGGATGTATGGATGGGTAGCTATATGGACTTTATTGGGATTTGTGGTATGTATTGTACTTGTGTATTGTGATGTATGTGTAGGGAATAAAATGTTACGTTATGACTAAAAAAAAGTTAACAAAAATTCCCACCTCTCTTAAAGGGGACAGGCTGACGCCTGTTGCTCACTTCGTTCGCTATTCTTGATGTTTCTGTGAATGCAAACAAAATGAGCTACTGGCGTCAGCCAGTACTGAACCAAAGGTGGATGTTGATTGGGAGGATTGTGCTTAGTCTGTGGATCTTTCTGGGCATTGTTGTGTTTTACTTGATATTGATGGTAATGCGTGTGCATGCATCCAGCTCTGGCACAGAGATGCTTTGGAGCTCTTGTGGAGAGTCTGATGGGATGTGGTGGGGATTGAGTGGTGTACTGGACATGGACAAAGGCTGTGGGTCCAGTGCACAACGATCACAAGGGCCATAACACAATGATTGTTTCGGTCAGCAGCAATCAGCAGAAAACGTCAGTGCATCAAGCAGTCAGCTGCGCATGCATTGATGTTATGCGCTTCTGAGTGCTACACTGGAAATGGGCACATATGCTGTGAATCCAATGCGCAGCATGTTTCATCAGCAACTGATTGATGTATCACAAAAGTCACATTCAGCAAGCATCAGTGGCAGCTTAAGTTATCCTGAGCTGATGGTGGTGTATGAGCGATGTTGAATGCACTGTGCCTTGGTGCCAGCAACTTAATGCTGACAAGGTGAATTGAGCTGACAGCAACTGGACAATGGACGCGTTGCAGCTGAGATGACACTTGCAACTGAGCCTGCAGATAGCAGCTGAGCTGAGCTGAGCTGAGCTGACACATCGTAGCTGAGCTGCCGTGTTGCAGCTGAGCTGACAGACTGACCTAACATACTGCTGCCAAGCTGACATATCATGACTGAGCTGACAAAATACAGCTGAGCTGACAGACTGCAGCTGGACTGAAATCATGAAGGCAGATCTGCAAAGAAAGTGACACTGTGCAGCAGTGCTGACTGACTGCAACTGATTGCAGACGGGCTGAACAACTGCAGCGGGGCTGACAGGTGTGCACCTGAGCTGTCAGTTTGAAGTTGACTAGGACCGTTGCAGCCGAGGTGACAAACTGCAGCTCAGCTGCAGCCAAAGCCGACAGATGGCAAACTGGACAGTCCTGAGTGCAGCTGTCAGATCGCAGCTGAGCTGACAGGTCAAAGCTGGGCTGACAGGTTGCAGGGCCCCTGAACGTGTGCAGCTGGACTCATTTGTTGCTCGCTGGCTGTGTGCAGCTAAGCTGACAGTGTGCAGCCAGACCTGACAGACTGCAGGCGAGCTGACATACCGCAGGCGAGCTGACATACTGCAGCTGAGCTGACACACCGCAGCTGAGCTGACAAGCTGCAGGCGAGCGGGCAGAATACAAATGAGGAGACAGACTGCAGCTCAGCCAACCTGTTGCAGCTGAGATGAAAGCTGAGTTGATGGGTTGCAACTGAGCCTTCAGATAGCAGCTGAGCTGAGCAGACACATCGCAGCTGAGCTGCCTTGTTGCAGCTGAGCTGACAGACTGCTGCCAAGCTGACAGATCATGATTGAGCAGACAGATTGCAACTAATATGACAGATTGCGAGGGCGCTTGCAATTTATAGCTAAGATGAACAGGCCCAGTATGCAGATTCTCAAGCAAAGCAGCAAGCTGCTAGCTAGACTCGTTGCACAGAATGACAGATGTTTGCTGAGTGAGCAGCCTTTCCTATCAAAGAGAGGAAAGCCTGTGCAAGCAGCAAGCTCAAGCAGGCTTAAGCCTCTGTTTCGAGCGCACTTACTTGCAGACGCACCCCGCAGCAGTCAGCTGCTCAGAACAGCAATCTGATGCAACTTGCACAAACAGTTGCGAAAGGTGTGCTCGTTGGTGTTTGGACTTGGACTTAGACTGCTGGCGCAGTCCAGCACTTCATGAAAGATTGAAGGCACCCTCTGACAGCAGGGACTCTGAAGTTTAGGTTTTCTAATTGACATAATCCCCAACGACCTGCTGACTCAGGAGTTGGCGATGCAATAGTGTTTATCCCAAGCTTATCAACATATTTGAGTGATCAAAGACATGCGACGAAAGCTGTACGTCACCCAGTACGCCAGGAAATCAACAACCTCCACTCCAAAGGCCTGCGCTGCAATCGGCATACCTGATGTCTGTGGCAGCTGCAAAAGTGCAGACTGCGCAGGCGCTGACCCCGGCCGCTCGAGCAGTAAGGACAATCAGGTCGTGGCCGCCCCGACTATCTGATCCCGGGTTCCGCCAAGAACATCTCCCGCTCTGCACCAGCGAGAGGTCGATCAACCAGCCGGTCGCGACCAGCCCCGGAACGGTGGTCGACCGACCGGTCGACGTCAGACGATGGTATGGAGCCGTGCTGAATCCCTGTCCAGACTGCGACTCAGTCTCCTGCGGAGCTTGTGCTCTAGTCCAAGGGTCTCCGTGCATAGCTTTTGGGTAGGAATGACAGGTTTTGCTTTGCTATTCTTGCCGTTGTACGCTTCTGATCAGACGACACATATCCTTAGAGATATATGCAGACCAGGGTGAACTGTGACGCGTCCCATTTACCTGCCTTTCTTGTGATATGCAGGCTTAACATGAAGGACGCTTTGCGGTTGTCCCCTGTCTGGCAGGCTTTTCTTTTTATCCTCTTTGCTGGTTGCTCCCTCTTATGGTACTTGTCTCCAGCTGGCCTTACTTGTACCAATGCCAACAGCCCACCTTCATTTCCCAATGGCACCATCATAGGTAGGACCCTATTTACTGCGGCCATGCATATATGTCATTTGCCATTTGCTGGTTCTGCTGTGTGAGGTCCTGACAATGGCTTGTATCTGGGCTGCAGAATGCTTCTTGCCCCCCATGCTACCCATTTTTGTGCTGTTCTTGCTAGTTTTAATTGCTGCACTGGCCATTCCCATCAGTGTGGGTGCCGTCTATGCTGGCCGACGTAGAACGCAGATGCGCAAAGCATTTGGAATTCCAGGCAGCTCTGTTGGGGATTGTTGCTTGTGGTGCTGGTGTGGACCATGTGCCCTTGCTCAAGAGACACGGACTTTGTGGCACAACAATGTGAAAGACGGTGTGTGCCGAGGTCCAGTCCGCACTTTGGGTGCTGCTCTCTCTGAGTACACACCCCCAGAGGTCGTGGAAGTCAAGCAAGTGTGCAATGATGTGTGATTTGAGGTTGGAACAGGAGCCACTGAAGGATGTCAACGAATGTTGCGTGGAGCCTGTAGTATCTGCTTTTGTAGCTTCTGTATGTGGCAATGTTTCAAATCCCAAAGGCAGCCTCATTGGACAGCTAAATCCCTTGTCTTTACACGGATTCCAGCCAGACTGTATAATGTGATGGCCTAGGTAGAGATCGTGTAAGGTTTGGTAGATGCCAATGGTAGATGCCAAGGACCACAATGTTGCAGTCATTGTCACATCTCTCCAAGGCTCTGTAACTTTTTACAACTTAGTAAGCCTTCAAATTTCACTCAAAATGACTGAGCTTAGCTCATCCAGCATGCTGTCTGCGCATCACAGGTCTGAGAACGCAAAAGTTGACCTGCACTTGCCACAATTGCTTGCTGGCGCATGCTACCTCGTTCATGACTCAACAACGATCTACCGTCTTTGTGCCCCACCAATATTTCATGGCGGAATGTTGCAAATGCAGCTGTGCAACGTCGTGGAAACTGTTCCTTCTTGAAGATAGATCAGCTACGTAACCTTCAGAACTTGTCCAAGCTGCTTGTCTATTTTGGATATCTGTCCCTTGCAAGCATAAGGTGTTCTAGAAGAACTTCATAAACTTGCTCGCCCCTCTGTCTACTTTGCGCGGTCTACATCTGAGCGTTTCAGCCGCTCAGCCAGTGTTTCACAAAGATATCCTCCACCGGGCCTCCACAAGGCTCCACAGGCAAAAGCAGGATCGAATCTGCCGACTGGCGGTCATTGGGCAAAGTGGTTTTGGCTCCTGACCAATATATGTACACAACAACAGGCAAGTCATATTCCAATGGATTAACAACGCCAACGAGCCCCACCAATCCCTTCTTGCAGGTTGATGGTTTGCAAGCGAGAACCAAAACTATGGCCAAGGTGGCCAAGGATTTTGAGGAAAGTTCACATTTATGGCTTGAATGATACAAGCTTTTCGTATTTTGTTGGAACCCTGATCCAAGAGTTAATTTGTACATTGTCATGACCTAATTTCAGGAATGTTTTTTGAAAAGGCAGCAATTTATTACTCGTGTACCCAGCAACGTCCAAGAACCACCGTTTGACTGATGACAATGCAGCTGCACCTGCGACAAATCAGCCAAATGACACAGAGAATGATAGCCAAACGACAAACAAGTCAAACATGTGACACAGTCAACACGTTGACGAGACAAACGTCAAGAACGACTGATTCAAATAAGGTTTGCCTCATGGCCGATCAAGAATGCAACATGTCTGTTGCATGTCATCTGTTGAAATAAGCTGTGCAGACTTGCAAGCTCGACTTGACACGTTATTTACAAGAGGACGCTGTACTTCAACTGCATGTATCGTTGATCAAAGTCTGAAGCTTGTATAGTAGTAAAGAGGCGGTTTTGCAGAGCACTACTGAACAGTGGGGAATGTGTTTTGCCCAGACCAGTGCTGCAGTGCATTTGAGCTGGCTCACTGCACACCTGTATGAAGAACGAATCTCCACAGGTGCTATTACAGTGACACATGCCTGCTGTGAGCCTGTTTTGCAGAGCACTACTGAACAGTGAGGAATGCATTTTGCCTTGATCAGTGGAACAAAACATCAGAGCGCTAAGCTCTTGAGTACGCAGCCACAGAAGGAAGACACCAGCAAGATGGCGACGGGCGCATACCTGACCGGAGAAAACGGTCAGTTCCACCATGCATCCCGCCTCACTTGGGTGACTTGCCTGTTGACGCTGCACCTTTGCACAGCATACACGCATGCCACAGCTGCACCCACACAATATTGGCCCGCTTGCGGGAGTACCTTATTGTGTGGGCACAGAGCGGCTGTTGTGCACTCAGAACAGATCACAGAAAAGGCTCTTAAAGCCACGCAGAACGCATCGCAGATAGACATCGCAGAAAAACTCAAGGACTTTGCGAGAGAAAGCTACGATCGATTTGCTCACAGTTGGGCTGCAGAAAGGGACACTACAAATCTGACTAGTACACAGCCATGTCAAGTGATAGACACTCAACGCACGATCACCAAAAGCTCTGTCGCGAAACTCAATCCTGAACCACGACGACCGGCTGATGCAGGTGCTCTGTTCCACGTAGAAGAACAAGACGAGCAAACGTTTAGGGAGGCAGTATACAAAACTTTGCCCAGAGTTGGCCAGCCCCGACCCACAACAGGCTATGTCAGCCTCAAACAGAATCTAGCGGCCAACAAAGATGTTCCCCCATTGTCCAGCAAAGGGTTCAATCTGCTGCTAGCATCAAGCGCAGCTTATCAGCATCAGCAGGTAACTGGTGTGCCGCTTCAGGCAAGTCTAGTCAACAGTCAGGACTGGAGGAAGCAGATACGAGTATCAGCAATAGCCAAGGACTTTGGCGTTCAGCGCACAGAGGATGGCATTGCAGCAGATCTGATGCTGAAGTGCAACAAGCTAGTACCTGGGGTGGTGATCAGCATCCCCAAAGACAAGGTCAGAACATATAAGGCAAGCGGCACAGAGGCTTATCAGCTAGAGCCGCAGTTCAATCCAGACCTGGTGCCGCAGCTGTTGGCTACCTTCAGCCTGCCAGACAGCCCCCTGAACCAGTATGAAGTGCTGTGCAGCGATGGCACAGGCAAGGTCAGAACTGGAGCACCTACCTTCACTGTGGTTGCCCCATACTATGACACGCGGGACCGCAAGCAAAGCCTTCCAATGAGAGTGGATACACTCATGACTGGGGACCATGTTAATCCCAATCCCAAGTCCCATCTCTGGGCTGGCAAGTGTATGGAAGACTGGAGTCGAACAATCTACACTCATCTAGTGCAAATGCACATGGCAAAAGGCAAGTGCAACTCAACGAGTAGCGACGCATTGCATGCCTTGCAACATGCCACACCACAAGATATGTGCAACACTGCTTGCCTCATCATGGATGGAACATTGACTTTGAATGCAAATCCAAGATTGAAATCGTGCAGTAGTGTGAATCATCTGTTGACATGCCAAAGAACTAAATGTGATAGACCAGCAATACAGTTGTATAATTGTATGACTGTATATTATGTCATCCCATCAGATATCAGCAATGCTGTGACATATGTAGGGCTGACTGAACTTGCTGCAATGGACGCAGCAATCACCCACCCAACTCTCCAGATCCTGGAGATGCACAGCACGGCTCCCCACAGTGCTAACGGTCACTTTCACTACCACACCTTTTCAGCTGCAGCAGCCACCAAATTGCGCACCTGCAAATATGTGGAAATCAAAGTGCCAGGAGAGTTTCACATCCGTCTCACTCCAGCAACTGGCACAGCAAACAGTGACCCAACCTGGCAGCATGCAGTGGTCTCTGACTCCCTGCCACGTGCAAAGGACCATGCGCAGCCAGAAATGCTGCTTCAGCACTTCACTCTCCTCTGTG
>JAABUH010005187.1_pt1 | contig 10324 bp, 16 predicted proteins | sample 5559121 | NCBI WGS metagenome assembly JAABUH01 (sample SAMN10711871, study PRJNA513364) | rock metagenome | isolation source: Antarctica rocks | place: Antarctica: Victoria Land, Battleship Promontory nord | collected 2015-12-28 | reverse complement strand
TGCTCGCCAGGCAGTGTACCACCCAATCCTGGCTCACAAGGGGCCACATTCCCCGCAGGCACACCACCGCTGAAGCCGCGGCGCAGAGGGAGGAGCGCACCCGCACACGGGCCGTACATGCCTCGTTTGCCGGCGGGCAATGTGGGTCCAGGGGAGCCCCTGACGCTTTGACAAGGGGAAGCGCCGCGCAGCAGGCGCAAGGCTGCCGGCCGGCTGCGCTCCCTCGCAGGCAACCATGCCCTCCCTGCCAGATTTTGCTGAGGTCCACAGCAAGGGCAGCTCTGAGCAGTAACAGCCGTCTGTCACAGGGACGCGCTGTCTTTATTGTCTTGTTGCACGCTGAGGCAGCAACTTTCCTTGGCGCAGAAAGGCAGAAAGTGCAGGGGACGGGATAAATTTATTAGTTTGAGCCCCTGGTCTCCTAGCACGGGCGCCACACACTGCAAGCGTGTTAAAGCGCGTGACAGTTGCTGCATGCGCGCATGCTATGGTTTCCGTTTAGCATGTTGGGCATGCAATGCATCCAGCGCGCTCGTCAGCGCGCGCTGACGAGCGCTGCTCGCAACGGTAGCCCTAGCAACCCCGGACCAACGCTGGCCCGCCGAACCGCCCTAGGCGCAGGCGCGTCAACTTGGCGCATATGCACAGCCGGGCACGTGTCGGCCAGCGGCTGCGCGCTGCCGCTGGCCAGCTCTTGTGGTCAGCACGCACCGCCTGGTGCGATGCCCTAGGGAGGCCAGAGGGCCACCAAGCTGCGCACGCGCTGCCGGCTGACAGAGCAGGACGTCGAGGAAGGGCCGCTGAACCAGCGCGGCAGCACACGCAAGCTCCGCGTCGCCTCATTCTTCGGCCAGCGGCCGCACCCCGCCGACGCCGGCCAGCTGCTTGCCGAACCGCGCGGCGACCGGCGCGGCCGTCGTCACGTCCCACACGGCCACCGTGCCGCGCGCGCCGCCCGCCGCCAGCAGCGCGGGCGCGTCCGCGCAGAATGCGGCCGCGAACACGGCGCCCACGTGCAGGTCCTGCGCCGCCAGCAGCGCCGGCGCGCCGGCGCCAATGTCCCACAGCTTGACCTGCGCGCGCGGCGCGCCTGCTGGAGTGCAAGACCCTCGTGCTCCCCTGGGCGGCTGATACCATAGAACCCTAGCCTGACATGCGCAAGCACCAGAACAAGCGCGTCCTGCTCCCCAGCCCAGCGCATGGCGCGGCCGCGGGCACCGCGCCCACAGGGCAGGTCCAGCCGCGCCAGCAGCACAGGCGCGCCCGCATCGACATCCCCCAGCCGTCAGCCTCAGTGCCAGGCAGGGCAGAGCAAGCTCGCCACACCATGCAGCGATCCATGCAGCGCCGGGATCAGAGTCCGAAGGGACCTGGCCTCCCAGCTAGTGTCGGTAACGGGGTGCCCCCGGGGGGCCCCCCCCCCCCTCCCGCGCGGCCCCAGCGCAGGGCCAGGGGCGCGCGGCGCGCCTTCTTGTCAGTCGACGCAGTGGCCAGCAGGCCGGGCGCGGCGGCGCAGAACGCCAGCGCGCAGGCCGGCTTGTCGTGCGCGGCCAGGCGGAACAGCGGCGGCGCGCCGGCGCCCGCGCGTGCGTCGTAGCCCGCGACCAGGCCGTCCTCGGACGCGACCAGGAACTGCGCGGGCGCGTGCGGCGCCCAGGCGAGCGCCTCGCAGTCCGCGCTCAACCGCCAGGCCGGCGCGTCGCCGTCAGGCGCGCGCAGGTCCGCCTGCGCAGGCACGTGCCCCGCATGACTTGCTGACCGAGGTGGCTTGATATGTAGGATACATCAATGAGCCAAACCCGCTTCGGAGTGTCAGCATTTGCAGCTCATCTGCAGCTCAAGCGCAGTGGTGCAAGGTGGTGCGCTTGACCGCTGGGAGCGGGCATGCGCACAGAGCAGCGACGCACGTTTCACACGACCATGCCATGCTCAGCTCCAATACCAAACACAGGCTACGGGCGGGCCGCCCTAGCCCGCTTTGTTCCGGCAGATTAAGGTAGGGTAGAGTTCGGCGCGCCAGGCAGGCGCGCTTGTCGAAGCCGCCGCTGAGCAGCGCGGACGCCTCTGCGGGGTTCCACGCCACCGCCTGCACCTTGCCGCTGTGGTGGCTGAGCGTCCGCTCGCAGCGCTGCGTGGCCAGGTCCCACACCTGCGCCGCGGCAGAGTGCGCCAGGCTGTTTCTAGTCCGCCTTTGCCCGATGCCAGCGCAGCTGCTGACCGTGTCCTAGCATGCCCGCCTCCGCTGCGCGGGCCGGGGGCACGCCCTGCCATCACGCGCCGCGCATGCCCACACAGGGGCGCGCGTGCGCTGCGCGGCGGTGATGTGGCGGCGTCCTGCCAGCAGCAGCGACCCGCCGCCGCGCAGGTGCGCGCCCCACCAACGCGCGCGGCGGCGGGCCGAGGGTCGGCATGGGCGCGGCGCTGCGTGGCGCGGCGGGCGCGGCGACAAGGCCCTGTGCAGGGTAGGGTAGGGGAGAGTGTGCGCGCGGGCGGGCATGCGCCCAGGCGCGCCTTGACGGTGCGGTCCGCGCTCGCGCTCGCCAGCGCGTTGCGGAACTCTCGGTTCCACGCCAGGCCCAGCACCGCCTCGCCGTGGCTGCCCTCCCGCAGCGCCGCGGCCGCGGCGCGCCGCTTCTGTGCGCCGCACGCAAAGCTCTGGCTGACGCTCTGGCGGCCAGCACCGCATGCGGGCATGCGCGCGCTCGGCGGGCACGCTGTTCCTGGGTGTCCCGAGCGCGCCCTGCAACACAGATGCTTGCCCAGTGCAGGCCACTTTGTGCACGCCGAAGCGGTGTGCATCGGTCAGCAAGCTAGCACACCCGGCAGCTCCCTTGCACGTTTAAAAGACACCAGACACCACGGGTCCGTGGGCGTCACGACCCACACCGACCCACCGGCGTCACGACCCACCGCTCGGTGCCAGTAGCACCTTTACCCAGCTGCTGAGTGCCCCGCTGCGCTGGTCAGTGATCACAAGCAGCGCCACATGCAGGCACTGGTGCAGTCTGCGACGTTGACTCAAGATAATCCGCCCGAGCCCCTGCATGCCGCAGTCCCCGCCATGCCACTGAGCACACGCAGGCAATCACGCAAGAGCGCCCTACCCTAAACGCACGAGGCGCCCTCTGCCCGTCCGCGCACCTTCTTGGCCTTCGCCTTGCTGCGCGGGCCGTCCGCCGCATCGGGCGCCGGGTCCGCCTGGCGCGCGCCCGCCGGAGCCGCCTCGCCGCCCAGCACCGCCACAGGCTCCACCGCGTCCAGCACGTCCAGGTCCCAGATCTCGATGCTGGGGCTCATGCTGCCCACCTGCCGCCCGCCCGCAGGCCTGCCTCAGGCCTCGCGGCACCAGACCTCGAAGCCGGGGCTTGTGCAGCCCTCCTGCACCCGCCGCAGACCTGCCTCGGCCCTGTAGCCCCGCGTAGGTGGGGAGCACGCAACGCCCTGCGTGCGCTCAGCGCCTGTGTGTAATGTTGTGTCCGTTCTAAACGCTGTGGAGCAACACAGTCGCACACATGCGGCTGCCAAACGCTTTCTCGTGGGTCAAGCACACCAAGCCGAGGTACTCGGCAAGCTCGGCAGCACCCTGGTGAGCGCCCTGATGAGCACCCGTGCTCGCTGTGTCCATTCCGCGCGCGCCTGGCTGCGCAGCCTCACAGGGGAACCGCCAACTCTTGCGGGCCGCACCGCGGCCAGGTTGCCGGCCTCCCCGGCGCGGCCGGGGTGGCAGTCCAGCCACGCCAGCGCTAGCGGGAAGGCCGGCAGCATGATGTCGTGGTGCACGTACAAGTTGGACGCGCTCGCCTCGTCCGCCTCCTCATACACCCACACCTGCGGCCCCGCCGGCGGCCTGGCCCTAAAGCCAATGCGCTGCAGGCGTGAGCGCCTCCGCAAGCGCGCCCTGAGGTCGAGGGCGCGAGCTTGCCTGGCGGCGAGTGCGGCAGGGTCCTCGTGCCAGGGTGGACGAGCGGGGCAGCCGCACAGGCGCTGGCTGACCTGCTGCGCCCGGCGCGCAGAAGCTGCCGCCACAGCGGACGCTGTGCCGCAGCTGGCGCGCGCCTGGCGGCTACCAGGCGCGCTGCGGGGGGACGGGGGCGCGCCTCCAGGTGGCTGACGTCGTCCTCGTTGCGCGCGGCCAGGATGAGCAGGTCGCTGGGGCGCAGGTTCAGCTCGTCGCGCTCGCTGTCGTCGGCGTCAGAGTCCGCGTCGGCGGCCGCGCCCGTGCCGCCCTTCAGGTAGGGGTCCTCGCGCGCGCCCTTGTAGAACGCCTTGCCGCTGCCGAACAGGTTTACGCGCGGCCCGGCCGCACCGGCCTCGTCGCTGTCGTAGTGCTCGAGGTCCAGCTCGGCCATGGCGGCGTCCAGGTCGCCGGCGGCACCGCCGGCGCCGCTCGTCGACGCGCCACCGCCGCCTGGCGCGGGCACCGGCACGCTCGCGAGTGCACACTAGCGCGTTCGAAGGAAGCAAAGACTCTGTATCTGTGTACACACGTGTGTGGAGGAGGCAGGTGACTGCCGGCGCACCGCTGGCGAGCGCCTGCGCCACAGCTCGCGCCTTGGCGACGGCTTGCGCCTCATCCTCTGCGTCCAAGTCGCTGCCCGAGCTGTCCTCCTCCTCCTCGTCTCCAATGCCTTCACCTGGCACAGGCATTGCTGACTTAGCTCCTGCGTGTACCAACAGGGCCGGTTGCCGGGGGCAGCAGCACCGCACCGTCTGCCTCGCCGGCGGCCTCCCGCAGCGCAAGCAGGTCCTCCTCCGTCAGCTCGGTTGTCTGCGGTACCTCGTTCGCGGCGCCCCGCGGCAGCCAGCACAGCGCAGAAATCATCCCGAGCCCGCCGCTGATGGCCAGGCACAGGCGCAATGGAAGCGTGGCAGTGGTGTACGCAGATTTAGAGCAGGGCCATACGCAGCTCGATCAAGAACTCTCACACAGAGATACAACTTGCTGCCGAGAAAAACTGCAGACCCTCTTGGCTTTTTGCAGGCCAGGCTGTTGTCAGGCAGAGTCCCCACTTGGAACGCTCATCACACCCCCTCTGTGTTTTCTTGTAGTGCTCTTGGGAGCCGGGGCAAGTGCCGACACTCAGGTCAGCGCTTGGGACCTGAGAGCACAAGGGGCCAGTCCTGGAGGGACGAGAGGCAGTAGAGATGGCGGACAGGTCGCAGGGTGCTGCAGACGGCAGGCCTTCAGGCAGCGAGGCCCCTGCGGAAGCGATTGTGCCGGTGACCGATGCGCACCAGGCTGTAGAGACAATTGACGGCGACGAGCTCCCCCTGGCAGAGGCGCGACGCGTCTGCCGAAGAAATACGCCCCGCGCACCGCCCGTGCCAAGCCTGTGTCGCACTGTTGGGACTCTGTCGACCCCAGGAGCTGACTCCTCCTGTGCACCGCGCAGCACTGTTCTACTCCGGCTTTGCGCTGCTGCCATGGATGTGGTTCATGAACGTCTGGCTGTTCTGGCCAGGCTTTCGGCACGGGGACGACGTAGTGGTTGCCAGATGTGCGGGCCCAGCCTAGCTCGGTCAGCCTGCACGCCTGTGGCACCGACCCCTCAAGCGTCCTAACACGTACGCGTCGCGCAGTCACGTGGCGCTCAGCGGCCTGCTTTGCAGCAGTATCTGCAGTCTTCATGACCTGGCTGCTGACCTTTTCGATTGGTGCGCCTGCCCACAGCGCCTGTCGCCAGGCGGCTGCACAGCACGGCAATCCCCGAGTTCCGAAGGTGACTAGGTCTGGTGTGCAGGCGGGCCCAGCGTTGTGGGGCAGGACGTCTACGCAAAGCTGAATATAGCAGGCTGGGACCTGCAGAGCCTCGGGCTCGTGTTGTAAGGGGCCTGTGTTCTCACACGCCTTGCGTACGCCGCACGCTCTCCAGACTCTGCTCTTCTGCAACAACCGGAGCATGCCCTCTCCACCAGGGGCCAGCATACAGGCAGGCAGCCGTGCTGACACGGTTGTCCACACGCTCCAAGCAGAGGCGGGTACCACAGGCAGACCTGTGTCCTTCGAATCCGCCGGGGCCTGGCTGCAATACCGCTACACTACACCACCGGACAGCGCCTCCGCATGCCAATGCAAGGTGTGAGCATGTGGCCAGCTCGTGCGCCTCACATGTCGGCAGACACGCCGGCCGACTTGAACAGCGGCTTCAGCTCGCCAGACTGGTACATACCGATCGTATCTGGCGCGGAGGGCACCCATTTGCACTCAGGCGCTGCGCTGTTGGCATGCATGCGTGTGGCTGCTGCAACCTCAAGTCTCATACAGAAACTGTGCGTGCAATGCTCCAAGGGTGCGCGCACCGTCAGCGCCGCCAATGAAATTGCCGTCCACGAAAACCTGCGGCACGGTGCGCCGGCTGGTGACATCAAACAGCGCCATCTGCACGTCGGCGCCGTCCGCTGCGAGCACGTCGCACTGCCACAGTCAGTCGCCTGGAGCCGTGATAGCAAGAGCTCTGCGACCAGTGCACGGACGCACGGCCACAGGGCCAGTGAGCGGGCAAGAGCGCTTCCAGCGCCGCGGGTACCGAGCCTGGGTGGCGCACCGATTTGGTCCAGCTCGAAGAGCTTGTAGTCGACATTCAGCTTGTTGAAGAGGCCCTTGACCTACGTGCGCCTCACATGGCTGTCACCAGGGAGGGCCTAGGATACCGGAAGGAAACGGTAGGCCGAGGTGCACGGCACGACCAGCCATGCAAGTGCATACTCGTCAGGGTCACCTGGGCGCAGTAGGGACAGTAGCTCTTGGAGTAGACGACTACTTTGTGCTTGGCGTTCTGGCCGCGCACTGTGTCGGCGAGGCTGCTGGCCTGCGTCGTGCACGTCTTGGCCGAGCCTGGCGCACGGGCACACCCCCGTTCAGCAGGCGCGCCGTGCGGCCCCAGGGCTGCCAAAGCACTGCTGCAGGCCGGCAGTGGGGCGCTACTCGGGTCTGCAGCCTCAGCGAACGTGGCGGGATCGCCCGCTGCCAGCAGCGGCAGCGCAAGCAGCGCCAGCACTGCCGCTGGGCCCGCCCGCCCCCCGAGTGGTTAGCCCCGGGGCTGCAGAGGGGCGTGTGCCTGCATGCAGGCTGGGCGGCGGGTGGAACACCGAGGCGTGAGCAGGCACACGCGGGGAGCGGCGCACGACCACTGACGCCCGCAGAGCACAGCTACACATAGCGCTTCCCCTAACACATCTGATGCCAAGCAACATCATAGCACGCGCTTGGAGCTCGGCGCGCACCAATGCATGGCGCGGCCGGCGTGAAGAAGCGCGGCCCGGTCCCGCGATACGCCTGCCGCGCCGCAATGCGGGCGTGCGGCCGCGCCGCGCCACGCACTGACGTGGCTGTCGGCGAGCACAGGGCGGCGAGCGTGATGCGCAGGGCAAGCTGCGGGGCGGTCATCAGGAGAACAGGTGCACCCTCTGCTGATGTGCTTGTCAGCTACACGTACAGCCCAAGGTCGTACACACTCTCGTGCTCAGGGGTGAAGTGAGGACCCGGTGACCGGCCAGCAGCCCAGGGCCCTCGGGCAAAGCCCCAAATTGGGGCAATCCAGCAAGGGGAGAGCCCCAGCTGCGGAGTGAGCACTGATACAACTGTTGAGCTCAGAGACTGCAGTCAGGACGTCCCGCGCTATTGATTCCATTGTACCTGTGCGGTAGGACTGTGCATCCTACCTACCTTTCTTCCCCAAAAAAACCAAATAAGAGCACCCGCATCTCTGTGTTGAGTCGAGCACTGGCGGTCAAGTAACCTTTGCAAGCAGTGTTAGGTATAGGCACAAGTCCCCACAGGAGGCAGGGGGTCTGGACTGCGCAGCTTGGCACATCCTGCAGCGCCAGCGGCGGCCGTGACGGCTCAATGCGGCCGCTGACAGAGGAGGCACGCTCTTGCGCTATGAGTGTCCCCTGCACCTCCTGAGGCACCCACGCTGACAGTGCTTGCTGCGGGGTGCGCAAGGAGACAAAGGCCGTGTTCGAGAAGCTGCACAAGTTCCTGGGCAAGAGCATCAGGCACCTGGTGGAGCGCAGCGACGAGGACTATGTGCTGCGGTTGAACCGCAACCGCGTATACTATGTACGGGAGAGCCTGATGCGACGCGCCACAAACGTACGGCCCATACCCTGGGCCGCTGGTGCTCAGGCATACCGGTTGCAGCCCGCGGCGTTTCCAGGCTGAGCTAGTCGGTTGTATCTGCAAGCCAGGCTGGCGACAAGAGCAGGCAAGGTCTGGACCCTGCCACACTGGCAGACAGGCTGAGGGTGGGCAGGAAGCGCGCGCGGCGGCTTGCCAGGACGCAGCTGTCCGTGCACGAAGGGCCTTGCAGGCGCCCTTACGGCTGCGCCGCCTGCCGCAGGTAGCCCGGGACAAGCTGGTGCACCTGGGAGCGTGCATAGGCAAGCTCACGCACAGTGGCAAGTTCCGGCTGACGGTGGGCGCGCTGGACATCCTGGCGCAGCACGCGCGCTACAAGGTGGGGCTCCGCGCGCGGCAAAGGGCGCAGCAGGGAGTGAGAGGACAGGGGAGTTGCACACCTAGTGCATGGACTGTTACCGTGCATGGACAGTCACCCTGAGAACATCCAAGGCGCACCACTGCGTCCCAGGCTGCGAAGCTGCAGTGTGCCCGAAGCAACCCAACTCACAGCTGGCCAGGCGAGCCTGCCCAGTGATGACCTCAAAACTCAGTCTTCAATCTCGAGCGTACGCGTGCTGACAACCCTTTTCTCCAGCTGAGGGCGGCCGGCCGGCCCCGCCAGATCGCCTTGCGCACCTGGACTTGCGGTGCCGCCCTGGAGCTGAGCGTGCCGCCCAGCCGCGTGCCAAGCGCGCTGCGCTCATGCGCGCGCGCAGGTGTGGGTGAAGCCGACGGCGGAGATGCAGTACCTGTACGGCAACCACGTGCTGAAGAGCGGCCTGGGGCGCATCACGGAGGCCACGCCCGCATACACAGGCGTCGTCGTGTACTCCATGACCGATGTGCCGCTTGGTGCGGCCCTGCGGCCGCGCGCTCGCCGGCCTGCCGCCCCTGCCGCGTGCGGCTGTGCCTGGGCATGTGCATGGGCCTGTGCAAACCTGTGCATGGCCTGTGCAAGGCGGTGGCGGTGTTCCTGTAGAACTTGTACCTGCAACACATGACCTCCCGCCTGCACATGCAAGCTGCAAGCGTGTCAGTGCGCTGGCCGGCCGCCGGCAGGCTTTGGCGTGACCGCAAAGTCCACCAGCGAGTGCCGCAAGATGGACCCCAGCGGCGTGGTCGTGTTCCACCAGAGCGACGTTGGCGAGTACCTGCGCTCGGAGGACGACCTGTGACGCGCTGACTGCGCTCGGGGGCGGCGGGTGGCGAGAGCTCGTGAGCAACGTCTGTAACATCAGAATTGGCAGGAGGGGCGGGTCTGTGGGTCGGGGCTGGGCTGTGCGGTGCTGTTTGGGCTGCTGTGGTGCCGGTCAGTGTTTGCTGGCCGTGTTTTATGTTGCATGATGTGGGACTGCTGTGAGCGCGGGCATTTCAGGGCCAGCCATGCAGTTCTCAGTGCGTCACAGAATCCGCAACACGCAGCGTGCACTGTTTGCTGGCCGCGTTTTGTGTTGCTCAGGATGTGGGATTGTCAGGCTTTCCAGGGCCAACCATTTGCAGTCCGCAGTGCGTCACGAATTTGACAACAGCAGCGTGCACAAGCTCCGTGCTGAGAGCACCGCAGCTTTGTGCCTAGCCGCTTCAGCGAGGCCACGTTTGCCGTGCAGGATGCGCCAGGCCAACACCGAATGCATGCGGCACCACGTTGCACTCCGCCCCATGCTGCACTCACGCTTCCAGTCTGCGCTGCTCCTCCTGCCCGACGGTGCGGGTGCGCATAGGAGCAGGTCAAGTAGCGGTCAAGTAACATGCCAGTTGTTACCTGTCCATATGTTGCCAAGGACACTGGCTCTCAGCTGTGCACAGGCAAACAGGGTGGGGTCAGCCGGTCGACACGCACAAGGCAAAGCGTCGAGAGTCCCAGTCATGCAGCATAGGGCGCAGGTAAGCGGCCGCTCACCCCCGACAGAGCTCTCAATCAGGCCGGTGTGAAGACAGGCCCAGAGGTGCGTGTTTAAGCTTGGGCGGGTGCGCGCCACACGCGCCTGCATGGCTCGCAAGCGGAGCAGGATGGTCGCGAAGGGCGGCCGCGCGCGCGCGTCGCGCTGCCAGCACTCGCAGATCAGCGCGCGCAGCGGGCCCGCGCAGCCGGCGGGGATGCGCGGCCGGCGGCCCAGCACGCCTACCACGTAGATGACCTGCGCGCGTGCGCCGGCGGCCGGCACATGGGCCAGCACGAGCGCGGGCAGCAGGATAGGGCTG
>JAABUH010005186.1_pt1 | contig 10325 bp, 8 predicted proteins | sample 5559121 | NCBI WGS metagenome assembly JAABUH01 (sample SAMN10711871, study PRJNA513364) | rock metagenome | isolation source: Antarctica rocks | place: Antarctica: Victoria Land, Battleship Promontory nord | collected 2015-12-28 | reverse complement strand
GTGGTACTAGAAATCCGAATTGGCAAAGGAATAATAAGCCACGGCATGGACATAATTGTAGAAGATTTCGCCTTTTCCGGTCTGATGCGGGTGAAGGTCAAGCTTCAGATTCCTTTCCCGCATATTGAAAAGGTTGAGATCTGTTTCCTTGGAAAACCAGATCTCGATTATGTTTGCAAACCTCTCGGCGGTGACACCCTGGGCTTTGATATCAATTTTATCCCCGGACTTGAAGGCTTCATCAAAGACCAGATTCACGGAAACTTAGCACCGATCATGTACGATCCCAATGTGTTCCCTATCGAGATTGCCAAGATGCTTGCTGGCAATCCGGTAGACCAGGCCATTGGTGTGCTGGCTGTGACTGTTCACGGTGCCTTAGGACTGAAGAATCCAGATAAGATGTCTGGTACTCCGGATCCATATACTGTGCTCTCACTAAACAGCCGTGATCCTCTTGGCAAAACAAAGACCGTCAAGGAGAATGCCAACCCTCGGTGGAACGAAACTTTATATCTAATCATCACTTCATATGCAGATGCTCTGACACTTCAGTTGTATGACTGGAACGAATATCGCAAGGACAGAGAGCTTGGTACCGCAACATATCCCTTGGATCAATTAGAATCTGTGACAGAACACGAGAACCTACAACTTGAGGTTATGGGCAACGGCAAGGCTCGAGGTATCGTTCAAGCCGACGTTCGTTTTTTCCCGGTTTTGGAAGGCCAAGCTATGGAGGATGGCACCATGGGACCGGCTCCGGAATCTAATACTGGTGTTGCTAGACTTACGATTGAGCAAGCCAAAGACTTGGATGGCACTAAGAGCTTGGTTGGGCAGTTGAATCCGTACGCAGCCCTAATATTAAACGGTAAAGAAATGCACGAGACAAAGAAACTCAAGAGAACCAACAATCCGATCTGGGACAACGGTTCCAAGGAATTTCTGGTTACTGACCGAAAGGCCGCCAGACTGGGCTTGGTCATTAAGGACGACCGTGATCTTGGTTCTGATCCAGTCCTTGGTACCTACCAAATCAAGCTAGATGACATGTTGTCATTGATGGATAAAGGGCAAGAGTGGTACAATCTGGCTGGAGCCAAGACGGGCCGCGCGAAGATGATGTTACAGTGGAAGCCTGTAGCCTTGAAAGGGGCGCTAGGCGGCTCTGGTGGCTATATTACGCCCATTGGTGTAATGCGATTTCGCTTTGGAAGCGCACGTGATCTTCGCAATCTGGAGACTATGGGCAAATCCGATCCTTATGCAAGAGTGCTTCTGTCTGGTGTCGAGAAAGGCAAGACGGTCACATTTCAAAACAACCTTAACCCGGACTGGGACGAGATCATCTACGTACCAATCCACACGCCACGTGAAAAGCTCGTAGTTGAAGTAATGGACCAGGAAACTACCGGAAAAGACCGTTCGCTGGGTCTTATCGAGGTTGCTGCATCGGACTATGTCCATCAGGCTGATAATGGTGAGTACGAAGTTCATGGTGACAGGAGACCACTTTCACAACCATTGCGTATGAATGGAAGGGGATCGCCTAAAGGGACGCTTAATTTTACTGTCGCTTTTTATCCTACTCTCAATATGGTTGATCCTGAGGAGGAGGAAGCAGAGAAAGCTGCAGAGGAAGAAGCTGCAGCAAGAACTTCACTTAGCGCCAAACGAGGCAGCACCGATGGCAGATCGAGAAGCAGCACTGTGAATGGTACGACCGGACGTAATTCCCTTGAGAAGGACCGGGAAGCTGGAAAGATTGATACGAGTCTTGCGAAGCAACTTTCCACGAATGAGAGGGAACAGGAAGAAATGAATGGAGATGGGCCCAAAGTTCCACCTAAGATCCGCCTTACTCCAGATGAGCTAGTGAAGCACGGTAAGCTGATTCTGCATTTTGATGGCGTGATATCTACTGACCGCCAATCATAGAGTCTGGTCTTCTCATATTCAAGCTCATCGAAGGAACACTGGCTCATGCAGATGTCCGTGTCGAAGTTCTCATGGACGACTATGTGTTCCCGTCGTACTCGTCGTCCAAAGTCAAATCGAGACATAGCGTTTTCGGCGAAAGTAAGTCTTCTAAGCATCCGAGATTGAATGCATGCTAAGTCTAGATGAAGCTGGTGATGCGTTCGTGCGGGAGCTCGACGTCTCAAGAATCACATTACGATTGAAAGAAAAACAAGACAAGAAAGGCGACAATGGCAACGAAGAGCATACCATTGCCAAATTACAGGGCAACACAATTGACATATTGCAAAGATGCTTAGTGAGTCCGTGAGCTTTGACCTATGTATGGCGACTAACGAAGCGTGTCATAGTACAAACCAACGGAACTGATTCTCAAGGGTACAGAGAGTACGATTAGCAGAATTACTGTGAGCTTGAAGTACATCCCTGTCAAAATGGAGCTCGATCCGAGTGAAAGCATCAACAACATGGGCAACCTACGTCTTGACATCCTGGACGCCGCGGATCTGCCCGCGGCGGATCGTAATGGATATAGTGATCCTTATTGCAGATTCAATCTCAATGGTAAGGAAATCTACAAGACCAAGACGCAGAAGAAGACACTACATCCTGCGTGGAACGAGTATTTCGAATGCCCCGTTAAATCTCGAACCGCAGCGGATTTTAAAGTCAGTGTGATGGATTGGGATATGGGTGACAAAGACGATCTTCTCGGTGAAGCAACAATCAACCTCGATCTCCTCGAACCTTTCAAGCCACAAGAAATTGTTCTGAATTTGGACGGGAAGTCTGGAGTGCTACGTTTGAAGATGCTCTTTAAGCCAGACTATGTCACTCGTTCACGTCAAGGTTCATCAACATTCTCAGGGACATTCGCACCTGCAGGGAAAATTGTCGGAGCACCAGTCAAAGGGGTCGGATTCGTTGGTGGAGGCGTTGTCAAGGGTGCATCATTCTTGCGTCATGGGTTTAAGAGTAAGAGCAAAGGCGCCGGTGGAGATGTGAGCAATGGCCTACCAAGTCCACCTGCCGAAGAACCCATAACCAATGGTGACTCTCCCATGTCAACGCCGCAACGAGCATCTCCAATGATCGACCGCAGTCCGTCAACACCACAGACTCCCGCTCACACAAGACAGAAGAGTTTCGGTGCAGCGTCTACGATGAGTGGTGTAGGAGGAGCAGCGGGTAAGCCGGAAAGTGGTACTGCTATGTTCATGGTGCAGTCCGCCTCTGGATACCCAGCCGCCTCCAAGATCCAGGTCCACATCAAGCAGAGTTCCGGCAAAAGCGCGAAAGAAGTGCACAAAACCAAAGCAATCAAGTCCTCGTCAGGCGAGATTGAATGGGACCATGAAATGTTCCGAGTCTCATGCTCGCCTGACACCCAGTTCCAAGTCCAGGTCAAAGATGACAAGTTACTTGGCGGTCATGATCTCGGCGAAGCCATTTTCTTCATTGACGACTCCGCCACGGGGAGCGAGAAGACCGTCAAGGTAGGCGATGGTAGCGTCGTCATCAAAACCACCTTTATGCATGCGGAGGATAGCAGCATGGCGGAGAGCCCGAGAAGCCGACGAAGTTTCTTAAGCAAGCGACCGAGGGATGTAAGCGGGACGAAAACACCGGTCGGTTGAACGTGGCACTATTAGATGAGTTACTTGGGAGGAAGGGCCTTTACTTCTTGTCACTTCTTGCGTATTGATACCACTCTGTTCCATGTATTATATCCATACTTTAATAAAAAGCCGTCTCTTCGTAGGCCCGCTCAATGCGGTGAGCAAAGCCCGTCATCTCACGAGGCGATTTCGGTTGTATGATCGCAACTGACTGCTCCAGAAAGCTTGCCTCCGTGCCAATTGTGACATACAAGAATGAAGGAGAAGATTATTCGACCGAGGCGGATTTGGCCACTCGATGGTGTAGTATGGAAAGTCACACAAGTTCCGCTATGACTCAAAGAATCTCCAGAATTTCCATCATTTCCTCTCTTCATCCGCAGTCTTCAACGTGTGTCTACCAGCATCTTCGAGAGGGTTTGAACATGCGGGGATGTCAAGCTTCTAGCTTGAGGATTGTCAAGTCAAGTCAAAGTTTCTCTCAATGGCTTTCGCAAAGTACATCTACATTCATGGCAGATCAGGGTTCTTTGAGAGTGCTAGTCGCATTGCTTGTCTATCTTATGCTACCTTATCGGCTGCCTATCATGGTATAGTTGAGAGTTGCAATTTATTTTCTCAATTGAGTTCAGGCTGAATTGCTTCTCAAGCTAAGCTTCCCCGCAACTCAACTCCCTTCAAACTACCTTCCCTTTCCTCGCATAAATTATATCAATCAGTGACCAATCAGCAAGGCATCCTGCTTGATACTAACTTAGCTCCAGCTATGATGATGGTGTGCGGAGAAGTCTACGCGTGCTGCTTGAATGCCTGCTGCTGGTACCGAGTTGCCGATCGGCAACGACCATGGCTCGCGTATATACACATATATTCGCCAGGCAGTCCCATCTCCTTCCGCCACCCACTTCTTTCTTGCGATAGTTTCTTGAGGCTGTAAAGCCCTGTGATACGTTTTACGAGGATTGTTGAAATCGTTGGTTACTTACTCGTCACTATGGGGCCCCACATGCCAAAGATACACAATGTCTACTTCATGGTATGTATTATCTGGAAGCATTCATTAGTTCTCATAGCCATATTTAGTCGCGAGATATGAGTCGAGAGCGACAGCTTTATTGCTCTTTTCTTTCCAATTTCTGCGTCAACAAGCAGAAATCCTGACTGCGAGATCCAGGCGATCATCGCTACTGTGGGGGGAATGCTGTATGATGCTACTATTGATGTCAGGTCAAGGATTGCCGAACTGATCATCCCAGGTTTGGTTTCGACATCTCTTCTATGTCTGCCATCATAGGGACAGATCAATATGTGAATTATTTTAACAATCCCCACGGCATCGTCCAAGGTGGCATTGGTGCAGCCCTCGCTGGTATGATTAGCGAGATCTCCTTACCCTTACTTTGACGTGACTGATCGTCGCTAGGCGGCTCTGTCATTGGCGCCATAATGGCAGGTCCAGTATCTAATTACATCGGACGTCGCGACGCTATCGCCTTTGCCTGTTTCTGGTGGTTTCTTGGCACTTCCCTTCAAGCCGGATGCAATGGCATTGGAATGCTGGTCGCGGGTCGATTCATCAACGGCATTTGCGTTGGCATCACTTCTTCTCAGGTCCCAGTTTACCTAGTCGAGATCACCAAGAAGGAAAGAAGGGGTTCCATTGTCGTCATCCAACAATGGGCTATTGAATGGGGTATCTTTATCATGTACTTTGTCGGATATGGCTGTTCATTTATTCCTGGGGATGGCTCCTTCAGAACAGCTTGGGCCATTCAATTCGTCCCGGCCGTTTTCCTTCTCGCTGGCCTTCCATTCCTCCCCAGATCTCCAAGGTGGCTTGCGAAAATGGGCCGTGTCGACGAGGCCGTTGCAGTCCTTGCTAGTATTCAGGCCGGCGGAGATATCAATGATCCACTCGTTGTCGCCGAATGGGAAGAAATCACGACCATTTTGGCCGCTGAGCGGGAAGGTCAGCAGGGCTGGCGAAGATTCTTCCAGAATGGGATGTGGAAGCGCACGCTTGCTGGAACTTCGGTCCAAGCTTGGCAACAGCTCAGCGGTGCCAATGTGATGACTTATTACGTTGTCTACATCTTCGATATGGCAGGTTTGACTGGAAACATTGGCCTCATCAGCTCCGGCATTCAATACGCGATTTTCATTGTTGGCACCGCGGCGACCTTCTTCTTCATTGATGTCACAGGCCGTCGACCCTTACTCATCTACGGCGCTGTTGCTATGGGTGTCTGCATGCTCATCGTCGGCGGTATTCTCGGCTCTTACGGCACCGCTCTCCCAGATGGCTTGAACGGAAATCTCAGCGTCAAAGTCCAAGTCACCGGCTCACCTTCCTACACCGTCATCGCATTCTGCTACATCCTCGTCTTAACATACTCACTCACCCTCGCGCCCATCGCCTGGGTCTACGCCGCCGAAGTCTGGTCCCTCGAAACCCGTGCCACAGGCATGGCACTCGCCTCCGTAGCAAACTGGCTCTTCAATTTCGCAATCGGCCTCTTCATCCCCCCCGCTTTCCAAAACATCAGCTGGAAGCTATTCATCATTTTCGGCGTTTTGTGTATGGGCGCTGCGGTGCAGGCATTCTTCACCTACCCCGAGACGGCGGGCAAGACGATTGAGGAGATTGAATTGTTGTTTAGCAAGGGGGCTATTCCAGCGTGGAAGACGAAGCCGGGAGATAGTTTGTTAGATGCTAAGATTGAGGAGGTGAGGGCTCATCGTAAGAGTATTGTGGATGTTGGGGCGGCGGGGAGGATTGCTATTTTGAGTGAGACGGGGGCGGTGCAGAGGGAGATTGCTTAAATGTTTTGTTCGAATTTATATAGTATCGTTCTTGGTATTTAGCGCCGTTGTGTAGGAGATTGAGTGATTTTGTTGGCAAGTCATTGAGGCCTTGAAGCATGGTGCAATACGACGAAGTTTGAAACGTTAAAGACAAATAGTCAACCACAAGCCGAAAATTTTCCGCCCTTTTGATATACGTGAACAGGAGTTCTCTACCCTAGCAGAAGACTAATATTTGGAACGCTTACATTGATGCTTTGGGAGATGCTTGAGCACTCGTAGCAGAAAACAAGCCCTCTGCAGAACTTGACAGAGAATATCGAAGAAGCGGTGATGGCATTGCATATGGGGGTGGAGTCGAGAAAGGAGATCGGGTTTGGCGTTGGAATTGGGTCAGATCGATCAGCACGCTTCACATTCGGATTTGGATAAGGGGTGGGTATCAACTTTATCAGCATGAGGCAAATGTCACTATCAGGAAGTTTTCAAAGGTCGCCCAGATTCCAGGCGCTGTGAGGATGTCCGAGGTGGGTGGAATCCACAAACGTTGCTAAGGTGGTCACAGTTTCTTGCGGTCCCAGCATTTGAAAAATATTTAAACTTTTCAGAATGATAAAACAGAAAAGATAGTTTCTGATTTATAATTTAGAAATTATAGAAGGGGAGATATCAAAGACGAGAGACAACCCAGGCAGGACTTTCAATCGACATCGAGACTTCACAACACAATTGTTGACATCCCTCCTGATCGTTTCATCGAAATCACTCGAAGATAATACAGCATCTCCCCTCTCTTCGCAACGACTAGAGAGAGAAAAACTTCATAATACTCATAGGTTCTAACACAGAATACATCATGTCCATGCTCCTCGCCTCTGCGGAGAAACCCCAATGCGTTCTCACCTTAGGACACAACCTCAAGCTCAACAAGCTCGGACCTGCAGCCCTTCTTAAAGCCATCAAAATTACAGAGAAGGTCAACGAAAAAGTGGAAGAGCTGGAAGCGAAGAAAATAGAATACACCATAAAGGTCAATACCTTTCAAGGAGGATTCGATAGGGCGCTTATGCTGTTTTCTGGAGAAGAATTTGATACTTGTTCTAGTAGCAAAGCTGGTGAGGTGATAACGTGTCGGCAAGAGTTGGATGCGTTGGAGATGGAGCTGTATCCCTTTCCTTGTGAGCGGATGGTCCGAACTAGCAACTAGCGTATCCAAGGCCATCTTGCTTACCTGATTGATCTACTTAGATCTTAGCAAAATTTGGCAAAGTTCTCAGTCATCTGCAGATCATTGAATCGACAAATTGAATCTTCAGGTTGGCCTCGGATACGCTAGCTGCTAGTTCGGACCATCCGCTCACAAGGAAAGGGATAGTCGCAGGCGAATAAATTTTAATTTCACCTAAAATGGTTACCTACCTCCTACCACCTCAAAAACGCTGGAACGTAACCATTTTGACTCGAGACGGCTCTGGGCCATAATTCTATCAAGTAGCAAAGGCCCTTAAACCGGTGCTTTCGCTGCGTAGTAGAATTAGTGAGTTTAGAAAATTTAACTCATCATCCCTCAAAATAACACAACCACCCCCAAAAAACCATTGCTTGGGGACTCGCCGCGAGTCGAACGCGGGGCCTCTCGCAATTTGCTTGGGTGGACCCTAAGCGAGAATCACTGAAAACACTGTTAATGGAACCACTACACAGGATTTTAATGGGGACGCCTACTACCACTAGACCACGAGTCCCATGAACTTCAAAAGTTGACTATTACAATATATATTGTAAAATGACGCCAGCGGTTTCAAATAAGCCAAGAGAAATCGACTTGCATGGGAGGTGTCGCGACTTCAAAAGATCTCACGACTTACATGGGTGGCGGTAAGAGTCATCCATGCAAGTCGTATCCTCACCAGAAATACAGCAGGCCTGGCCAGCTTGAACAGTTGACCACATACATTGGATTTCTGAGGTCTGCGGTACGCACAACTATCAGATCTGTTTACTATGGTTGAAACCTACGCGGCACAAACAAGCCCCTCCCTGTATGTTGGTCCCCCATGCTCCCTCAATGCTCGCTCGCTGCTCCCCCTTGCTCCCTCGGTGCTCCCTTTAAAGCGTCCCTGCTCCCTTTTCCGACCGAAAACGGCAATTGCCAATCCTAAGTTCGGGGTGTCTATAATATATATATACATTTAAGTGGGTGCGCACGCGAAAATTATATACCTCGGCAAGTTAGCCGAATGTGACGCTCTGCATATATGACGCCCCCTAGGCAGCCCGTAATGATCCATACTGGTCCAGGGGAAAACTGCTTTCAACGAACTGGATTCATATTGGACGTACCTAGCCTTGGGGAAACACTGATCTTGCATTATGTGTAGAACCATCTCTCGCATTCTAATGATCAGGAGTATCCCATATTGAAGGAAAAGGAAGTTAGGTCAAGGAAACGGTGAAGTAGACAGAATTGTTCGATTGGCTCTAGTTGCGTAAACGGCTATCTCGGCCAACGTACGCAGATCATCGACAAGAAAGCCCCTAAATTCTGTTCAACTCCTGACTATCAAAGCTACTCGTAATTTTCTAGTCCTTTTCACATTGTAGAACAACCCAAGATGGATCTCAACAGTCTCAAGGATCAAGTCAGCAATCTGACGCTCTACGACCTTAAAGCGGGGGTACGGAAAGTGCAGAATGGTAAAGGCTTCCTTTGTGTATTGCCAACAATATCATGCTGACAAGTCGACCTATAGCCGTTATGAACTACACCGAGATGGAGGCGAAGGTACATAATCGCTGCTGGCAGAATGTGCTCGATCTAGCATTGAATAAAGCGACAGGTTCGAGAAGCTACAAACAATGAACCATGGGGCGCCTCATCGAGTCTTATGCAAGAGATTGCCAATGGCACACACAGCTAGTTGGTGGCAGAGTCAGACTCATCAGGAGGAAGCTGACGATGTTTGGTAGCCAATTACTCAATGAAATTATGCCTATGATCTACAAGCGATTCACAGAGAAAGCAGCGGAGGAGTGGAGGCAGATCTACAAGGTCGGTGAAGCCATTGGATGAATACCGCAATATCTGAATGTAATAGGCTCTGCAACTTCTGGAATTCCTGATCAAGAACGGCTCTGAGCGAGTGATCGACGACGCCAGATCACATCTGTCTCTTCTGAAGATGCTACGACAATTCCACTTCATTGATCCGAACGGCAAGGACCAGGGAGTTAATGTCCGGAATAGGTCGAAAGAACTGGCTGAACTGCTCGGCGATGTGGATCGAATCCGTTCCGAACGCAAAAAGGCCAGAGCCAACCGCAATAAATTCGGAGGTGTAGAGGGTGGAGCCATGAGTGGCGGAATGTCTAGTGGCGGTCGATACGGCGGTTTTGGAAGCGAGGATGCCGGTGGATATGGATCGTCCAGCTCCGGAGTGTATGGTGATGGTGGTGGGTATGGAGGAAATACATCAGGATTTCAAGATTCGGGTAGAAGGAGTGACCGATTCGAGGAATATGATGAATACGACGAGGGTGCCACATCTTCCTCGGCGCGGCGGAAAATGGGCAAGACAGCAACAGAACCTGTGAGAGCTAAGCAGCCAGACCCACCTAAGCCGAAGGAACCAGAAATCGACATACTCGCCTTTGACGACGACATACCTCCCGAGACACCCCCAAAGCCAGCCTCCTCGAACGGAAGAAAAGGTGCCACAAATGCATTAGAAGCAGACGACGACGATTTCGACGATTTCCAATCCGCATCACCAACCACCACAACAACATCAAAGCCCTCAATACCAGGTTTCCCACCCCCAATGTCAACAACCACAGCACCGCCCGCCCAATTCGCAGCTCCCCAACCCATCGCTCCCTCGCAAAGCAATAACCTCACCGATCTCTTCAGCTCCATCT
>JAABUH010005185.1_pt1 | contig 10325 bp, 16 predicted proteins | sample 5559121 | NCBI WGS metagenome assembly JAABUH01 (sample SAMN10711871, study PRJNA513364) | rock metagenome | isolation source: Antarctica rocks | place: Antarctica: Victoria Land, Battleship Promontory nord | collected 2015-12-28 | reverse complement strand
TCATGCGGACTGCGGCCGCGCAAGACAGGGCTCCCAAACGCCGCCGGAGCGCCCCAACCACAGCCGCCAGCTCGCTACCAGCACCAGACCGCACACACATCAGCCACGCAATGTCGCCCCAGGGCCCGCCGGCGCAGCAGTGTCCGCAGGTCTGCCGCTCCATGGCCGCCGCGGCGGTGAGGCGCCCGCGGCGCGCCGGCCCGGGCGGGCGGCGCGCCTCGTCCACGGGCTGCGACTCGCGGATGATGTCGAGCACGCGGCCGAGGCGGTCGCCCGGCAGCGCGCCCAGCGCGTGGCTCAGCCGCCGCTTCTCCTCAAACGTCATGTCGCGCCCGCCCGGCGGCGCGCCGGCCGCGCCCTCGCGCTGCTCCACCGCGTCCGCCAGCGCCTGCAGCTCGCGCGCCATGGCCGCCACGCGCTCCGGCAGCGCCTCTGCGCCACCGGCCAGGTCCTGCGGCCGCGCGCGCCGCGTGCTCAGCGCTCGCCCGCCGTGCCCTTGTATGGCGACGCCGCGACCGAAGCCGCTCGGATCCGCTGGCGGGGGGCCGCTGCTCCGCGCGCGGGCGCGCCACGGGCGCGCCGCAGGCGCGCCGTTCGCCCGCACGGGCGCCGGCCACCGAGGCCCCGGCTGTGTCGGCCTCGCGTATGCACAGACGGCGCGGCGGGGCGCCGGGGCGGGGCACAGGCAGGGCGCCGGGGCGCAGGCAAGTGCGCGCAACAGGGCACAGGCAGGCGGCGCACCCGCTCCTCCAGCGCCTGCCGCCGCACCTCCTCCTCCCACTTCTTCTCCATCGCCACGCTCGCCCACTTCTTCTCCCACGCCTCCGACATCATCTCGCCCTGCGCGCGCGCGCACACCCGCGCTCGCCGCGGGCGGCCCCCCCGCGCGCTGCCGGGCAGCACGCGCCCGTCCCCCTCTCACTCGCACTCCGGCGCTGGCGACCCGTCCCCCAGCAGGCTCGCGCAGAGCTGCGGGCAGGCCCCCAGAGCCCGGACCCGCGACGCTCAGTGGCCGGCTCACGGCCGGCCGGCTGCGCCCCAGCCAGTGGCGCGTGGCTCCGGGCCCACGAGCGGCGCGCGGGCCGCACCATGCCGCGCACGGGCGTGCCGACCGCGTTGTACAGGCGGCAGTTGGTCCAGATCTGGCGCATGTCCTCCCGGAACTCGGCCGGCTCGCGGTACTGCCGCAGCACGCCCCGCTCCGGCTTGTGCTCCAGCTTGCGGCCCACCGTCTCCAGGTCCATTGGGCGCTTCACGATGTCAAAGTAGTCCTGCGCGGCCGTGGCGGCGCGCTTGCTCCGCAACCGCTCGCCTCGGGTGGGGCTTGCAGACGCAGAAGTCAGGCCCGCTGCTCCAATTCCAGCCTGCCTATACGCCAGGTGCGCGCGCCGCGCCGCTCCACACACAGGCTACTCCAGCCTCAGTCCTGCAGTACGCTCCTCCCGTTCGCAGCGACCTCCTGTTGCACACGGCTACTGCTGCGCGTGAGCTTGGCTTGCCCGGCTGGGCAGGCGGTGGCAGGACGCTCTCTAGGTCACGCAGGTGCGGGCAGCGGGCACCGGTGCGACGAGCCACGGGCAGCCCTGGCAGCGGCGGAGCGACGCGCTGCCCCGGCAAGCCCAGCGGCACACTTGCGCTGCACAGCACACCAAACATCCGCAGCATTTTGGCATCAGAGCGCGACGCCTCCAGCGTGCACACGCAAGTCCGGCCTCCCGCGTCGGCCCTGGCAGGCACTCAAGGACGAGGCGCAGCGCGCAGCGCTGTGCAGCTCGCCGCCCGGGCCGTTCCGCGAACAGTCATGCGCGCGGCCCGGGCGCCCGGGCGCGCACCGGGCAGCGCAGCAGCACCGGGTCGACCGCCTTGCTGAACGGCCCCGCGCCGCGGTGGCGCATGATTGTCTTCAGCACCGTCTGGCACTGGTTCCACAGGCTGTTGATGCGCTTCTCGCGCTCGCCGTGCACCGCGCGCCGCTTGGCCTCCGGGCCCTCCAGGCCGGCCGCCGCCGGGCGCTTCTTGGCCGGCGCGCCGCCGCCGTGCGACGCGCGGGCCTGCAGCGGCGCCGGCGGCGCCGCGGCAGCGTCCGCGCCGGCCCGCGCCAGCGCGGCCAGGCGCGCCTCCACCTCCGCCTTCTGCTCCAGGATGCGCTGCAGCTCCGCCTGCAGCTCCGCGCGCCGCGCGCGGACCTGCTCGCGCGTGTAGCCCGGGTCCCCGTTCATCGCGCCGGCGGGTGCTAGCTGGCACGGGGCTCACATCAGGTGCTGCCGCCGCGTGGGATGCACTGCACGCTGCGTCCGTGCGCGCAGAGCCAGCACAGGTCGACCAACGGGCAAATTTTTGCCATTTGTTGCTGAGGCAATGCTAGCTTGGGCAACCCTACCCTGAGACAAAGGGATCAAGGCAGGGCAGGAGTGCAAACACTGGAGATGCAGCTCGGCCCGATGCAGCCCGCGCACGCAGCGCTCAGAGGGGCATGGCGGAAAGCGGGCACACCAGCCGCCTGCTGCTGCTTGTGACCCAGCGTGCCTTCCAGCGCAGGAACGGGCGCTCGGAAGCTGCGGCCGATGCCGCTCGCCGCCAAGGATGCGGCGCTGGTGCGCCTGGCGGTCGGCGCGTTCCAGCACCGCTGGGAGGCGCTGCCGCAGCTGGGCCGCACGTGCCTGGATGCCGGCGGGAGCCGGCACGAAGTGCGTGGCTGCGTGCGGCACCTGGCCGTGTGCGCTGCCCCATCCGCTCAGACCTGCCCAGTCGTTTCCGCTGACCCCAGCCCTGCCGCGGCTGTCACGCTGCACGTAGGTGGCAGTGTACATCACCCGTGGCCTTTCATACCTGCACTGTCTGACCACTTGCAATCAATCCTATGCAACTGATGTGGCTGTGCACAGCCAGCGAGGTAAGGAAACTGTGCAGATGACCGGCTGGACGTAGTGAGGGCGCCGTGCGGGGGCAGGCTGGCGGGCTACCCGACCTGCCTGGCGGCCACGGTGCGGCTGCAGGCGGCCGGCCTGCTGCAGGCGGAGGCGCCGCCGGCCGAGCGCGAAGGCGCGCCCGGCGACGCCTTCGGCCGCGTGTACGGCAAGGCCGCCGGCCGCGTGCGCGCGCGCCTGGAGGCCGCAGACCCCGTGCTGGCGGGGTGGGTTAGGTGCGCGGCTGTGGCCGAATACCTTCTCGGCGCTGCTGCATGTCCCACAGCGCCGCGCGTTGAGCTGCACCTGCGCCTCCGGGCGCGCCTGGTAACACAAACCTCGGGCTGGCGAGTGGCAGCTGGACCCGCTCTCATGGCCAGACTGGCTTGCTCTGCTGGTGTGGAGCACAGCGTTGGTGGCTGCAGGTGGGGTGCTCGTCTGTTATGTACCAACCAGTGCCTTTCTCTGGCGCGCTGCTTGTTAGTTGCCGTGTACCACTGACCTTGATAGCCTTCCACTCCAGGGATCATGCATACGGAGCGATCTACAGTCACCCCGGCTTGTCCCTCCGGCAGAAGCAGCTTCTGACGATCGCATATCTGGTGCGCCTGCGCCCGGGTGGGCGGCCACATTGGCCGGGTATGGCGCTTACTCTCTGTCACTGCATGCGCGGCGGCCTGCCTTGGACACGGGCCTGGCCGTGCGCTGCACGCTGCTCAGCCATTGACCACGCCCCGACGCATACAGCGCCCAGGCGAACCCGCTTGAACAGTGGTGCTGAATGCTGCAATTATGCGCGCAAGGCTGCCGCGAGCATGCACGATGAGCTGTACGGCCACCTGCTGGCCGCGCTGCGCTTTGGCGCCGGGGAGGAGGGCTGCCGGGCGGCCGTGCGCATCGCATTCGAGCCCCCGCCCGAGCCCATGGGTGCGCTCCTTCAGGAGCAGGCTTGCGGCGTCACCAAGCTGCTGTGGCTCGTCAGTGCGCACGCCGCAACTGCCTACCTAGCATGTGGGCTGCTGGGGCATGCATCAGAAGCAGCTATGCGGCAGATAATCGCCCAGCTGCTGCAGCGGACTGCTTGTGTTCCATTTGCTGCCTCACTGCATCTCACACGTTGGTGACATGGTTCTTACTTGCACCCACCGCCTGCTTTAGAGCTCCAACCTGTTTAGAGCTACAATCAGACAAACCTCATGCTGTTGCTCATGCAGCCAGGCAATTATACTGTCAGCATTGCCCTCAACTCTGGATATGCCATGTGTATTGACACGAGGGTGGCATGCGATGGCATGCTTGGGCTGGCGCTGACAGTCGACGGCCGCCGCGCGCAGGAGCAGAGCAGGTGCACTCCGAGTAGGCGGCCTTGGCAGTCGTTGCACGTGCAGTTGCCAAGGCTGCGGTGAGCTTTGGAGGTGCACCTGAAGCAGACGCAGCAGAAGCAGAGTAGCGAGGTATGCATGAGCTGATGGAGGCTGTGTATGTGTAGTACAATGGGCGGTGGCTGTCAATGCTCGTCTGCGCAGCCCATGTCTGCAGAGATGAATGTACTTTGTAACGTCACCTAGTCAGTGCGAGCATTTAGTCACATCATAGCTGCATCATCCCTGACTTCACTTCCATAGAGCATGCACACCAACTATTATTGCAAGAGGTTGCTCATTCAGATTCTTATGTACCTCTCAAGGTTGACACCATAAAATATTTTCTTGTTGGGACTTCAGGGTGAAGCGACCAAGCGACCCCAGCTTGGTAACCCAGCTTGGATAATACTGTACCTTCACAGTTTGCATTGCGTGCGCAGTTCCGCTACTTGTACGGGCGCCTGGCAGCCAGCAGGCAGCGCCAGCCACTGCTGAAACGGCTCCTCCCAGTGCGGTGTGTGTGTGAGAGAGCTGCCAATGGCGAGACAGGCAAGCCCAGCCACTGCCCAAAACGGCGCTGCGCAATGCGCGCTGTCGAGCTGCCCGCAGAGCTCAAAAGGGCTCCTCCCGGCGCTCGGTGTAAAACTTGCCGCTGGCGGGCGGCTCCAGCGCGAGCCAGGCGGGCGTGTCGGCGCCCTGCGCGGCCGTCTTGTACCCCTTCCAGCTGCTCATGTCGGTGGCGCAGTACCTGCCGCGCAGGCGACACATATAGGGTATAGGGTTGGCTATACCCTACACCTATACCAGTACCCGCCGCGCAGACGACCTGGACACCCGGGGGTTGCTATGCCACAGAAAGGGTCCCGTCTCAGCGCCCTGCGCGGTCCAGTCCGCTGCACAGCTCTGCGAGCGGTCCTGCTCATACACATCACACAAGCAGGCTCCATTTGCGGCCTGAAAACCATGCGTGCTCTCTCAGGATATGCAGCACCATGCACAAACTGGACCTGCAAACGCCGTGCGCTCACGCAGCCAAGCAGAGGCCCTCCCTGATTCATTACCCGCTCGCGGACACAGGCTGGCAGATGCCAAGCACCCGGTCGTGGCCGTACCGCCTGCGCACAAACCCTGCCTCGCACAGAACGCGGCGGGGCAGGCCTGCAGCTGCGCAGCACCCCCGGGCACTGGAGCAGCAGGGCTGCCCCATATTACCGGCGCGCCCGCACCCAGGACAGCACGCATTGACGGCGACGTTGCGCGGGCGCAGCTCGTCGGCCAGCACGCGCGTGTACATCGACTCGCACAGCTTGCTCACGCCGTACATAGACGACGGCCAGCCACTGCCCTTCAGCCTGCGCATGCTCTGACGCTCAGGACGTGCGTCCGCGCGTCGGCGCGAACAGCCGAGCCAGCTTGCCAAGCAAAACAAGGCGCTCGCGGGGCCTGACATGCATCGCACACACGCGCAGGTGTATGACGGCGCGGCTGCTGAGGACGCGCAGTGCGTGCTGGCTCGCATGGCATCACTGCAGCAAAGTGCGCGGGTGCGCGTGCGCGCTCTTTTCGGAACGCGGCCAGCGCGCGCTGAAGCCACGCCCGGGGCGGCGCACTTGTCGCCCGCGATGGCGCCCACAAACTCGCGCGCCAGCGCGTCCACCTCGTCGGCCGACTGGGCGCCCTCGAACCGCGCGCGCAGCGCCTTGTCCCGGATGATGCTCAGCTTGCCGGCCAGGCTGCGCGCGCGCCGGGCGGCTGTCAAGCTCTGTGGCTGGGCAGGGCGGTGATTATTGGATGCCATGTGCGGTCTCCCAGTGGCCATGCGAACTTGGGCGGCAGTACAGTGACAGGCCACCAAGTCTGTCTCTGTGACAGCAAGGGCGCTGCCTCAGGCCACCCATACCATGGCGCAGGGTATGCTGGAACGATGGCACAGATGCTCTATACGTTCGCACCATCCACTTGGAACGTGACAAATTTTGCCCATGAATAACTGCAAAGCTGCTCGGCACCATGCATGCGCAGCGCACAAGCAATTAAGTGTGCCTCACAAGCATGGCAGGGGCCGGCGCCCGCGGCGGCAGCACGAGGGCCCACCTGCAGACGTTGACGACGGCGCCGCCCTCGGGGATCAGCGGCAGCAGCGCCTCCGTCACGCGCCGCGTGCCATAAAAGTTGACGTCCAGCGTCTGCTGCGCCTCACTGGCGCCGAACGCGCTGCCCTTGAACGCCAGGCCTGCGCGGCCCGCGCACCAGCTCTCCGCGCGCAAAGATTTCGCGCACAGGGAGCGGCAATCTCGCAGACATGCCAGCCCCGGGTCCACCTTCCAGTGCATGCTCTGCAATGCGCTCATCTCAGACGAGGCCGCTACCGCTCTCCACAGAACGCCTGGCAACAAGCACGGCACGGCAGTCGCAAGGCGCGCCCCGCCTGTCAAGCTCGTGTCGCCTATTGAGGGAGGGGGGTGCACGTTGCGGCGCATCGCTGGCCCGCTGCGTACCTGCATTGTTGACGAGGATGTCGACGTGCTGCAGCTCCTCCGCGGCCCACTTGGCGAAGGCGTCGACGGAGCCCGGGCTGGCGATGTCCAGCGGGTGGAATAGGACCGCCTGCGAGCCTGGGCACGGGCGCCTTGTCAGTGTCTGCGGGTGCACAAAGCAAAACATGGCAACTGTCGCGGGTGCTGTACAGCGGGCGCTGGCGCTGCACTAGTGTCGAGCGCTGGTCGGCTTGCCAGCAACACGCTGCTGCCGTGCTCGTCACGCACACACCAGCGGGTGTATGGCCTTGGCACAGAGTGCACCCCTGAGCTATGCTTCACTTTGAGCGCACCCAGGCACAGGAAGTATAAGATGTCGGCAGCCGCTTCACAACATAGCAGAGCAGCACAACATGAGCAGACCACTTCAGGAAGCGCAACGTCAAGGCGCTCACCCGTGGCCTCCTGCAGCTTTGCCACCGCCTGGCGCCCCAGCTCCTCGTTGCGCGCCGCCACCACGGTCTTGACGCCGGACTCTGCGAGGATGCGCGCGACGTCCCAGCCGATGCCCTTGTTGGCTGGCGCAGGCACGACCACAGTTGATTAGCAAGCTGTCTCTTAGGAGACTGGTGTGGCAGCAATTCGGTGCGTGCGGTCCACAGACCGCTGCTCTGAAACAGCGGGGTGGCACCTCCAGTCACCACTGCGGTCTTCTTGCTCGCAGTCGACATAGTCGCTGCACTAAAGCCCACGCGCCGCTTGCCTCTCCGAAAAACAAAGTACCTGTGTGCAAAGCAGCAATCCCTAGGTTGAAGAGCTCAAGCCTTGTCTCCAGCTGGTTTGCAAGCGGTGCAAACGGTTCCACTCGGCAAGCCGTACACAGTAATGATGGGTGCTATTAACCAAAGCGAAGCGTGAGAGCTGAGTCAAAGGCTGCACCGCGTGGCGTCTAGGACACCGCGAGCATACATGTCCAGCATGCCGTTAAGTCATGCCGTTAAGTTTCTGTGACAACTTTTGCTCAATGGTGCCTACCTGGCCTGTGACAAGAGTGCACGTGCCTCCTTATTTATAGCGCCACTTCATATATTATTTTGATAATAATATAACTTGCTCGACAGACCCTGGAGGCAATTCAAAATGGCTCAAAGCGAAGGTCGGCCTCCCGCACTCGCACAATGACAGGAGCAATGCGGCTGGCGGGCGCAGCTGTGCTGTGCGCCCTGCTGGCAGCCAGCGCCCGGGCTAGCACCGACGGCGATAGCCCGGACTTTGCGCACAAGTTTGGGCTGGACACGGTGCGCCTGGCTGCCCAAGCAGACGCGTGCGTTGGCATCTCAGAGACAAAGCGCTGCACTGAGCCTCTAAAGCGCGGGCGCGTGCGGCGCCGCCAGGTGAAGTACCTTGCAGAGAGGAGATCGCAGGCGCCCAGCAACCTCTCAGACTACTACTCCGGCCTCAAGTACTTTTCGAGGATCAGCCCCGAGCCTTTCTGGGCGGTCTTGCCAGGTGCAGGCTGCCCCGTGCTTCCGCTGTGAGCGGGTTTCAGTTGGACGTTGGTCACGCTGCGGCGTGCAGACGGGGAGGTCGTCAGGCGAGCGCTGCAAGCAGGCTCACGGCCGTGAGCGTGCAGGCATGGATATGGACGCCTCCGCCGGCTACAGCGGCCAGCTCTGGAAGACGAACAAGGTCGACCAGGTCGAGGACGACCTGGCGCGCCAGATCTTCGCCCGCCTCTGCCAGGACGGCTCGCCCCTCGTCGTGGACGTGGGCGCAAATATTGGGCACGTCCACACTGCTTGCGCTCCTGCTTCCCTCCAGCGCGGGGCGCCTGACTCTGCCCGCCGCGCGCCAAAAGGTGGTACACGCTGCTGGCGCTCGCGCACGGCTGCCGCGTGGTGGCGATCGACGCCGGCGCGGACCACCTGGTGGCGCTGAAGATGTCGCTCGCGCTCAACGGCTGGCTGGACCGCGCGCGCCTGTACCACGCGGTCGCCACCGGCGACCGCGAGGTCACCTTTGACGGCTGGAGCGCCAAGGCGTCCAGCGACAAGCTGGCGCCGCGCCTGTACGGGCAGCACAGCGCGGTCACCAAGGCCGGCCACAAGAGCTTCTCGTCACAGACGCCGGTCGCGCTGGACGACATCATCGACGAGGAGGTCGCCTACCTCAAGGTGGACGTCGAGTCGCACGAGCCCAGCGTGTTCCGCTCCGCGCGCCGGCTGCTGGAGCGGCAGCTGATCAAGTACGTGCTGTTCGAGTGGACCTACTTCATCGGCGGCAAGTACCACTTTGCCGGCTATGCCGACGATGTGCTGGCGCCGCTGTTCGCCGCGCGCTACCGCTGCTTCGTCGCGACCGCGAACGCGCGCATCCGCATGGAGCTCACGCTGGAGAGCGTCCGGCGGCCACCAAGCGCCTGCACGCGCACTGCTCCTCGTCCGAGTCCGCGGCGGGGCACCACTGGTGCATGAGCAACATCATCTGCATGCGCCACGACCAGCCGGCGCCCATGGAGGCGCCCGTCGCCTTTTGGGAGGAGTAGCGCTGCGGGCGCGCCGCGCTGGTGGACCAGAGCAGCGCCGCTGCATGCGCTGTCGGCGGAGGACATGCAGCCGCCGCAGGTAGCAGGTTGTTTGAAGCGTCCCTCCTATCAGGGCCAGGATTCGCTGGCTGTGTTCCCCCTGCAGTAGGTGTAGATTAGTGCGCTTAATGTGAGCTGAACTTGCAGTTCTCAGCTCGTCACTCCAGGGCGGCGATCTGATTTGTTCAAGCAGAGCTCAACGTGATTGCCGCACAAGGCTTATACCCTCAGCCTGTGCCTGTGCCGCATGTGTCCCTTCAGAACTATCAGCGGACCGTGTACTGCCAACTAATTGCAATTCTTTGCTGAGAGTGTGGGCTGCTCTTGGCTTGAGCATGAGGCAGGAAAGCAAGCCAGCCTGCTGTTGCAATGCGTGCCAGGCAGTGCCAGCATGTCGCTCGCCTAGGGAGGCAGTCAAAGGAAAAGTGTTGAGAACCTCAGCCTGAGATCCTTTCAGTGAGATGCATTGCAGACATGCCAGCTGTGAAAGCGTATGCGCAATTTGAGCCTCACTTCCACTTGTGCGGCCCCACAGAACGCTAGTGCGGTCAAGCACGCCAGCGCAGCATAGCCTGCTATACTCAAAACACGTTATAGCGTGTGTGCACATTGCACAGAGCTACTTGCTGTGGATGCACCGGCGCCGCACTCTCCAGTCTGGATGCATGATATTATGCCGAATAAAAACAAAACTGTGCCTGGCTTACCCGGTGGCAGCTCATGCATAGTTTGCTATCACATTGCTGCTTGTGCGCATGTTGTTCTATATTAACTGCGGCATGGACTGTTTAGATTTCGTACACAGAGATGCCTGTTCAGGCACAAGGGCCATTCAAGTTTCAAACTCCGATTCGCAGTTAAGATGGCAGCCCGCGGTTAACTGACGACGTTGCCAGACGACGTTGCCAGTCCGACGCACTCCTCCGTCACTCTGCCAACACCTGGACGCAACCAGGCTAGCAATCGAGATAGCAGCGCACTGTCAACAGACAAT
>JAABUH010005184.1_pt1 | contig 10325 bp, 11 predicted proteins | sample 5559121 | NCBI WGS metagenome assembly JAABUH01 (sample SAMN10711871, study PRJNA513364) | rock metagenome | isolation source: Antarctica rocks | place: Antarctica: Victoria Land, Battleship Promontory nord | collected 2015-12-28 | reverse complement strand
ATCCTGAGGTGCAGAGCCCAGCTGGCTGGTTGCAACAAGGCATGGGGCCGAGCCAAGGTGCCCTGAGTGGCAGCCCTCAGCAGGTGCATGCTGCTCAGGCACATGGGATGTCTCAGTGGCAGCACAACAAGACATTGGCTAAGAGTTTTTCGCCTAGTGGCAGTCCTGTGACAATGAACGGGGCTCTGTCTGTAGCTCAGCAAGGATATCAGAACATGGCCAATTCGAGGCCTGCATTCCCATCTCCCCCCGCCTGGGAAATCAATGCTTGATATCCTTTATTGGACAGATGCAAACAGTACGACAAATGAACCTGTTGTTATTTACACATATTACACTGAGGCATGAGTTTGTTAGGCAGGGAAAGTTATTTATCTACGTCAGGTACTGAAGTTCAAAGTCTACTGAGAGCAAGGCTATGAGTGCCCATTTGCACTTTGACATTGCTTGCTCGTTGACAGTGCTTGCTCGTTGACAATGCTTGCTCGTTGACAATGCTGGCTCGTAACTTCATACAGACAGTTTTAAATACTTTCAGACAGTCAGAAAACATACCCAGACACCGAGTAGGCTACAGTTGGTTCGGTTATCAAGGTTGAAACCTAATCATGTTTGTGACGTAGGGTGCTGCACTGCATGCACTCAGCACACTTCCTTATGTCCCATGTAGTTGTATAGACATGACAATATGTCTGCATAAGCTCTCGAGATATGATAGTTGTACACTCGTCCTGTAGGCAAAATCCTGCAACGATCATCTGTTTGATTTGAACATGGGATGTATAAGCCAGTGGCTTAAACCCACATGCTGAGATGCGGAGGCAGCCAAGCATTGCACAGTGGCAGCGGTGGAGCCTGCCACAGCAAATTACCAATATGTGGCAATATAACATAGCGATTACTGTCAATGGAACCAGCCAAAAAGTCAAAGAATATAAGCAGTGCTGAACAATAGTAAGGCTATCGTGCAGAGAACAGATGTCACTATTGAGCGCATATCGATTGTTGCAAACTGCTGCCTCTAGTGCTGGGTCATCACCTGGCTCATCATGGCATAGTAGGTACCATGTGGATCCTGCAGGCAAAATTATCAGCTTGCAACAAGACTGCTTGATTTTGCTTGGCAAAAGACCAAACTCCGTTAATGTCAAGCAAAGCACATGCCATGGACACGGTCACAACATGTGCACCACATCTGTCAGAAATCTGATCTGATCATGTTTCTTGTACACACCTGAAGCTCTCACAAGGCTACCAAGCAGTGTGCACATGAGCGAAATGACAAGGCCTGACAAGCAAGAGCTTCTCAGGAGTGTCAAACTCTTTGACGCGCCCATCTTCTAGCACCAAGATCCTGTCAGAGTCCAAGATGCTGTGCAGCCGATGCGCAATGGTCAGCACAGTACAGTCTGCAAAGGCAGCCCTGACAGTGTCTTGTATGAGGGCATCACTGGCTGTGTCCACGTTGCTGGTGGCTTCGTCAAGGACCAGAACTTTGGCTTTGCGCAGGAGAGCTCGTGCCATGCACAGCAGCTGCCTTTGGCCTGAGCTCAGATTGCTACCGCCTTCACCCAGCACCGCATCCAAGCCACCCTACACAGTGAATGTCAATGTGAGCACGGCCATCACAGCAGCAGCTGCAATCACCATTGACGCCTGATTCATGACAGTGCAGTACCGTACACCCAGCATTAGTGGCCTTGACAGCTACATCTACATCAGTTGAGGTTGGCAAAGTATGCACATCCAGTGCGCATATGTGTCCAGAGCAGCTGTTGTGTTAAGAGGCAGACCTGCAGGTTTTCGACAGTGTCTGCCATGCAAGTCTGTCGAAGGGCACCCCAAATAGCTGCATCCCCCCCACAGGCATTGAAGGGGTCCAAGTTGGCCCTCACAGTTCCAGAAAACACCACGGGATCCTGCACGTTCATGACAAAGGCTTAGCAATATTGTTTTATGATGGATGCTTCACCTTGGGGATTGATTAATTGTCTTTTCACCATGCAAATAAACAGGCAAAGTCCTGCATATGCACAACGAAGTCCTGCCTCCATTGGTGATGCTGTGTCTTGGGACAACTTTACTTGCTTTATATGCCCTCAATGCATTGCCTTGTTGACTCTGGAGGCCTGACAGACCACACTGCCCATCCAGCAGCCTGTCAGAGGTTTGTTTGGAGACAGCACAGGCCAGTTACTGACTCAGCATATTATAGTGCTGGCTTTATTTCAGCCTTTGAGATAAGTTCCCAGGTTGCAAAGCGTACATCCTGACCACTCATGCCATACTCGACCATTTCCCTCTCTTCACCATGCAGTACTAACAGAGAATTGGCACCAGAGGAGATTATCGGCCTGCCAATCAGCCCTTCCAGCTCTACAGCTATTGCGGCATTGCAGCCACTCAGAAAGCCACAAAATGCAGCTGTTACAGCACAGCAGCAGCAGCAGCTCAATAATGAGAACTCAGCTGCACCAGCACCACAGCATGTGTAGCATGATCAGCACAGACAGCTTTGCAGAGCAAAACAGCCTTGCAGCGTCAGATGCCAACAGCCTTGCAAGCGTCAAATCCCAACAGCCTTGCAGCGTCAGATGCAAACAGCTGGGCAGCATCAGATGCGAGTGGCAGCCTTGCACTCACAAGCATCATTACCGACGCTGCAATGTCCATGCGCACTACAGGCTTGAAAATTTAGACGTGAGTGGCCTCACGCCCTGACAGCTATGCAAGTTTGCACTGCTATGCAACATGACTGCAGAGAGCAGCACCAGCATGCCGATGCAAAAGCAATTATTCCCAAAATTGGTCACTCATGAGCCTTGAGATCGCATCAAATAGCACCCCAGTGCCACAGTGCCAGAGAGTGAGCTTGTTGCATTGCTCACAGACGCAAACCAATGAGGGTTGCAGCGTAACAGTGACCTGGGGGACCAGTGCCAGCTTGGTGCGCAGTTGGTGCAAGGGAACCTGGGCCAGGTCATGGCCATCAATCACCACCCGCCCCCCTGTGGGCTCCACGATGCGGAAGAGGGTGCTCATCAGGGTGGACTTGCCGCAGCCGGTGCGCCCCACTATGCCAATCTTCTCCCGGGGCTTGATGCTCAGGCACAAGCCCTTCAGCACAAGGTCTAGGTCTTCCCTGTACCGCACCTGCAGTTTGCAACACACAATGTTGGATGCTGCACCATAACTTTAGGCCTAGAGCATCAAGAATGGAGTTGGGTTTGGTCAGACCACAATAAGAACCTTAGACTGCATGCTGTGATCTTGATGTTGACCCCATTGCCAAAGAGGCCCATATTCTCAGTACTACCGCTTTTTGCAAGACGCACAAGAGTCAGTAAATCCTGTACATGACGATACCTGCTAGTAAGCAGTAGTTCAAATACCGTAAATATATAATGTTAATGTAAGTATGAATGCTTAACTTTACAGGTTGCTGGCCTGCCACATTGCGACTTTCTAAAGTGACAAAGCTGGATGACCACAAGCATCTGTAAGCAACCCTTGACATACCAAAGGGTCGACATAAGAGAGCCATCAAAGCAGTCACCTGAAGGTTGTCAATGACAATCCCTCCTGCATGAGGCCAGTCCCCGGGGGGGCCTGTGTGGATTTCTGGGATGACCCCTCTGTGGGCTGGCTGGTTTACTCAACCATGCGTTCCACAGCATTCATGTTCACCTCTAGATCAGTTGCCTGAATATGAAAGTCAGGCGATTGGCATGGGTTGTGCATATTGGCGTGGTCAACACGAGGCCTGCGTGGGCGAAATAACTGAAAAGACGTATCTCATGTGAGCTGACTGCAACTGCATGTCAGCCTAGACATCTGATAGAGTTGCAGATGATAGGATAATTGGTACACAGGACATGCAGCGACAAACATAGCTAATCGTACATTGATAACAGCAGCAGCAACAAAGAATGGCATTCAGGAATTGCTCAATATTGTCTCGGTGGGTGTAGTCTTTGGATAAGTAACAGCATTGCACCAATGACAGCTGCAATTGCTGTAATTGTCCAGCACATGAATTTCATATCAGCGGCAACAACATCAACGTATGCTTTGAATTCTAAGCATATGAATTCAAAGCATACGTGCTCATGCTCTGTGAATCATGGAGTGCTGACCATGCGCACAAACCAGGAGAGGTTGTTGGTGAGGTTGATGGCGGCAGTGATAGCCAAGCCAGCCAGTCCTGCATTCACTGGTAGCACCACTGACACCAGTACAGCACTCCCAAACACCACTATGTTGCTGATGAAGTCAATTCTGATGGCAGGCCACCTGTTCATGATCTGCAACGCAATCAGTCATCCGGCATGCACTGTCACTGTCAGCAAGCAATGTCTTTCATCACGAGTTGCTTGAAAAAGAACAGAAAACCATGTACGATGGTCCAGGCGCAATAACACGGTTGACAAGGTGTGTACTGGGTTGTCATTTGCAGCGTCTAGTGTAAGTCAATCGATCAAAAGCACATACTTACATGAAATCATGCAGGTTGCTCACAGCATGAGCAACTGCCAATACTGCTTGGCACCAGCCTGGCTGCTTGCATGCACTACTGCATTCCGCAAATACTGCATCAAGTGCTTTCTCTGGCACATATAATGAAAGTAATAATAACAATTAAAGCGTAGATTGAGCCAACAGGCATCAGGTGCATGCGCCTCTCTGCTACATGTGCTACTACTGACACACCTGTGTACCTTGCATCTGCAAGGATGTGACTGCTTCTCCTTGTGGGTAAAAGCTATTTCTTTCTCAAAATGCAGATGAAGTGAGGGAAGGATGACTCCAGGTGTGCCACCTGCATGGGCCACCAAGCTCGATTGCTCTGGTCAATTAGACCCTTGTTCTGCTCAGCAAACTGGTCCTGCCTCTTGAAAGCTCTCAGCGTGATCAGCCCAGACAGCGTCTCACTGAACTTGCTGAAGATGGGCGACAAGGCAATGGAGTCCAGCCGTTTCAGCTCCCTGTTGGTGGCTATGTATAGGTTCTGCACCCTGAGGTAGCCAAAGGCCAGAGGCAGTGCTAGTACAAGGATGGCGGGGGTGACAAACAGCACCAGTGCAAGATCTCCCAGTGCAGATGCAAAACAGTCCACCACCTCCACAACCTGTAGCATACAATTTGCTGTCAAGACTTCAGAAGCATCTGCGTGATGCCTACTGCATGGATGCATTGCAAGTTGGAGCAGAGCATCTGCATCTTCATCCCTACTCTGGACATGTGCAAACAATCATGGGCTTGGAGTGTTTGCACTGACGATTCACACATCAGAGACATGTGTCAGCTTCAGGAAGCATCTGCATCAATGCCACACCCACCAGCCTTCGGCCAAATCCTGACAATCAACAGAAGCTTGCAGACAGTATCTGCAGACACAGCATGACAGCTGATCTGCACAAAACAGCATGACAGCTGTGTCCGTCTGTGCAAGCTTGGACTGTGATGACTCACCAGCTGAAGAAGCTCCTCATCTGTGGCTTCCGTGTCCTTAGTAAACCTGTTGAGTAACCTTCCCATCGGCTGGCTGTCAAAAAAGGCCATGGGCAATGCCAGAACATGGCTGAGTAGGCGCTCATGCATACTCTTTGACGCCCTGTAGCTCCCCCAAACAGCAACGACGTCACGCAGCACATTAGCAGCCATGACGAATAGAGAGAGGGCAAGGTAGACCTTCAAGTAATAGCTGACTGACTGTGGATGCATGTTTGGATTGATTCCCTGCACAACAAACTGGCAAATATTTGAACACTGCAGAAAGTAGATTGCAGACATTCAGGGCAAAGTATCAAACAAGTGTGAGGAGTGCGTCTTTGAGCCAGTAAAGGACTCAAGGAAGGACATATACAGCTGAAAAGACAGATGATTGGCATTGACACGCAGGTGACAGAAGAAAACGCCTGTAGTAACATTGCAGTGATTTTGAGATCACCAGCAAAACCAGTAATGCTGATGCCATTGAACACAAGCACCTGATGGCATGACTGGACATACTTTACAAGATCTGTCACATGTTTCGGAAATGATATGCATGTGTATGGCTCAAGAGGCTCAGCACAGGCAGCAGACAAATTTGAGAAACAGCTGTCTCTTGCTTTGAGCTGCAATTGCCAAAAGACCAGAACGCTTGCCAAATTCACGCAAGTCAACAAGGAAAACATGCATGCACCGCTGTAGATGCATTTGCGTTGCTCCAGACGGACAGCCACCAGTTCTGGAGGCCATAGAAGGAGCGCTCTGTCACGGCCAGCAGCAGCATGAGGATGGGCAGAATGTACAAGGGCCCTTATGCCCTCGCATACATCCGGTATGTCTCCCTGTCAACTTTACCTATATTCCGGCCTTCTACCTACGCAGAACCAATGGCACAATGGCTTCCAAGTTTGTGTAGCTGCCAGACACACTGATGGGATCTAAAAGTAGTCCCAGCCAGTCAAACATGCTTAGGATTTGAATACATCATCCTCTGCCCCTCGACAGTCACATGTGTGAAGAGTCCTCTTGGCAGCATTACGTTACAGATTGAAGAAGAAGAAGAGGACGAAGAAGAAGGAGGAGGAGGAGGAGGAGGAAGAGTCTCAAAACCAAAGGGTACCAGCCTTACTTTCGAGGCTCGCTTCTGCAGTACTACAGCGACAACAAAAACCACACATGAGTGAAGGGAAAAGCAGACAAATTCCCAGCAGTTGCATGAATTAGCTGTCACACATGAGCCATACTATGATATGGTATATGCATGTGGCCATATCCATGGATTGCAGACCTCTTGCAAGGTTTCACTTATCTCAGACAAATTGTCTGTATATAAATCTGTGAATGATGACTTCCATGTCGACATGTTGATCGTAACAGTGGTATCTGATACCTGGTGTCCTGCTAAGAGACTCTTATTTGTTGCAAATTTATGTACTTCCGAAGCACGGTGACAATTTCCCAACAGTTTTCTGATGATGATTTTGTTTGTCTATGTTACCGTTTTGTCTGTTTCGTTTACTGATGAAAGACTGCAATTTAGTCAAATGGGCTAGCTGGCCCCAACAACTGCAAAATCCCTGACTGACTGAAGAGGAATATTTGCTTTGGCCAGCCGACAAGAACACAGGCGCAGAACATCGTACAAGCAGCTGACTACCACACCTTTATAAGGCGCCCTCGAGCATCCATCATTATATCTGATTCATCATCCTCATCGGAGCTAGCTTCACCGACACCAGGGGCTCTCTTGGCTTCAATCGCAGCCTCAGACATGCCCTCAGCCACGCTGACATTCCCAGCAGCTCTGTGACTAGTCTGCACACCTCCTTGTGACAGGCCTACAATCGTAACTTCAGGCTGTGTGCGCAGCTGGCTCTGCATCATCCTGTCTTGGCCTGAAGGCTGTGCTGCGTCTGCCAAATTGTGTGACAGCAGTGTGTTGATTGAGTATGCAGGCAGCGGCAATGTTTGAGGTTCATTCAAACTGTCTGAGTTCGTGCTAGTGGCTGATTCTGACCTTGTCAATACAGGCTGTATGCTGCTACCTGCTGGTTCATTCTGTATTACATGTTGTCCCAACTCAGCTGGATTTGTATGAGAGCCTCCTGCAGCTGATTGGTGGACGTTCTTGTCCGTCTGAGGTACCTGTGCATGCTGCTGCAGCGTAATCTTAGATCTATCAGTAGCAGCTTGGCTGCCTTGGTGGGTAGGGGGGTAGGAGCCTGTGGGGCCTCCTTGTGGGTTGCCACGAGCTGTGTCATCACTGACTGATGACGCGTTGCTGAAGTTGTTGCTAGCCAGCGTGCTATGTTGGTGCAGCTCCACCCCTTGAGCTATCAGGTCCTCATACCTGTACACACATCATCACGTCAGGGCAATGGCAACATGCAGAGTCCCTGGTACATTGCTTGCCAATGCATCATTCATGCATTCCATCAACACGTATCTTGCCCTAGGGTCAGGCACCTACAGTCCAAACCAGGGTGCCCAACAACGTAAAATAGTCTATGCTACAAGCCAGGAGCAGATAACCCCTGATTTACACTCAGCTTTGCCTGTCAACATGCAATCATCGGTGCACTTCAACTTGAGCCCGAGCAGGCTATAGGGTGCCAGCATAAGATCTTTTGTCCATACAAAGCATTGCAGTTTAAGCTATGTAAAATCAAGTTTTTGGTAAGGTAGTCACGACGCACCTGCCCTGATGACTAATGTGGCCAGCTTTCATGACGAGTACCCAGTCAGCTGCCGGCAGGTAGTGCATCTGGTGGATGGCCAGGATGCGATTTCTGCCAGCCAGCAGGCCACAGAGCAAGATGTGAGCCCCCACATGAGCATCCACTGCGCTCAAGGGGTCGTCCAGCAGGGCGACGTCTGACTGTGTGTAGCAGGCCCGGGCTAGCGCCACTCAGGTTCACACCTTTCTCACCTGTATGTACATGATCTCTGAAAGGACATGATATTACACATTATACTTGCCATACATCAGCGTGACAAGATTTACATGTGTGGAGATAAATGCGCACTCTGAAGCAAACCCAGTTGGCTGTGTCAATTTGCCCACACGCCTTGTCTGTACTTGTGTAGGCAGTCTCTTGATTGAATCGAGGTTGCTACTGAGTGCATGCGCAACATGCGCAATGTGTGACATCAGAACAATGAAATATGGAGGTGGGCTGAGCCTTACCAATTTCAGTCTGGTCTCCAGCAGGCAGCAGGTCCAGATCAGGCAGCAGGGCACAAACTTGCAGGACTGAGTCATACAGGGCGGGCTCCAGAGGCAGCCCCATGAGTATGTTGTCTTGCAAGCTGCAGTTTTGGATCCAGAGATCCTGGGCTGTGTAGCTTGTCGTGCCTTTTACCTGTCCAAAAGCGCACAGCATGATGAACGTACCAACACTGCATCAGGTCTCCAGCAACAGCATGCTAGGTCCTGGGGCCTTTGCACTGTGTAGCGCTTGGCTAGCAGCAAGCTTGTCTTGTGGGCAGCACCACTACTGGACCATGCAGCTCGAACACAGCTGTGCAGGAAGCAGACGCAGAGCATGCAACAAAGGCATAAAGCCACAAAGAAAGCTTTCTGAATAGTCTGCTGAGACGCCAATCATGACGTGCATGTAAGAAAGGAATGGTGACTTGTGGGCTCTGCACATGCTGAATACCTGAAGGCTGCCGTCGCGGGCATGTAACTCTCCCAGCAAAGCTGCAATGAGGGAGCTTTTGCCTGACCCCACTGCACCCACAACCATCACCAGCTGCCCCTTGATTGCCTTCAAAGAGATGTCATGAACAACAGAAGGCATCTCATGTTCCCATGCAAAAGACGCCCGGTCGGCTTTCACTGCCCACTCACCATCTTGTGCTGCCTCCATATGCTTGTGACGCTTGACTTCATCCTCCTACAGCACCAAGATAGTGAAATCTGGCTTGCGACAAAGCTGCCCACTGCAATTAGCAAAGCAGGATTCTGTGGGGTTGGTGACATTCTCAGATGATGTCTGAGTGCTGCATGACAGGCTGATTGGTCTGTATGGTATGTACACATACATGATGCACAGCCTGCTGAAAACGACCGACGGTCCTGACTACGCGCAGAAAAGCATAGTCAAGTCAAGCTATGTGAGCAACCAGTCAGACTGCTCAAATAGGAATGCCAGATAGGCCATTTGGACCAATAATGGCATGGCTTTACATTTGCAGAGATCTGATCAGCCCAATACATACGTACAGCATAAGTGATGCAAGCGGTGGCAACTGACCTGCATGAAGCGGTGCATGCGACCCAGCGCGACCCAGGCCTCAATGCAGTCCATGATGTACCAGGGGAGCATGGTGATGGGAAACCTCAGCAGGTTGAACAGGGCCAGTGCTGGGAAGGCCACAGCAGGAGTGAGAGGGTAACCCTGTGCTGTGTAGACGGCAAAGGCTGAGAGGGCTATCAGGATAGGTGCAGTGCCAAAGACTAGGGAGTCAACGAGTTCTAGGTATGCTAGACGGCGGATCTGGGTGATCTCCAGGTGGCGTAAGGAGAGTATACGCTCCTTGAAGGATTGCTCCCAAGCATATAGCTTGATGGCTTTGATGCCTGCAGACATGATGGCAACCATGACATTGAAGAGGAACAACGAATTGAGCAGATATGGATAGACATTGTTGACACATGCTGTGGAAGGACATATACTGCTCGGATTGTGTCTATCATGACGAACAATTGCATGCATGTGCATTAGTTGTCAACAGTTCACAATCATTTCAGCATGCAAAGGGAATGCTGCATGTTGCAAATATCAGACCTTGCTGCATTTATCTGTATAGCTTACGTGGAAGACACT
>JAABUH010005183.1_pt1 | contig 10326 bp, 13 predicted proteins | sample 5559121 | NCBI WGS metagenome assembly JAABUH01 (sample SAMN10711871, study PRJNA513364) | rock metagenome | isolation source: Antarctica rocks | place: Antarctica: Victoria Land, Battleship Promontory nord | collected 2015-12-28 | reverse complement strand
AGCTTCTTAGCCCAAGAGATCGGTCACTTACAAGATCTGAAGCAGATTGTACGCTTGCTCGTAAGCCTGTGCAAGCAAGCAGAGCGAGAAGGTGGCGACAGCATTATGGCACCAAGACCGGAATAATGCTACAAAGAAGACTTGACCATCCTGAGCAAGTAAGCTAATGCTGGAGGTATCGAATGAGAGACAGTGTACTTTTGTCTCCAAATTTCGTAATCTCTTTCGTAGCTCCGCAAGCTCGGGTGCAGTTATGAGATTGTTATTCAGATTTTGAACCATGATGCTTGCAAATTCTACATCCTTCGTTCGCTATCAGCACCGGGATGAAAGTTCGCCGGACGTCACCTACCTCATCTTTTTCCAGACAATCAGCCAGAGTCCGGTAGATCCTTTCAGAGCTCAGACTGACGCATAGTTGGCGGATTATTAGGTTGCCCCGTTGTTCTAAGAGCTTTCTATCCGTGCCGAAGAGTTGCAAGAGATTCACCATGAACGAAGTAAAGTATCCGTCCTCACTGTTCTTCGATATTTGAGACAGTAGCTGTAGATCTCTTGTCACGACAGCTTCTGCGGGATCTGAGAGTGTTTTTAGTAGTGCAGGGAAGGTATCATCATTGGTAGCTAGCAATTTGCGAGGAGCCCTCCTATGCAACATGATGAGCCAGGCCAGTGCTGCTACTCTCGTAGCCTCGTGTTCGTTTAGGAAATGCAAGGTCAGAGCACCAACAGCTGCTGTGTAATCGAGGTCTGTAAGTGGTCTGGATGGTTTTGGCGAAGGTGGAGAAGAAATTGTTGGCGTAGGTGCCTCTTCATCCTTCTTGGTTTCCGAAGAATCTGGTTCTGGAGCTTGTGGTGGTTTCGGCGTCGGAGTTGACGCACGCCTTGCTCGAGTGTCGGCTTCCTTGAGTGCATTCGCGGGCTCTTTCAACGGCCCAGTTGGAATGCGGGATGGAACTTGAAGCCGTGGTTCGTCTGCTACCATTTCATCGGGGAGAGACGCAACGTGGTCCATTAAGGAATTGTTTAACCGACTTGCAGCCTGTCGCACGAGGTCTGAGCCGCTGGCCATTGCTGGGAGGACCTGTGACAGGAGCTGGGGGACGAAAGGTAGAATGTCCTCTGGGCAGATGTCGAAGAAGGTATCAATCCAGCGGAGAGCGGTCAATTGTATTTCCTCCTCTGCGACGACGATTAGCTTTCTCGAATAAGGTCTTGAATGGTACCGTACCTGAAGAAGAATCGAGAAATGCCACAAGTATCTCGAGGATTTTCGGGTGGTCAACCTGCACATCCTGGCCAGGCACCCAGTCTCCATCTCCTTGCCCACTCTTTTCATCTTGGCCAACTGCGGAGTCTCCTTCTATGACTTCCGATTTCTCGTTGTCTGTACTATGATTACTGTGCAGACTACCGCTGTCACTAGAATTGGAGCCTTTCGCTTGATCGTCACTGCGCCCTTTACGGCTTTCTGCTATTCCGCGCTTGATTCTAGCGATCTTCTTAATTTCATTGAGAAATCTCTCTAGCGCCCCTTGCGTAGCGACATGGACGTCCCTGTGCGGATCGCTCAAGAATTTAAACAATCCTCCAAGAAACGCCGGCAGAAAAGAGACAAGCTCTAGATCCGGTATAGTATCCAGCAAGGTGACCCATGACACGAGGAATGTCCGTGTAAATGCATTCATAACAAAGATGCGTTCTTGGAGTAAAGGTATGAACTTCGCAAGAGAGAAGGCTGTGGGAGGTTCGGAGGATTCAGGCTCAAATTCTGCAGAACCCTTGCTCGACTTTGGACTTGAACCTGCCTCCTCTGTTGGCGGCTGTAAAACAGAAACATAAGTGGCTGCAGATTCCGACACGATGTCTTTGACGAGCCGATCAAGCAATTCTGCGCCGTTCTTTACCGAGAGTTCCGTATCGGCGGCAAGCTAGAAGAGATTTAATCGAAGTATCATAGATAGACCCTGCGAATCTTACCTTGCAGAGGGAATCAAAGATTTCGTTGAAGAAAAGTAGTATCTCTCCTTTTGCAACCTTAGCAATATTGTACATGCTCTCACATGCGTAATACCGCACCCTCGCATCTTGGTCACCGAAGCAAGCGAGTACCGGTGGAACTATGGCCTTAAGATATCGAGCAACATCGTCCTGTATTTAGATCAGAACCCTATCCTTCGAACAAACGCTCTGAGGTAACGTACGGATCCTAGGGCAATCGATGCAGCGGCAAGACCAATCAGACCTCCATTCCTAGCATGCGGCTGATGTACTGCGTATGCATAATCCTGACAGAGTTGGTTCACAATCTTAGCAATCTTATTATGCTCATGGCTTGCGCTTGCTTCACGGACAATGCGCTCGAGACTAGAGGATTGACTGTTAGCTATATTGATTTGTAAAAGGATTGAATACAAGCTGACTCAAGAGCGCCCTGCTTTCTCTTCTCATAGAGTTTATCGTTGAGTAGACGCTGGGTCGCAGGATCCATTTCAAGGAGCTTGCCAATTATTGAGGCATTGCCTTGTCATTACGAGCCGCTTATATCAGGACTCAGTAGGATTATATCCTGAGGCTCTGAGAGCCCCTCTCAATGACTTCGAAGAAATGATGTCACGCCCCATTCGTGCTCAGCAGGTACCTAGAATTAACCCGGAGGAGGAGCATGATTGAGGTCGATGATGGAATAAACATCGCCAAAGAATGCCAAGCGAATAGATACCGATTTCTGGACCGCACTGAGTGCACTAGCCCCTAGCGTCGGTTTTAATTACAGGCTGTACTCTACAGCTCTCTCGAACTTCGAAATGAAAGGCAAGGATCACCTATGTAATCGCACAGTAGATCAACCCCTCTCAATCTCTTACCAGTGATTGCATGACATGCAGTTTTGTTGTATTGCTTTTGAAAGTGTCCGAATATCAGAAACCGGTCTGATTGTGCTCCCTCGATATTGTTTACGTCAATCTACGTCCTTCGTCCTTCGTACAGCTCACAAGAAATCTACAAACACGAACACTGTGCAACGAACTCACAACTTGAGGTCTTCTACTATTCAGAAGATCAACACTCTATCGAAAGTCTAATGAATAGGAGCTTCGCCTTTGCATGGTCCCAGTTGTGCTTCCTATGTTCATCTTCTCCCAATATCGTCGATTTTGATTTGAAATTCCACCCCCGCATGTCATGCAGAAGGTTCGAAACCTGCCACAAAAACAATCTCCTCAGATGTTCTACTAAATTGTACATCTTTGGAAACTCTGCGAGAATCTATTCAAATTTTTAATAGCGTAAGTATGTAGGCGTATGCTTGCGCGGATATGGTCCCACTCGCGGGCCTTGTTTTGCTGCTTTATGAGCCTCCGGCTGTAGCTGAACTCCTGCTACGAGCAGTTAAAACATTGCATGTGTTTATAAGAGCGGTTTCGTATGCCGAAGGCATCATGCGTGTCTGACGCGGCAACCGTATACCGATAGTCGTATGCTAAAAGTCGTATCGAGGGTCTTGCATCATGAGGTCTGTGCAATCCTTACAAGTGCCGTAGTATCATACGGGACGTAAGGCTTCTGAGGGAGTCGACATCTTAGCTTTCATTGCGGAGGGAAGTGTACATTGGATTCTGCGCTGGGGCTTCCGCATTCGTCTCCGCCCTGCCAGCTTCGTCACACTCAATGCTTTCCGACCTCGATTCCAGTACTGCTCGCTTTGGCCCGGCCACACCAGCTTGACTCCTTCAGTCCACTGCACAGCCTGCCTCGATTGAAGTTCATTTGCAATGCCTAGGCCACCCGATTGCTTACGTGCAATAAATGATATGCCCAAATTAAAGAAAACTCAATTCAACGGAAAGTAAGATCCCTCGGAAAACCTACATAGCGGCTATCGTCTGCGTACAGCAACATCATCTTGCAGGGGAAAGTCGTGTCTGGTAAGTATCTGACACTTGCGGAGTATGAATGAGTGTCAGTGCTAAAATGTTGGTCGAAGGGACTAGCACAATAGCTGTTGTGGTGATGACTGACTATATTGATATGCCCGGGAGGCTACCAATGCTGTAGTACGCGAATGATATGGCTACGTGAGAATCGATCGCGAATGGCGCGTCCGCAAGCTGGAGAAGATGTGTGGACTACCTAGCCGGCCATGATGGAGTGGGTACAACAGGTAAAGTATGTGCATCTCAAGCGGCATTTGGATCCGACCGGGGACCAGAGAATCCGAAGAACTGGGGCATTGAGTCGGAATCTTGTGATATACTATTCGCCAACCTGAGGAATCTTTACTTCAATCAGGGCATTTACAAGGGCCGATAAGACGTACCCTGCGGACACAGGGTGGAAAGAAGCTAGCACAGAGATCCAAGTAGGTAGTAATGTTAGTCGCCGACGTTCCCCAGATTCTGTCGAGATCATTCGGCGGGTACTTGAAGTATGGAAGATAAGATATTCAAGAGTCCAGCAGTCTATTGGTCGAGCTGGTTGGTGGCTGCGTAGATAGGAAAAGAAGTAAGTGCATATTTCGAAGCCTGTATCAGCTAAAGCAGAACTATCTCCATGAATTTGGAGCTAAAACCCTCCAACGTGATACTAGGTGGTACTAACGTATCTCCCACTGCCAAGCTTTCAACGGTTACCAAGGATCTTTTGGCGGGGTCCGACCGGCGACCGGGAGCCGACCGTGAGATTTTCGGTGATGGGCTCCTTCGGTGATCGCTTCAGCCCACATGCTCTCACCTACATAAGCGAGTCTGACTCCGTCCACTTCTCCATTAAGCTCTTCTCACGCCCTCAAAGCTAAGTCTCTTGGAAACCCAAGCATCTTGTTCTAACAAATCACACGTCACCACTTCCAGACCTCAAGTGCCAATACAGTACTGATTGAACTGTTGTGCAATCTCGGAGGATTACTTTTGTACGAATTCAATTCAGTCCGAATCGACAGCATGGCTCCCGAAGAGAGGACCAGGAAGCGGCCAAGTACGATCTGAATTTCGCTCACTCGTTCGCCCTCTTTTCGGTTGGAGGACGTGAAATATGTTGATGTTTCTGCTGACAAAATTCTTCAGGGACGCAATCGTGCCCACCACCAGAGCTTCCCCAGCTGGTTGCGGAACAGCACATCCCTATACCGTCGAACGATAAAGACACCCAGCGACTGATAGTGGTCCTGTCAAATGCTAGCCTAGAGACATACAAAGCATCACATGGCGGCCGGATAGGCAATATGCGAGACGAAAAGTACTCGCTCTTGAACAGCGACGAACATATTGGGGTCATGCGCAAGATGAATCGAGATATCAGCGACGCGCGGCCGGACATAACACACCAGGTCTGCTTCTCAAAGCTTCCGGCGTATTCAACATTCGTTTGATGGTTACTGAGTGTTACCTAGTGCCTTCTCACCCTCCTCGATTCTCCCGTTAACAAAGCCGGGAAGCTCCAAATATATATTCACACCGCAAAGGGAGTCTTGATCGAAGTCAGCCCGACGGTCAGAATCCCACGTACATTCAAGCGGTTCGCCGGCCTGATGGTGCAGCTCTTACATCGACTCTCTATTCGTTCAACCAATTCCCAAGAAAAGTTACTCAAAGTCATAAAGAACCCAATCACTGACCATCTGCCCCCCAATTGCCGTAAGGTGACACTCAGCTTCGACGCGGATGTCGTTCGGGTCAAAGACTACATAGAGGACATAGGGCCAAAACAAAGCGTCTGCGTCTTCGTTGGGGCCATGGCTAAGGGAAACGATGACTTCGCCGACAGCTTCAAGGATGACGCAATCAGCCTCAGCAATTACAGCTTGAGCGCCAGCGTAGCATGTGGCAAGTTCTGTAATGCCGTTGAAGACGTCTGGAACATCGTCTAGCCGCAGAGGTAAGTATTCTCGTACGCAGAGGCCGGTTATCGAAGTCTTCACGGATGTCTCTTGATCCTGGTACTGGTGGAGAGACTTCTTAGATGGGAAGAAAGGTTCATTGCGTGGCGTCCATGATAGCTGAGATACCAACATCAAGGCTTCCTCATGGGTTGTCGCTTTCGTAGCGTTGAGGCTGTTGGATCTGGCTCTGTTTTTGCAACAAGAACATCGAGGTTCAACAAGACTCAAGGTGCCTTTGGGCCTCCATGGAGCACTTCAACTTGCTCCATGTTTTCTTTCATGTTCACTTGTGGCGATTTATCCGAAGGCCTGTAGTGACGCTGGCCGTTCTGTCGCTGGCCGCAGTCATTCGGTTCGCTAGATATAGGCGGGTTCGGACTGCCGACGAAGCAGCGAATAAGAGATATCTCGAACTGTCACCGATCATTTGCAAGATGCAACTGGACCAGACCCTTGGCACGCGGTAGTGTAATTGCTTTCTTTTAGTCGTCCAGCTTTGGGCCTTTGCGTGCCTACCACCTGCTCTTCTGCTAAAGTCCTTATAGGCCGCTTTACTTATGATCGGCCGGCGACTTTGAGGAATTTCGTAATTGAGCATTGTTGGAGAGATTGGCTGACCTTGACCTTTTTGGCTTCGCGCAATATCCTAGCTGCATGAGTCCTTACGTGGCTCACCCACAAGATTCGTTCAGGCACCACGACTTCATCAGGCAACAATCACACACTATGCCAAAGGTACCTGTCCATAGCAGCTAACCACGTCGCAAGTGAGTTCCGATCTAGGTAAGAGCCCGATGGGTGTCAACTCTTCATAGTCCGATTGAATCGATTCGTCGTCGATACTGGGGAAAATACTTTTCGCTCGTGTTCCACTGGTCGCGACTGGCTTGCCCCCGGCAATAGCAGACTTGCTCCATCGATCACCTGATCTCTATGCATACTCTAAAGCCCATGCAAAACGTGTCACACCCAACATCGTCCCTACTCCTCCCGGTGGCTTTTCGCGGCTTGACTACAGTAAAACTACTTATTAATCATCGCTTCTCGATACATCATCATAGAGATTCATCAGCGTCGAGAGGACTGGATAGCGAATACTGAAAGGCGCCTTCTGGTGTATTCCCAAGCTCTGTCGATTGAACATTCAACTAGCTCACGGAGCTCTGCGGGAGTCGGCCTCGGAGAGGGATAACAGTTCAAACTGGCCACCATTCTCAACTTCATCGAAAGATCCACAAGAACCCTCCAACCGAAAGATCATTTCGAAGACTGCATTATGGTCAGCGGCAACTCTGAAGACGAAAAGATCAGAGAATGGCAGAAGGACGTCGTCAGAAGTATTGCCGATGACTCTTCAACAGCGCCGACTGCCCCACGCGATCATCCCCCGGCGCGGTCAAGCCCTCCCCCAGCTTATTCAAATCCCTCTCAGCATCGTCCGATGGTCGTCAACCAGATTGTGACCAATCCTCCTGTGGTTGTCACTCGTTTGAGGGCTCCAGAACCCAAACCTTCTGATGAGATAAGTGCCAAAGCCATGATTGGTACAGTCGTAGGAGCAACTGCCGGGGCTTTCATAGCTTATGCCATGGTCAAAGGTGATTCTGAAAATAAGCAACCAGCTAAAATCCATGAACGAATTACCTATCGAATGATTGAAGCACCAGTCGAATACGATATTAGTCAGCCTAGGTCTATCACGAGAATCCCCATCGAGGACGCCAGATCACAGCACGGTTCTTTCGCCAACGGTAACTCTGGCGTCCGCACAATCGGACCTTCACCGACAAGAGCAGAGACACTCGTCCCCGCATCTGAGCATTCTAGACATTCTAAGCATTCAGGTGGCGGGGACTTGCGGAGCTACAAAGCCCCGTCCAGAGGCGGCCCCATTATCATGATTGATAACGAACAAGCTAATGAACGGTCGCGTGCATCTTCGGGCCGCAAGACTGTGAAACAGCAAGACCTGACCAGATCCCCGCCCTCAGCCCCCATCACCGAAGTAAGAACGGCGAAGGAAATACCTCTACCAGCACGCAGCCAGGCATCGCGCTACAGCAAAGCCAGCAGTGCCACCATCAAGGACCCGACGAGAGGGCCTCCAATGGAACCACGCGAAAGTCTTCTGCCATCGGTAGCCCCCAACGACAGCATCAGTCAAGTTAGCACGAGAATATCAAGAAATAGCGGCAGGTCGAAGCCACATCGTTCTTCTCATCATGGTCGCAGTGACTCGCGATACAGAAACCAAAGGGAATATGAAGGTGAGAGAGAAAGTAAGGCTGGGAGTAGGCACAAGGTAGGGGATATGGTGGATGATGTTATTCGTGTTGTGAAGGGGACATCGATCAAAGGTAGTGAGCGTCGGAGTGTGAGGGGATAACATTGAGGGTGATGCTGATGGAGCTGAAAGGTAGATGATTGTGATATTTGCTTCGAACATATGGAGTGGTTTATATTGGATAAGTAATGGTGAAAGCTGAAATATTTCCCTTCTTTGCCAACATCGTGTCAGGTTGTCAGTGTCAACAGATGAAGACTTACGTCCTAGTATATACGATGCTGTATTACCAATACGCAATGCCAAAATGCCAGAATGCCAATATGCCATCGCTCAAAGCTCAAATCCGAAACCTCATGTCCAGCGTATACAATGCTTCCAATCTTACATGCTCAAAGACTCTTCCATGCAATCAGACACACAATTCCCACTTCAATAAAACGTCACATCATCAACCTTTACCCCAAAATCTCTCAACCAGGTACTAGGTTCCTCCTCAACCATCATCCCACTATTCCTATTCCCACTACTAGCCATACTTCCAGCGCTTCCCGGCCTCGACACAACAGCCTGCGTTCCCATAAACGTTGACACCGGCACCGGCGAAGTCGGCACCTCCAGCATCCCGCCCGGCAAATCGCCTGTTGCTGCCGTGCGCATAAATTGAGCCGCTTGAATCGGGGGCTTGTCTTCGATTCCGCTGGTTGAGTCACTGGGCTTACCGTCTTCGAGAGTGGTGGTGGAAGAATCCATTTCCGTTTCTGAACCGCGGAGTTGGGATGTCCAACGCCGCGTAAGGGAGCGTTTGAAGCGCGACCAAGCGCCTAGATCATTGTATTCAGCATCTGCGTCCCCGGCTCCTGCGCTTACGGTCTTGGCTGGGTCATTCCAGAGGGTCACGAGGTACCATTTCAGTCTATCCATTGTGGTTCCAGGTTCGACGGATTCGTTGGGTCCAGTACGAGACCAGAGGCCTGGGTAAGCTGATGCGAGCTCAGAGAATAGGTGCTCGTAGATGCCGCGCTGGTATGGGGTTTGGCGGCGACGGGCGAGGGAATGTTTGATGAAGTACCAACCCAGGAGCGTGATGACCATCATGGGGACTGCGGAGGCGAAGTAGTAGCGTATACTGGGGTAGCCCGGGTCGGATTGGAAGATGTCGACGTTCATGCCGAAGAAGCTGCTGATGAAGGTGAGGGGGAGGAAGATGAATGTTATCCAGCTGAGCGCGGGTCAGTTAATTTCAGTATGGGAGGTCGAGCTGCGAACCTCAGCCGCCACATGCTGGTATTCAGCTGTAGGCCGTGTCTGCTGTCCCTTATTCCTACAGACTTATACATCAAATCAGCCAGATTAGCTGTTGGCTTGGTCAAATTCTCCTCCACAAAGTCACTAATTTTCTCCATGTCACCAGGAACCGCTTCTAGCCAATCTCTCTCCCCTTCTTCCTCGCTGTTAAAATCTTTGAGTTTCTGCTGCATTTCTTTCACAACGGCTTCATGGATCGAGACTAGTCTTTCAACTTTAAGCCACATGCTGGAGTTGGTCCAAAGTTCTGGCGCTCGCGACTCGTCTGCAGGTTGTTCGTAGATCTTTTCTTCAAGAATCGAAACATGAGTGTCTTAATGGTTTTGGAATCAGTACTGGCACTTCGGGCGATGAAAGCAGGTGACGAAGCATCTCCAGGAGATAGGCTCTCTACAACTCATTCCTGCCAATAGTACCACGATCCCTATAGCAAAACAAAGTAGAGCTGAGAAATACTCACCACACTTGTCAAGAAATTCTTCCCAATTCTCAACGATACTTTTCCATACATCTTCGAGAATTATTTTCATACAGGCGAGGGACAGACGGTCGTCATTAGATACATCATAATGTTCATAGGCTAAGTAATATGGTAGTCTTCGCCATTTGGACTCCCATTGCTGGCGAGCGGCGATAGCTGTGTCATCGATGGAACCTGACTGAGAGTTCTCGAAGATGATGATTGTATTGCCGTTATCCAAAGTCTGCAAGTCTGGAAGGTATCTTCTGGGGTGGTCTTCATTCTTCGTCGCTCTATATGGACTTTCCATGTATTCGGGAAGATCAGGGGCTATCTCTTTATGTTGTATGTAGCAACTCAGTCGCTGCACGAAGACGTCCCAGCCATAAATTG
>JAABUH010005182.1_pt1 | contig 10326 bp, 17 predicted proteins | sample 5559121 | NCBI WGS metagenome assembly JAABUH01 (sample SAMN10711871, study PRJNA513364) | rock metagenome | isolation source: Antarctica rocks | place: Antarctica: Victoria Land, Battleship Promontory nord | collected 2015-12-28 | reverse complement strand
CACAAATTTTGCATATCGCCGTGCGCGGTCGGGGTGTACACCCATCAGTTCGCCATCACCACATGACTCAACGGCTCTTCCTCATCATCGCACTCTCGGTTCCGAGCCTAGACGTTCCTCGTGCGCGAGAATGGACTGGGTGATTCAGCTAGGGAATGAATAGTGCGAGTACGCATACATCAGGACCGCCACCGGAACGCGGCCGAACGGCCGGGCAAATCACGGGATAACACCAAAAACCCTCACGGGGTAACCGGTTTTGTAACCCTCACCTGCACTTGCTTGTACATTTTGGCTACGGGGAATCAGCGGTGGGCGGACGGGCAATCATGCGACGATAACCCCTTGACCCGCTCTGACCACGAGCTGTTCAGTCGAAAGCTACCTATTAAGAACGGTCGAGACCGCTCACCTCATCAGATCAAGCCCCACCTTGAAGAAGTTGCTGTCCAGACAGCTCACAAGATGCCCATCTCCGCTGAAGGACTGGGATACTCCCGCTTCACCTTCAAGCCGTTGATGGACTACGATACTGGCGGTTGTCGTGCCGACGTGTATCTACCTGACCCACACGCGTTCACGTCGTGTCCCGTCGGTGCGTACTGGGCGATCTCGCTCTTCTCCCTGTCATCGTCTGCTGATCAGTTCAAACCGTAAACGCTCAGCTCTCTTTTTTCATGGCGGAGCTTTCGTCTTCGGGGACACCCATGTCATCCTCCTCGGACATTTTCAGTACCTGCTCGATCGCGGTTTCTGCGTGGTGTCGGCCGAGTACCGCATGAATCCTCAGTGAGCAAGCCTTCCACGGTCTCAGGCCTATGATTGACTGCTCCTCCCCCTCCGCGAACAGTGCTCCGATGGTTGCTCAGCGTGAGGATTGGGTCGACGCGTATCGATGGGTCAGCACCGAATTGGGCCGTATTACTGGCGGGCGAGTCGATGGATCGAGGACATTCGTCTTTGGCCCGAGTGCTGGAGGTTCAGCTGCCTTGTGGGTCGTGAGTCTAGAATCGGGGCACCTGATGACGGCGACTGACGGTGATTTGCCAGGGAGTCGATGCTGCTCGGACCGGACTTCCCCCTCCGAAAGCCGTTTACGCGGTATATCCGTGCACGGACTTTGCCTTAGTCGAAGCAGGTCAGGTGGGGCCCAACGAGCCATACTCAACGTTCGCCAAGCACGTCACCACCCTCCCCGAGGACCAGGCTAGGGCCATCCGGTGTTTCATGGCTGGTCCAGGTACGACCGGGTATGACAACACGTAATTCGTCCAGCCCGTTCCTCCAGGCGTAGTCCGGGCTGAAGAATCTTCAGAGTTTTGGCTTCTCCCTGGACACCCGATCCGGAGATCAAACCGACCCCTCGTAAGCGATGGTTCGATCAGGTGAATAGTTTGTCCTCGCGCTCCGCCATCGCACTCCCCGCTCACAAGTCCCCAGGTTTTCGCCACCAACACATTCGCATCCGCCATCCTCGGCGAGGATCCACCTTTCTCCGACAAACATTCCCTCTCTCACCACATGACGAAGCAGTATCCCCCGACAATATTCCTTCGGGCAATGGAAGATACCACTCTCCAGCCTGAACAGACATCGCACGCCTATGACCGGCTCGAAGCCCTCGGAGTCGAGTGCAAGATGATTTCGGTTCCGGGAATGCAGCACGGGGACGTCGAGCTCATCCAACCAGGCCGACGTGAGAGATGGGAGGTCTGGTTCAAGGACGTATGCTCCGTCGCTCTGGAGTGGTGCATGGAGAAGTGTGGCGAGCCCAAGAGCCTCAAGGTGAATGGGGTGGTGCATGGGGTGGTCAAAGCGGGGATCCCTGGTTTGCTGGGCGAGGTTACGGCTGGATTGGTGGATGGTACAGTGGCTTAGGCTATGGTGTGGGTGACAGTCCCATGGAACGGTTGATGAATACGCTATTTTCAGGACGAGTGATAGGCTCGACTGGTTCCGGTCACAGGCACAACATTGGTATGATCGCTGCGATAGCCTGATTGACGCTTGCCAATTACCTCAGCATATCCGCGCCATCGCCTTGACGAGTTTCGAGGTGAGCGTTCCGATGCGATTCTGTCAAGATTTATCACATTGCCGTGCGAGCAATCTTATCGGAGACTTACGTTTTGGAGGAACAACGCCAGACACTTTGACACAAAGGGTAGAAGCTCTTTCCGCACGTCTGTGGCGAAGTCCAACTCAAGCACATTAGACGAAGCGTGCTCGATGATTTCGACCGCTGTCATCGTCATGTCGAACAGCTTGAATGTCCAATCGAGCGCCAGGTCGTACTCGGCCGTGGCGTTCGACTCTCGAAAGGCCCATACCTGCCTCAAGTTCTCGATAACGAGTGTCACTCTGAGCTCGGGGTGCTCGCTGCTAGGAGACACCAGACAGTGGCTGCGACAGACATTCCAGAACAAGCTAAAACTCGCTGTCAGCTACATTCTGATGTACCTTTGCGCGCGACTCACTTCCTCAACCACGCGATGGAGATCACAAGGTTCGCCGTCTTCCCAAGGGCGCCGCGAGCTTGAGCGTCGTGTGGGATGGATCGTCCAGTCACAGCGTCTCCCATCTGCTCGCCCAGATCTCGCTGCAGGTGAGCTGCGGACTCGATCGTCCAGATACGACATTCATCGGTATGGACGCCACACCGCTTTCGCCAGCACTTGATGACATCATCATCCATCAGGCTGAACATGCGCGCGTGGAACACCGCGCCAAGCGTGAGAGAGCGCGGCGGCATTCTCTCGCGGAGAGCGCGAGTGTGATCCCACGGTCTTCCGGGTAGGCGAAGAGATTGGGCCAGGTGAGAGGATCGGGGTCGTAGAAAGGCGTGAATTCGTTCCGTGATGACACTTGTCCGCATGAGTGACCTTCACCATCGGGTGAAAACCGAGGTGTGGACTCACAGGGTATAGTATAGTGTGAGTCGAGTGGTGAGGAAAATGGGTGAACCGTTGGGCGGATCAAACGACTCGTCGACCTTGAGGGTCTGTGCTCGGGTCAAAGCTTGCTGGAGATGGACCCATGAGCGCTCATGGTCTTCCAACCATTCCCAGGCTGTAAAGAGATGAAGGCTGGTCGCCACGTCCGCAAGCGTTGTATCTCCTGTCGAATCTGCAAGCGCGTTGGCTCGGTGAGCGTCTTGCAGATACGTGTAGACGAGGTCGGACTCGGACAGCATCCCCTCCTCACAGCAGGATACTCGTTTTACCGTCGCTGCGAGCGCTGCGACGGACAGAAGAAGAGCTCGGAATTTGATTGACCGGGATTGCTCATTGCGGTCGAAGGCGGCAAACGTTTCCCTCTCATCGAGAACGGCGCAGTATTCGGAGAGATAGGCAAAGTAGAATTGGAGTCTCTCCCGAACTGGCTGTTCGGTCTCTGGTAGACCGGGTGTGATGAGCAAGACAAGCGGATCTGTCGGCCGATCTTGATGAGACGGAGCTTCAATCGATTGTCCAGATGACCAGGACATCGCTCACCACAAGCGCTGTGGACCACTGATTCTGGTGAATCTTCTCCTTCCAACCCGTACCCTCTGGCGTATCTTTCGGTTGTGATCGGGTTTGCGTTCCGGATCAGAGGGACTGCTTGAGATCCCTAAGTGGGATTGCTCAACGTCTGTGTTCAGAACGGGTGGATGCAGTGAGAATCAGCTTACATCGCTCTCATCGAGGAAAGCCATCTCATTCGGCATCTGCCATTCTCCAAACGTCCAATCGGTCCAAGGGATATAGTGAGTCACATCCGATGGCGCGGAGATGTCTCCGGACCCCGAGTTCGACGGGAGCTCCGTCTGACTCTCGCCACGTTGGAACGCTCGAATGCGTGGCGATTGAGGATGGATCCGGGGTGAGATGTCATCCAGCGGTGATCTCAGCCATGTCCAGTTCGGTTCCGCACTTTCCTGACAGTAGTATGGCCGAGCCGATGCATTGTCGAGCGTCCGATCCTCGGTCTGGTTCGAACGTCGAGTAAGGCTGGAGGATGATGATGAAAAGGAGGATGCTTGGGAGGCACGGAGGTATGATGGGAGAAAGGCTGGATGCTGACTCTTCCGCTTCGGGCCTCGACGTTGGATTGGCTGATTGAAAGAGTAAGTCATCGGGCGATCCGTCGGGAGCTCACCCGCTGCCAGGTACAGATCAGATCCGCGGATTGGCATTCGGTACAACTCGGCGGCTTCGACGAGCTCGAGGCTTCGACCCGACACTGCGCTCTGGGTCATTGGGAGTTTCCCCTCCCAGAGCTCCACCTTGGTGAAGCCAAGACCCGCTCAGAGACTCACCTTGGTCTTCCGCTGGTTGCACTGAAATCCCGTTTGTTGGGGGCGTCAACCGATGGTCTCGGAGTGAGTGGGCAGCTTAGGCGGAATGGACGCACCTGATCACAGGCTTGTACCGTCCGAGCCACCCCGCCTGCAGCACTCACCGCTATCTCGCCATTTTGGCTTCCATTTCGCCGGCTAGACATGTCGGGACCACACACAGACTTTATCGGAATGTATCGTGACTGAGAACGCTATCCGGAGAATCAGTAGGCTTGAAATGATACAAACGAGATGCTGCGGGTGGCCGTCGGTCTCCGTCAGCGGATCTCGGGACGCTGTCCTCACTTTTGGCCGGACGTCATCTGGAATGTTTTGAGCGCAAAGGCCAGAGAACAAGACGGGGGAACTCTCCGCGACAGACGAGAGCGCAGACTGCCCCTCATGATTGTCGAACGAGATCGGTACTCCATGATCAGCCGACCACCGGCACATTGGAACGAGCCCGTGAGAGATTTACCCGTGGATGGGCCGGAAAGCGGGGGAGAGCCTTGGAAGCACCGCGACGGGAATTCTGGCCACCCTCTCTCAACAGGATCATCATCGTCAGCACTATATATTGCCATGATCCCGCGTTTCGGCAGCATCGGGAACGATCCCGCGTCTTCTACCCAACATCGATATCGGTCGACTGAACTCGGAACCGCCCTCGTTGGCTTTCAAGGGTGAAACCGCAGACGATGGCTCCGAGCAACGTCGCCCTCGCGGCACAGCTGCCTCACTGGTCTGCTTTCCAGAGTGAGCATCAGACTTCATCTGCAAACGGTTGGCGGCCGATTGACGCTTTCGGACAGACAACACCGCCAAGTCGTGGTGGAAGGACGCGGGCTTGCGGCAATGCATGCTGAACGTCATCATCCTCTACGGCGCCGTCTTTGCTTACGGCTACGACGGGTCACTCATCGGCACCCTGCAGGTGCTACCCTTGTGGGGAAGGTAAGCATCGTACGGAATGATTCGTGAGCCCTGTTGACTTTTCAATTCCTTCAGCTATTTCGATCATCCCATGGGCATCAGGCTGGGACTATTTGCTGCCTCTTACCTCTTCCGTGAGTTGGCTCTTGAAAGCGTGACTTACCATCGCTGATGACTGCTGCAGCCCAGCTACCGTGAGTGTGGCACTATCCCCTGGTGGGATCCTGGGGACGTCGCTCAGCCTTGCTCATCTTGCACAGGTTCCCATTCCTCGGATCCTACATCTCCGATAGGTTTGGGCGGAAGCCAGTCATAGCCATCGCTTCCTTCCTCGGCGTAGGTCATGCATCGGCTCCATCCTCTTTCCAGCTCAGGACGCAAGTCTTTCGCTGACAGTGTCTCTCGCAGATCGTCGGACCCCTCGTGTCCGGTCTAGGTCACAACACAGCTAGCTTCATCGTGGGTCGCATCATCACCGGGTGCGTAGACCCGAAACGTGTTCTGATGTCGCGCGCTGACCATGTCTTTCAAGGGTCTCATCTGCCTTTTACTTCATCAGCGCCTCTCCCCTCATAGCCGAGGTCGCTCATCCACGTTTCCGCGCGGTATGCCAAGCCAGTTTTTACGGCACCTATTTCGTCGGTGCTTTCACCGCTGGCTGGATCGGCTTCGGATGCGTCACCTGGAACGGTGACTGGTCATGGCGTCTCGTCACCATACTCCAAGGTCTAGGCTGTGTGCCACTGATGGCATGGAGTCTTACCCCGTGGATGGCCGAGTCACCACGATGGCTCGTCAAGCAAGGTCGCCGAGAGGAAGCTCGCACGATCCTCGCCAAACTTCACGCAAACGGCGACGTGTCCGACGAGCTTGTCCACCACGAGATGGCGGAGATTGTCATTGGCGTGGACCTGGATGATGTGGCGAGCAAGTCTTCGTATAAAGACTTCACCCGAACCCCTGGAAACCGCAAACGGCTGGGGTCGGTGCTTTGGTTCGCATGGGCACTTTCCATGAGCGGGGTGATCCATACGGCTCTCGATGTGACCCCAATGCTCATCCTGACTCGCAGAACAATCTTCTCGCCTACTACCTCCCCATCATCCTCGGTTCCATCGGTTTCCACGACCTTCTACAGGTCCAAGGTATCCAGGCGGGTCAATTCGCGTTCTTGTTCTTCGTCAGCCTGTTGGGAGCCCAACTGGTCGAGAGGATCGGCCGAAAGAAGCTACTGTTGGGCGGATGTGCTTTTGCGATTGTCATGTTTTCCATCTTCTGCGCTCTCACTGTATGTTTATCTGTGCCTCTGCTTCGAGAGGATACAGCGCTGATCGATCTCAGGCGACGTTTGCAAAGACGTACAGTCAAAGCGTTGCCTACGCAGCTGTGCCCATCCTGTTCCTCTTCGCCGGCAGTTTTGTCGTCTGGCTCTTCCCTCTGCCTTTCCTTTGTGAGCACGAGTCCTCAGCTTATCTTCCCAGTTCACCCCACCGGTTTCCGTACTGATCATCGGGTATCAGATCTACCCGAAATCCTACCCTATCATCTCCGGAGCAAAGGCATGGCCATCTACACCCTCGTCACAAACGCTGGAGCCCTTTACAATGCCCTTGGTAGGTTCAGCTTGCCTTCACTCAGTAGATCTTCCTGATGATCCTCCTCAGTGAACCCGATCGCTCTCGATGCGATCGGTTGGAAATACTACGTCATGTTCATCTGTCTAGACATCGTCGAGCTCGTCATCGCCTGGTTCCTCATCGTCGAAACGAAAGGTCTCGCGCTGGAAGAAATCGCGGTGCTCTTCGATGGTATCGATGCTCCCGTGGCGATCAATGAGGCGCCTTACAACGGGGTTCCTTACGAGGGACACGCGGTGTCAGCGGAGAAGGAGAAGGAGAAGGAGAAGGACGAATTCATCGAGGAGCACGTATAAGGTTTCAGGGGCGAAGCTTGCGATTGAGTCCATCATCTCGTTCTTGGTTAGGGTTGTTGCATACTTCTTGTGGGCTTTGATGCGGCCTGCGATGGGATGTGTCTGCGATAGGTCAAAGAATCGCAATGATGTCTGACATCTATGTATATACTCAATGGATGAGCCGACATCCCATCCCTATCCGCATCCGGGTGTATTGGTGTTGAAAGCAACGTCACCCAACGTAGGTATCTAGCTGGCGAGCAGACCTAGCCGGCAACATCCCCTGCTCGCTGGACATTCAATACGATGCTGTGCATCATACCGTCAGAATGTCTGCCAAGCACCTCGTTGAAAGGTCCTTTTGATCTTAGCAAGATCCAAGGGGCTCTTCTTTCCCCACATGGTAAGTCATCACCCTGTGAAGATTCGACCGCCTCTAGCTTCGTGGCTCGGTGTTGGAAGACGTTCAGAAGGTATGATGGGATAGTAGTACCATGTGTGGATGTCTGAGGAAGGAACGAAGGAAACTGATCGAAGCTGTGCAGAGGACACAAAAGAATTGTTCTGGTCCGAGAAACACTCCGGGCAGGTGGTGGTGGCCCGAGCAGTCTAACGGGGTCCTTGGCGAAGCATGGTACTCGTGACTCGCGCGCCAATGGAAGTCTACTATTCACGTAATTGCAGCCTTCAGCTCCAGCTTCAGGTTCTCGTCAGGATGCGCCTGCTGACTCTCCTCGCGGCTCTCTCCTCCTTGTTCTCCCTCCCTTACGGCGTCAACGCTTCGTCTCTTCACGATGGTGACCCCCAAGAGCTGTTTTGTGTAGCGAAACAAATCCTCGAAAGCTATCCCACCGTATCCTCATCCTACAACACTTTCATACCGCAAACGTCCAACTCGACTGACGAATCCTGAGTGATCAGCGTGACCGACGCCGAAATGATCATCGTCAACCCCGCCGTCGCACTTCACGACCTCGTCCCACCCACCAACGTCCACCCCCCACCCCAAATCATCGCGAGTCAAGACGGCCACGCCTTGACCATCGAGCATCAACTTCGTCCAAGCCACAGGTGGTCCACCCATGTCAGATCAGCTCCCTTTGACCCACACGATCAACAACTACACCGACGTGAGCGAGATATGAGTTGGACGCCAGGTTGATGTAGACTGTCGCTTTTGCGTTCTCGGCAATGGCTGATCGTTGCGGAGCTGTCGCCTATCGCACCCGGCCGAGTCAGGGGGCATCGAACACGGAGTGACGACACCGTTGTACGGGGCGATTCCTGGCAGGTTTCGTATGCAGGGACGCACGAGAATAGGGAAGTCTTGATCCGCAGAGGTCGGAGGATGGCTGAGAATCCGGGATCGGGCTACCATCTTTGTGGTTGGACGCCGTGACGACGAGAAATGACCCATGTGTATCCTTCTTGCCGACTCTGTAGACCAGCGTCCACCGTACCCTCACCCCGTCGCTCACGGCATATTGTCCCGGCGGCATGACTGTGAGCGTGATCCCTTTCCCCATCGAGATACTCCCATACCCGTACTCCAGCAGCTCGGGCTCCTGAAATCCTGACGACTCGCTTAACCTCGATCAGAACCGCCCTCGACTCCCCCGAAAGCTTCGCAGCTCGTCCCGCGTGTTCACCCACGTCACGCCATACGACCCCCTCCCCCTTACCGGCTTAGCCACAGCTGGTAATCGAATACCCTCCAGCACATCGTTCCCGTCCTTCTCGCGATACAGCAGGCTTTGGGGGGGGGAACATCCGGACGACTCCGCGTGCGTGATGACCATGGATTAGTTGATTCCTTATCCTCGAACTACTCGGTCCTCAGCGGAGATTGTCCAACTAGTCGGGATATCACCCCCCCCCACACGTTCGTGAAGGAGCTCGACGAGCGCGTGTTTAGCGTGGAGAGTGGTGTTCGCCCAGAGGGCATTCGAGCCGTGCTCTCTCACTGCGGAACGGATCCCGGCGATGGTGTCTGGGAAAGACCGATCTGCGTGCTGTCTCGGGTCGGGGTTCAAGGAATGCCGATGGTCTTTCCCGCTTTGCGGGAGGCTGTAAGCCAGGGTCGGCTCCGCTATCCTGATAGCCTGAGCCTGATAGCCTGAAACCCAATCAGCGAGAACTGAGGAAGGAGTGGGAGTACGGACCAGCGGGTTTGAAAGAACTCGATGACTTGTCCGACGGCTGGGACCGGGAGCGACTTTGGTGAAGGATGGCGGTGATGAAAACGGGCTACGAGACGGCGAGCGGTGGGGATGAGCATCGTTCCCAGTGCATAAATAAAGTCAGATCGAGTACGCTGAGTGTTGAGTAGGTGATTGAGGATAGGGATCAGGACAGACGGGGTGTTTCGGGTGAGGTGGCTCCCGATTTGGGGTATCAGTGCTTCTTCCATCAATCGTGTTTTGGTGTGTCGTCGTTCAAGTTGGTCCCGATGACGCCAAGGACGGAGACGGAAGGGGTGCCGAAAGAGACGGAGCTTCCCGTGAAATCAGATCCCGACTAATCATGCGAGCTCGATAACCGAGTCCCATTCTGCGTCACCCCCTCGTCGTGTCTTATCTCCGAGCTCGCGGACTATACTTCTTCCTGCAGGGGACTTCCATCGGTCTCCACCGGAAGGCTTGGCTTACAAAAGCAAGGTTCTAGCCAACCATGGCTTGCCGGATCCAAGTCCCCTTCCTCCTCCACGGGCTCGTAGCCCTTCCTGCCTCGGTCAATTACCTACGAATCGCTCTCCACCTCCCCTTGACTGCCCGTCTACCAGATCTTCAACTCCAGCTTCAGACACGCTTCATCCTCATTTCGTATGCCCTGCTCCTCCTGTCCACTTCCGTCACATCGCTCGTTCTCGCCTTCGGACTGTCACTCTCGCCATCTACCGAGAGATCCTTGGCCGGTGGCATGGCGGTGTATCACTTCGGACCGATCTTACGGGCTTACTCGAGGTTACAAGATCTGGATCGAGGGACCGAGCTAGGTGGACCTGGAGTGCATTTGGTCGTTCATGTTTTCGTCTTGGCGGCGTTGGGGACGACCGTACTCGGATCCACATAACTACGATTCACCTGATACCCAATAAGTAGTATCGCTGTAAAGCTGATCCGCCGCTTGGTGAATCTCTCTGACAACGCCCATTCCT
>JAABUH010005181.1_pt1 | contig 10327 bp, 8 predicted proteins | sample 5559121 | NCBI WGS metagenome assembly JAABUH01 (sample SAMN10711871, study PRJNA513364) | rock metagenome | isolation source: Antarctica rocks | place: Antarctica: Victoria Land, Battleship Promontory nord | collected 2015-12-28 | reverse complement strand
TTTGCTTTCAAGGCAATATGAACCTTGCTTCCAGAGTCAAGATGTTTGCCTCAATTCTGGGATCTCGGGAAGGCTCGCTCGAAAAAGAAGCCAGGCTCAGTCCTGTCTGCCTTGGTGGACGAAGTATGGGAGCTAGAGCAGCGGTCAAGGCCGCTACCGAGGAGACTACCTATCTAGCACTCGTCAGCTATCCACTCCATACCGGCAAGGAGGTCCGAGACCAGATCTTACTAGACCTTCCCGCGTCTACGAGAGTTATCTTTGTCAGTGGAAGTCATGATCAAATGTGCGACCTTGAGAGACTTGAACATGTGCGTAGGCAGATGAAGTGTAAGACCTGGAGAATTGCAGTTCAGAATGCAGATCATGGGATGAACGTCAGGCCTAAATCCGCGACAAGAAACGTTGGAAGAATGACTGGCGCTCTTGTAGCCGCCTGGTTAGACCAATGTGATGAGAAGCTGACAGAGGGTACCATTTCCTGGGATTCGGATAACTCGGCGGTGCGATGGAGTGGCTGGTCTCAAGCTGCGAAGGCGCTGACAGCTTCCCAAGATGATGGTGCTGCAAAGACAACCGAAACCTCAACGGCGCCTTCAGAACCTGAGATGAAATCCTTGAAGCGAAAAAGCAACAAGGCCCTCCAGAACGAACGGAGAGACGAAGATCCCAAGCTGCAGAGATCGAAAAGACTTCGAAAGCGCTGACGATTTGAAGTTCATGATGTTTATGCCGCTCCATGCCGAGCATTCCAACCTAACTTGCGGGGAATGCTGGTCATGCGCTTTCAGCAATATCACGACGAACGAACATCCAATGACAGACGATCCTTGGGAGTATCAGCTCGAAGAAGGTCATTATTTACATTCCATCATGTCTTAGCGTTGCACATGCGCAGAATCACCTGAAGATTTTTGATTTTGTTGCTTGCCACTGGATTCCTTAATGATGATTTTATATATGCTTGCACTAATCCAGCACTTTGCTCTGCCCACAGCAACAGCCGCTGATGAATTGCTGACCAGCGCTTATGCCAGGCTTGCTCTGTCTAGCCTTGCGCCCGATTCAGGATGCTCACATCCCCGGCTAGATTGGCTAGAAAGAGTGATTCCGGTCCCAGATCGCCTAGATCTATTCTAGTGGCACAGTATTCTTTACTGGTCTCAATAGGGACTGGAATTGCAAGTGTCATTTACTTCTGGATTTCAGGTCCGGATGATACAGTCAACCTTGTAGGCAACGCGATCAACGTAATCACAGTGGGTTCTCAAGTTCCTATCTTGCTTTTCATACAGTATGCTGACGGCAAACTCTAGCTGATGTCTTCTGCTGCCTATCTTGGAATTCATCAGTTGTCATCCTGGCGATACTCGCAAGATTTCGCTCATTCTAGTGCGACCCGTATTGATAGACTACGCTCTGTTTGCTTAAAGACCTGTACCCTCGTAACTATTGCGTGGCTGGCCAATTCTGTCCTGGGTATAATGGCTGCGGCCAAAACACCAACTTGTGAAGCTGGGTGGAAAAGCATCACCGGCTGTCGGATACAACGGGCTAGTGTTGCCGGATCTATCATGGCAGTGTATTCCTTCCTTAATGCCGGCCTCTGAATGAGACTGACATAATCATAGCCTCAACTCATGTCTACTCTTTCACGGCATCAAGAATTCCCTAAGGCCTTTCGCTGCGTCTCTTGCAGGCATTCATACAAGAGAGCGGTTGGTAACGCAGGAGCTGCAGCTCTCAACCGAACCTCGATTTTCGACCTTTGGGCACGCTGGCAGTGAGATGTCGTTTGACTTTTCCTCCTGTGAGCCGAGTTTCTACTCGAGACCACCTACGCCGACATCTCGGCTTCGAGCTCGGCGATCGTGGCTACCACCCTTAAAATTCCAACTCCCTGATGAGAGGGATCATCCGGCGCTTCGACCGAATGCGGAGAGACCCATTCACTCACGCCAACAGACTAACTTGCTCCGAAGATCATGGCTACCACCTCTGAAGTTCCAAGTTTCGACTGAAAGGGAACATCTTGCGCTTGAGCCTGTTGGGCCTGTTACGCAGAGGCCCCACCCTCTTCGCCAGAAGACGCCCCTGCCGCCCGTAGAGTCCTACCAATGTACAATATCCTGTGGGCGGAAATCGAGCATTATTACCATGCCATCACCAACATTACAGCCTCGAGCTCGAAAATCATGGCTACCACCGCTGGAATTTGAGCCTGCGGCGCTCGAGCCTATCGCCGAGAGACAGACTCATTCACGTCAACTGACTCCACTACTACCGGTAGCATTCAATCCAGGCACCCCGCCCTGCAGCCGTAGAACGAGCAGTCGCGCAAGTCAAGCCACGACGAGAGGAACCTCATCCACTTACAGCCGCCGCACATCCAAATCCGACCTTTCGCGAAAGTCTAGTACACTCAGTTCCCTAAGCGGCGACTCCCTTGATAGCGTAGTCCGTGGCGTACCTAATGGCACAAAGAATCGCTTCCCTACACCGGATGTTCCCGCCATACCCGCCATACCAGAGAGGTACCGTCACCCGAGCCACAATTCTAGTAATGGCGGGCAGCCCATGCCCCCGGATTCAAGGCCACCGACGCCACCTGCAGAATTCTGGATGTATGCAAGAGCTGAGCAACAGAACCACAGCAATTCGCATGATCAGCCACCACAGTTTATGTGGTACCTGCTGCGCCAATGGCCCTCTCCTATGGCTTAGGCGACAAAGGCAATGTCCACAATTGTCCCCCAGTTCCCACTTTCCCGAAAAGAGCAGTACTAGGGACGAACATGAATAAGGCGAACTTTATGAGGGCTCAGAAAGGGACTTACGAAAGTAGGCGAAAAGACTGGGCCGTTCATAGCGATGATGATTGAGAGGTGCTGCGTGAGCATGCAGGAAAATCGAGTGATAGTCGGACGCTGGTGGAGAAAAGGCAGCCATGGGACCAAGAGCCGAGACGGGAGAAGAATGTCTCAGAAAATCAGAATCAGACTCTATTGCGTTTTTCTAATAACGTCAACGGATACGTCAAGGAAATGGAGATATGGATCTCTCCGTCGATAAGAGTTTTATGCTAGGATTTGGAGAGGTAAACAAGAAACATAGTTATGATTAGCTCGACGGATTGGGTGCGGTTCATGATTCTCATCTATTATGTCTGAGCATTTCGGAGATGTATAAGTCACTGGTTCGACCGCGATATTTTGTTTGAGTTCTTCGATGTATGTCAATACTATCTAACATGATTCTCCCATCTCTTCTTGGTCTTATGCCCACCCTCAAATAGCGCGTCGCAACTGCTGCAAGCCGACGATTGGCCAGCAGCTTCCACACACCACGAAATATTCAATGACCATACTCCTGTGAATGTGGAGGTTGAACCGAGGGAGGCTTTGCGAAAGCACTGTTTCTCCAAATTTCTCGAATGAGGTCAATCAAAAGCATTTGTCTGCCCCTAGGATGAGAAAACCACAGTTCGTGATGGCTTTATCAGATACTTTACGACTCTACTGATATATCGCAGGTCATGGTCTCCGAGCATGTCCCCACCACTGTTGTCTCCCACCGAGCACCCTCAGTAGCGATCTTCCTCTTCAGTAAAAGAGTTACTGAGAACAAAGCTCACCCCCTCTACTCAAATGCCCTTCGCACAAATCCCGCACCCTATTGCGATTTTCATCGATCTGGAATTCCACAATTTGAGCAGAACACCTAAGACCAAACAAATATCCAGAAATCTAACATCTCTGGGCAAATCAGCCATCAAGTGTTCTCCTATATCAATTGCTGACTTCTTTCATACTTTTAAGAGAAAAAGTGATTGCTAACTCCACTGCGGAGCATTGGTACGGTCTACCATCTTGTGTCTAGCATGACACTAAGTATAGTAATTAATGTAATTGCGACAACAACAATCGATCCAGCGTTTGCTATAGCAAACGCAGACGCTCGTATCCGTCTCAACCCGGATCTACTAATACGTCGCTCCTCTGAGATGAGGTGGCAGCAAATATTTGCGGTGCGATCTCCAAATAAGGCAAAGCTGTATCAAAGAAAGGGAATGATGCAGATCATATAACCACCGTTCCCATCGTTGGAAAGGCGTAAATGATCCATGTACTTACTTCCAGATGATCTGAAAGTGCGTAGGAACAAAGCAATGGCTGGTGCAGGATTTTAAATATATATACTTATAAACTCCGTGGACGGACGTGGAAAGCGACAATTTAGTTGCGACGTTCGATCCTCGACCGGACAAATTCTCGCCACACACGAATCTAGTACGCTCAAGTATAATCCGGAACGTCAAATCCAGCATGTGCTATTCTGGTACACGTCTCACATCTGCCCGACCATAATGCAGGACTCCTTTTGTCGTCGAGCCAATCCGGGATGTCTTTGTGTTGCATAATCAGGTACGACCAGTAACAAAGCCTTTCAAATTGCATTGTCACACCTCATGCTCTTTGTCTCGTGCTGATTATCGGGAGCAGGTTTGGGATCGGTCATCCGAAGGCCGAAACTTCCCTGTGTGGAAGGCATTACAATGAGTTTGTTTCGATACGTTCCTCTGGTACAGTCTCGGTCTTTGTGACAGAAAGCTATCCATCACTTTTCCTCGACCACTTCCTTCAAATATTTGAAGGGCTTTTCTTCTCCTACTCCGTAATCTATCAGCTTCGTCCGTGAAGCGCCTCAGGAATATTTCGCAGACAGCAATCTGGTCCATCCTTCCAAGCAGTCAGTCCAAATCGATCCACGACATCGATAAAGTAATTTGAGTAGTTCCTCTCTTACCTTCAGTAACAGCTGTTCAGGATGCCTGTAAGAGCGAGGGTTGCACACGAGAGCCCGAATGGCAAAGTTTTATCCATTAGGGAATTTCGGGAATGTCTAGGGATGATTCCTTGTCCCAAAGAGGGCTCAACTTCAGCAGAGCGCTGCAAAAGCCGTCCTGAAGTCCTTCTCCTTGGTCACGACATGCATAGCGACTTCAGGAATATGAAGAAAGCTGGCGTGGATCTTGAGAAACATCTGCTGTATTTCGGCTGCGTGGACACCCATGTCATCATTGAAGATACCGGAATGCCGCTGCCCAAGGGGCTCAGCGCTTTAATGGAACGCTATGAGCTCGCGCAGTGTCATCGGTCTAGACCAAATAAGCAATCCGCAAAATGGGTCTTTATTGGGGCTCATAATGCGGCCAACGATGCGATAGCAACACTCAAGGTTGCTATCGCTGAAGCCTTGGACCCGAGGATAGGGGCATGGGGTGGAGGGGACTTGAAGAGCAAAGAAGATTGGTCGACAAAATCCTTTGGGGTAATGAACACAAATATGATCCTACTTGCCTATGATTCTGAGGCTGCTACAAACATGCACTATAAGCCATCAGTCCAGAATCGGACAACCGAGCACGGTTTCGCGTGGTTGAGGCTTTCCGACGTCGTCGCCGTAGATCCTGGAGCCCATGGAGACGGTTGGCATCCTTTCATCCAGGCAAGCCACTTTGTAAATCGGGAATTCCGGAAATACGAAAATTCAGACTGGATGGTCGGTAATCGCGACGGATTCTGGCCACAATACGGGAAGTCCAAATTTTTCGATGTAAAGGATGGTGCTGCACCTTTTGACGCACTATTTGAAAGCCTCGCGCTTGGCAAACCAAATGCAAATGTCCGTATGACTACTAATATTAGTGAACGTGCCGAGCCGGAGCCGGTCAAACTGACGCCAGGGGACTTTCTAGCTTTGCCAGCGACAAGACCTATTAAAAGCCGAAATAGGATCTTCAATCGATCGAACAGAGGCTCTGGAAGGAACAGAGGCCGAGGATCAAGCAGAGGGGGCGTAGCTTTCGGAGGCCATGTGACGAGCTCGACCTTCAAACTAGAGGCCATGGCTAAGACCGCACCGACTCCCACAATGGTAGCTCAAGGTATCAAGGGAGCTATTCGGGGGGATAGAAAAACGGTGGTCGATAGGCTGGCTCGACTTGGGGGCGCGGGAGTTGCACGCCCCACTATGAGCTGGGCGAACGTCGCCCGAGGAAAGTCAACGCCACTGGGAAACAGGAGAAATGCTTATTGACAGACAGGCAAGACTCTCGATCAAAACGAGACGAGATGCGAGGAGGAAGCCGTTACCTACTGTGTATAATTTTGCAAAGGTGCGATGTCGGTTGATGAGTAAGAACGTATGGATACAGTTTGAGATCTTGTCATAGAGCGGTTTAGATATAAAGTTTCATTCGCTCCATCAATTTGAAGCCATTTTTGAACCAAGTTGAACCAAGGTGACTAGAAAAAGTGGCCGCTATCTAGAAATTGATCAAGACTCACAGATTTCTCTGGTTCGAGATCCACCATAGTTCTCTGGATCAATTCTCTTGACACCTTGGAGGGTCGGTCCTCCCCAGAGATCCACCAGGTTCGCGAAATGTTCGTCCTGGTAGGAAAGAAACCTCGCGCGCCTTCACTGGCCTTAGATATCTCAGAAGCTATCGTTACCTCTCGTACGGGGAATAAGTCCTCGGTGCAATGCTTCTCTGTAGAAGTTCCAATAACATCATCAGTCATCGCTTGGCGAATACAAATAGGCCAAGGGAATGACTCTCTACATAGAGAGACCGTAGAGTGCCTGGCTCGACTGGCTTCTCTGAGCAGCAAAGTTTTACGACTTCCGATCCCAGGGATTGCCTGCGAGGAGTGCGTGTGACAAGTCATTGGCAGGGATAATGAAGAGAGCTGAGCAGCTGTTGCAGACCCCCATCTCCCCAAAGGATGAGCTGGAAGCTAAAAGGAAGGATGACCTGACACGGAAGGTGCAAGTGTGGCAAAAGGACCTCGGTCGGGCCCAACGATTAGCGCCGTCGATCATCCGACGGAGTCTCTAACCCGAAGAGGAACCTCGTCACTGAAGACTGCCAACCATCGACGTCCAGCGCATTATCGTGCAAAGTCCGCGCGATACACCTGACTTTTGGAGCGAAGCCGCCTAACTCAATGAGGCATTCTGTAATTCGATTAGATATGGATGATTTTCAAAGAGTTTCATCAATCGGGGCGCCGGGCAAGACCAACTGCCTCTCCAGGGGTGATGCTTTGGCAGGCTTCATGTCTCCTTCTCAATTGGCGAGGATCAAGTCGACTCGGCGCAGAGTATCGTCGAGGGTATCCCATATCTATTGCGATCCTCCCTGAAGACTTGAACACTCCCCCCTTGACGAATTTTCGATTCTGATACTATTGTATCACGTCGCATGGTCGCAATACACGACAACGACAATGTATTTCCACGATGGCGTCGATCACCACACGAGGGCGAGTATGCTCATCCGCCGATTGATCGATGGACACGACCCAAAGTATGGAGTGGGTTCAATGACTTGTTCCATCTACGATACGGCATGGGTTTCCATGGTTGCCAAGACCAAAGACGGCCACACCCGATGGCTGTTCCCTCCGAGCTTTCAGTATCTCCTTGACCACCAGCAACATGACGGAGGCTGGCAGCATAGATCAACAGATTCGGATGGTATACTAAACACTCTTGCCGCGCTACTTGCAATTTGCAAGCACATCACCCAGCCATGCCAAATGAGAGAAGGGCTGGAGGATCTGAAACAGAGGAAGTCACGTGCCGTTTACTTTCTAGAAACAAAATTCTCGGATTTCTCGGTTGAATCGCTAGCAATGAATCCAGGCTCGCCGGTCCGCATAGCCAAGCTCTTACAGGGGCTTCAGCGGATTGGCATTGAGTTCAGCTTTGACGGCAAGGAGGTATTTCTCAAAGCTCATGGAAGCAAAGAACCGATCTCTGAACGGGACTCTCTATACTCTGATAAAAGTGCCAAGATCAAATCTTCTTTAGAGGCCCACGTCGGAGAGGTTGATTTCGATCGATTCGCCCAGCAGAAGGTATTTGGCTCAATCATGGCTTCACCGGCCTCGACTGCAGCGTATCTGATGAATTGCTCAATATGGGACGATGAAGCTGAGGCTTACCTCAGTCATATCGTTTCAATTGGTGATGGTAAAGCCCAAGGCGGCGTGCCAACAAGGTTTCCGACTACAGTTTTCGAGATTACCAGCGTACTTACAACACTGCTCGATAGCGGGTTTATCTACAGGGACCTAGGTACTAAGACCTTAAACAATGCTGCAATGTTTCTGGATAACTGCCTACAGCTCGGATCAGGGGTGACTGGATTTGCTCCGTATGTTGAGCCAGATGCCGACAACACGGCCAAGGCCATCTCTACCCTCTGTCTACTCGGACACACTGTCTCGCCGCAGGGGCTTATCATTCGCCACGAGGCTCGCGAGTACTTCAAGACGTACACGCAAGACCGCACCCCAAGCTTTGTGACCAATTGTCGCGTCTTGAAAGCACTCTTAGATTTACTTCCGGCCAACAGCGAGCAGATGCCTCAGGTTGAAAAGATTGTCAAATTTCTTTGCAACTACTGGTGGACTACCAATGGAGACATTGAAGATCCGAGCGTATGTAGAGAATCCGCTGAGGGAATGCTACAAGCTGACGTGCCGCTTAGAACACATCAGCCAATTATCCCATTATGCTCATGGCCGGGGCTTTTGTGCGATTGCTCGATCTGTGGGAATGCGGATATGTTCCCATTCCAGAAGACCCAGCGATAAAAGACAAAGTCATCATCTCTTTGTTCCAAGCCTTGACCAAAGTGCTACAAAGTCAAAATCAGGATGGGTCCTGGGGCGATGGTGGCTGCGAAACCACAGCCTACGCAGTCATCAGCCTCTCCAAGCTCTATTCACTATCCTCCGCTCCAAGGATCAAACTTCAGGTCGCCCAAGCCATCGAAACCGGCCGAAAATTCCTGGTGGACAATTCGCGGGCTTTTCCAGAGCCAGACCGTGTCTGGAAAGGAAAGACAGAATCAGGAAATGGCGCGATTTACCAAGCGCATATTCTAGCGGCCCTCCACGCACCACTCGCTCAGCAGCAGAGAGGATCTGCTATCGAAACCCATTTCGATATACATCTCGCAAAGACTACGATCCAGACCAAGTACTATGCCCGCCAGGCTTGGCTCGTCGACGTTCCCGAATGGCTCCTTCAAGCTTCTATAATTGAGAGTCATCTTCTCCTACCACAGATCAGAGATGTGCGCTATGCTGTCTTTCCAAGCGAGAGTCTTGCCCCCGATCAGTATTTTGAGTCCATTCCTTTTGCTTGGACTGTAGCGAACAATTCCAATAAGCTGTCAATCGGAACGGAGTTCATGTATCAGATGATGATCGTTTCTATGCTTGACCGTCAGCTTGAAGATTACATGGAAAACGTGGTCGGGAAAGCCTTTGCAGGCTGTTTGTTCGAAGTGGAGGATATTATCTATGGTATCTTCTACGAACTCGAGCTTGAGGATCAAGACCGATGCTTTTGTGACAGCCATCCCGACGATTCAGCAAGATTCTCAACAGCCACGACTCTATCGGATGTCCGCTCTGTACTCTACCGTTTCATTTCGCATATTCTCAACCACCCCTACGTTCTTATGGCTAGCTTCCAGGATCAAAGTCAGCTTAGATCGGAGCTCTTGTCCTTTCTGCTTAGCCGCGTCAGTCAGCTCTCCGGCGAACAGAATGCCGGGTCTGCCGCTGATAAAACGGCACACCCGTACACATATGCGTTTTTGGCGTGCTTGGTTGGAGATCAAAGCTCGGGTAAAGGGGTGGGTCTAAGACGTGACTTTCTCAAGACTCCTGAGCAGCAATATCTTGCGGCGGATTTGTGTCGGCACATGTCAATCATAAGCTTCATGTCTTCGAATGTTGAGCAACAGCAGCAAAAGATAGAAGTCCCGCCAGTATCAGCAAAGTCGAGGGGTTCGAGCTTCAGCGCCATATACCATCGACACGCATTCAGCCGGTCCATCTCATCTGCATCTACGACGTCTTCTGTCTATGATGACTCTATGTCCCCAGTCTCATCCATCTCAAGTGTTTCAATCTCTCCCACCGGCTCAGCGAGTGGAAGCTTTTTCACGAAAGCCCCTGTCTGTCAAGCCACTCATCCTTCATCCTTCATAACGCAGGAGTCGATGCAGATAAGCCGTATCCTTGACCATGAGCGTCGATGTCTCGGTCTCTGCTTGGATGGTCTCCTTGACGCTGGAATTGACCAACGGACCAACAACGTACTAAGGTTGTTTGTAGATGCCAGCGCCCTGAGTGAGCAGATTTTACGAGACCCCAACATTGGCAATACTTGTGACAACGTAACTACTCCTGCAAAGCCAGCCGAGGCTTCTATTCTCAACCCACCACCTGTACCGCCG
>JAABUH010005179.1_pt1 | contig 10330 bp, 10 predicted proteins | sample 5559121 | NCBI WGS metagenome assembly JAABUH01 (sample SAMN10711871, study PRJNA513364) | rock metagenome | isolation source: Antarctica rocks | place: Antarctica: Victoria Land, Battleship Promontory nord | collected 2015-12-28 | reverse complement strand
TGTGCAATACTCTTTCATGCTTGCGGTCTGGTCTGATACCGCGACCGTGTTTGGAATGTTGGTATTCTACGTGCCTCCAACCACCCAACGGGGCGATGCCAAATCCTTTCGTTTGTCTATGTACTTAAGTCTGATGAACTCATAATGGTTTACCATCTTTCGTCCACTACGACAAAGGAATTGGAAAAGATGCATCTTCTCTCAGTCTCGTTCTTTATTTTTCTCCTTGCGATATGCCCCCAAATTCAGAGTCACCTCTCGGCAGTTGCTAGGGGCAGCCCGGGCAGCCCAAAGTTATTTTCCGGCGCTTTCCCACGTGCTATCTCACACCAATAAGAGCTCCCCACGATGGTGATGCAATCTCCTGCTGGATATGTACAGGTCACACGGAGAAGCCTTCAAGACCGCGGTGTTCCGGCCGCGACTCTGCCATATCTGCGTTATGCGCAGGCGCTTTCCTTGCGGACATGGCAATCAGGAGGCACGATGGCCTCCGCATTGCTCGTCTCTCTAGGCCTGTTGAGGCAGACGACCGTTACCCCAATAATTCCAAATTGAAGCATAAAAACGGTCGGTAGCCAAACTGGCGGGGATACAGGTTATCTTTTCATGCCGAAGAATAATGGGTAATATCTTTTCGTCCCAACGAATGGCCTCTTCACCCCACGTTCGTACCTGCATATTGGAGGTCCAATACACGCGCAGCACCCCGACACTCTCAGCTTAAGCGTCTATACATCCGGCGCAAGGACATCGCTTACTTCCATCAATTTGCCAAATAATTGGCAGTACACTCTCCAACTTCTGCACCGATGTCTGGACCTTCATTTTCCACTTCGCGTCCAGTATTAGCAGAGCTCCCAGCTCGTCCAGTGAATCAGCGGCCAAAGCTCAATGCAACGAAGACCTCTCCAGCCGACGTACCCAAGTTCAGCACGATTCATCCACTCACACCTCCGTCCACACCTCCGTCCACACCTCCGAAGCTGGGGCGTGTTCGCTCGTCTGCTGGTACCGAGGGCATTGAAAATGAACTATCCGCAGCCGTCATTCAAGAACAAGCCCAATCTCAAGCGCTCGATCCCATTGCTAGCCCGGAAGAGAATAAGCCTGTTGAAGGTCATGAGGCGGAACTCAAGCTGTACGACAAGAAGTACCAGATGCACGAGGAGCTGGGTCATGGAGTTTGGAGCAAAGTATATCGTGCCAGTGAGGTCCTTCAGCCGACAATATCAGATAATTCTCCCTTGTCTCCTCCAACGTCGCCGACAAACGGACCAGTGCCCAGTAACAGTAAGGCATTAGCAGTCAAGAAACCATTACGTCGAGACGCGAACAAGGTTCTCGAAAGGGAGGCCAGAATACTCAGCTCCCTCCACTTCGACGACAAGGCATCATTCTATCTCGTTCCTTTCCACGGCTTCGATGTGGCCAACCAATCAATAGTCCTCGACGCAATTCCACTAAGCCTTGAGACCCACGTGAAGTCGGCTAGAGACCGTTCTTTTTCCACCAAAATCATGTTCGACCCAATTATTGGTGCCGAACAATGGGCGAACCTTGCAGAGAATCTCATCAGTGGTCTTGTGTTCCTTCATAGCCAAGGATGCGTCCACGGGGACATCAAACCAGCGAACATTTTGCTCCGACCAGACCAATACGATAGACTAACGCCAATGTATTGCGATTTTTCTTCAGCTCGAATCATCAAGAACATTCCGCCAGAGGAGATCGAAGAAGTCAGCGCAGTGACAGCAGAGTACACCTCACCTGAGCTTCTCGAGTCTTTGCGCCCCTACAACAACAACCGGGCAGTAGTCAACTTCGCTTCCGATATCTTTGCTTTGGCAGTAACTCTGCTTTTCGCGGCTACTGGCGAAAGTCCGTACGCCTGTGTACGTTTGGACATACAGAAGCTAGGTATGGCGAAGGAAGGCACACCACTGGAATACGCCAGACGAGGGGTACAGGCATCGAGGATCATGAAAGGGCGAGCGGTGGAGAAAGCGCTGAAAGAAAGTGTAGCGAAGGTTCCAGAGAAGAGGCTAAACGCTGAGGCATGGAAGGCTGCGGTACAGGTGATCTTGAAGAGCTGGAAAGATGGAGGATGGGCAAGAGGAGGATGAACGACGAATCTGTAATGAATCATGACTGTTTGTACTTGTCAAAATGAAGCGGCGGCGCTGGGTTATTAGAGTGTTAGTGGGCGGATAAGTGGCTTCTTGGAGCTATCGAGGTCTTGTATCGTACTACTCTATATTATTCAGCCATGAGCAGCACTAGTGGGCGTTGGTCTTCCATAGAATGAAAAGACATTTGTACCTCAGGCCCTTTTCAGGGTTTCATTCATTTTACTTGGCTCCTTCAATTGATTCTCAAATGCTTTGATCTGCAAAAATTGGTAGCATTCTCCTAATACATCAAGTATGGATCAGTATAGTTTTCATGGATTAGTGCAAATCTTGGAAAAAGGATCCTTAATTGTTCACCTGTGATAGTGTCTCCTACAACCCTGCTCCAGAAAGACAATGCACCAACCATACTGAGAGCTTAGTTTCGACACAGTAGCTCATACCAGCGAGGCGCTAAATACGTATACTTGGGGGATATTTCACCTTTGCATCGACGCAATTTGCAAGAGTTGGAGTGGTATAGAATCCCTCGAAAGCGCTCGCTCGAACAAGAAACGCCAGACTCGCTACGACAGGTGACGATCTCATAGTAGTCAAGGAGCCCTGACGAGTCCAGACACGCACTACCTATCCCACAAAGTCGCCATCGTCCCGTTGGGGTGGAGAGAACGAAGGATGCCGCATAAGTGTCAGTTAATCCATGTCTAGCTTGTGACACGGATGCAGCCGCCGCATTCCCCGGAGGTTCAGCTAGAATATCAAGCCCACCATCATGGTAACATAACGCCGCACCCGCTCTCCCCGTGAAGCTTCCTGAGTGTCGGGTTACCGAATGATCAAAAGGTCACTCCGAAGCAGTGGTCGAGTCTGTCATTTAGAGGCTAATAGGAGGGCTAGTCAGCCACAACTCGACATGCTAGCTCAGATCTCGGCCCCTGAACGCTGAATGTTGTCAACCTTGTCTCTGTCGAAGATAGAAATCTTCATGGTTTGGATGAGCCTGGATTTTCCTTTCTCACATCAAAAATCAGCAACTGGATGATTGAATAATGAAAAGCTGTAAGGGGCCTCGGGGGCCTCGGAATAATCCCAAGATTTCTTTCATTGCCTGCCTTTTTGCAAAGTACACAAGATGGTAGACCTAAGAAGTCTAAGCTCGTGCACTTATGCACATGTACAGGGGCTTGGGTTCATGGCCCGCATCAAGTGGTTGCCGGTCATCCACTGGAATTGGTTCTACCGAGTGTCATTGTTGTGTCCTCTGGTTTTCCGCCTCTGCACTTCTTCTGGCCATTTCATTGTCTCCTAATCGCACAAGTATCATTGCTTTTGCTAGGAACTATAGAATCTACCATGCCAAAAGATCCTTGGCTCGACAACATTTCCGAGCAAGTGTAGATTGACACTTTCTCGCTCAGTCCTGCTCCATCCTAGCTCACCTGTAATGACTTTCATTGCCTTAACATTTCTTCCTTCTATTCAGCTCGTCTCAACACGTCCCTATGGCAAATTCCGTGGGTTTGTCATCTCCCTTCCCTGAGAGAAGAACTCCAATTATGCATGTACTTACATCAAAATGTAGCCACAATCGGAGTTAGCGAAGACTGCAGAGCACTCTACGACCTAATAGGCAAACTCGACCATCGCCAATTGCACCAGCTTCACTCACTCCGTCGCGATAATCCTCACGCCACATGTGATGACCTTGCCGAGATCTACGGCCAAGTGCTTGACAGTGCCCAATCTCGCCACCCAGAAGTGGAAGACGCTTTGGGGACGGACTTTCAACGCAATGCAGAAGTCGCAGAGCGCCTGAAAACAGACTCCCAATATGACGCAGATGTGGAGGACAATTCAGGAACGGACTCTGAGAGCAAAGGAGAGCGGCTTGCGGTACAATCAAGGGCTGGCAACAAGAAGGTAGATGCCTCGCTGGAAGTCAAGGATGATGCGAGGCATAGAGGGCAAAGTAATCATCGTGACCCTGTCGAGAACATGGATTTGGCGGAAGAATCAGGTCGTCCAAGGTCGATGACGGAGGAGTTGCAAAAGCAGAAGAGGAGATAGAAACGGGTTTGTTTTCGTACTATCAGGCGGTCGAGAGACCTTTCTAGCAGTGTTTCTAGCAGTGTCTGATGTACTTTCGATGGAATTTGCAGCCAAGTACAAATTGGGACGTTTGAACGATCTGATACCCCTGCTCTGTTCACGTGAGACCAACTCAATTCACAGGAATGCAAATACGACAGAAAAGGGGGTTTCTCGCATATGTGCCTTACAGGCTCTATCTAAAGAGACTCTCACTAAGCAATACGTATACCCTATGCGGGCTTGTTAACGTCGTCAGAAATGGGCTTCTCGAAAGCCAATTCCCGCATCAGCAGCAACCCATACCCATCTTCATACGATACACTTCAAACGAACCATCTGCTCCTTTCCTCCACAAGGTTTCCCATCCTCCGTCTCCCCAACTTGCCCCTCCCCACCACCCCCTCAAAAGCCATCGTATCAAAGTTGTTTTCCTCCATCCAGAACTCCTGTCAACCCCTTTAATGCACGACCACAAATCATCACCGAGCAACGGCGGCTTCGAACCTCCGCTCAAAAAAACACCAAGGCGCTTGTACTTATGGTTGATTGTGACCACAGAAGCATCGGTATGGGTCATATAATGTACTTTGGAGGGGGTGTCAGAAAAGAAAACGAGGTCTACAAACAGTCCATAGGTGCCCGAGGCTGTCAGGGAGTAATGTAGAGTGTTGGGAGGGGTTTTTTGGGTCAGATTGCTTGTGAAGGATGCTATGTACTGGAAATTTCCGGCGTATGCGGTGCAAAGAAGAGTGAGTTCGGCGTATCCTGTGACTACAATTGCCAGATGCTAACGGCAGTAGCAAAGAATAGATTTGACCGAAATTTGAATTCGTGAGCACACCATCTGATTTATGGTGCCATCACTATTTCAGACCGATCAGATAAATAAGCCTGCATAGAGGACTTAAGATATCTCACGCTGGACATCAAGTTACTCAATGGGCTTTCCAGAGACAAATGACCCGCATGCATCACGGCTACAGTCAAGAAAACAGTACCCTGGATCCTACCCACGGATTCGAAAAGCCTTTGAACTTCGAAAAGCGTCTCAAGGGCTAGCTTTCATTGTGACTGCTTGCGTTCGTCTTGATTGGCGGACCCTAGTAAGAAATGTTACTTGACAAGTTGACATTGAGTGCAAATTGCGCTCCCGGTCACAGAAGATTCGAGAGAATAGAATAAGCGATCACCACTGATGAAGTTTCCAACACTTCTATAGCAAAACACCAAACTTTTGCACCTGACCACGGCACTCGACAGTGAAGTCTCGAAATCCCAAATAGGACTAGCGTCTCCCGTTTGTGAAGAAAGTCAGACGCAATACAGATCATCCGAAAAAAATTCATACTGGGCCACTCAAAATAAATAATTTCAAACCATTTTTGTAGAGTGATTAGGGTTAATGCCAAAACAGTATTGGTTTGTCAAAAGAATACCAAATACAGTCCAAGCAGAATGTGTTGAGAATTCGAAAGAGCCAAAGCACATACAAGAAGCCTTTCATGTCCTTACCACAACGAGACACATATGCTTGGCGCAGAGCTCCTTTCGCATGAGGTCTTGGTCTAGGGCATCGTAAAGGCAGAATCAAAATATTCGAATATCGGTGGTTCTCTGTAAAGTCGCCTGGAAATAGAAATAGCGGCGAATCCTGAGCTGGAATGTACCGTGGAGGCAATTTGCAAAAGCTATAGGATATGTCGTCGGTCCACCATGACCATTTAAAATATTGGATAAACAGACCTTTAGCATCATTATTGTGATGGTGGAGAGCGCCAGGCAATAATGATGAGGCAGAGTTCTTGCGGTTCGCCAAGCATCCGTAATAATTGACCGCACCGAAGAATTGTAGTTACGAATGTCAAGCACCACCTGCTCTTGAGAAATTTTCTGAGTGTGAACATAATGACCAAGACTAGTATTACATGTTATAGAAATCCACATCATCCTAACCATCTTCTAATCATACACGTCAGCATTCCACTTGGTCTAACATGAGGGAAAAGCAAACGCTCGCTAAAAGGTCGAGCGAACTGCAACCCGAAATGCATGTCGTCGTATTGTCGTTCATAGTGGTACAGATCCTTATTGGTACAGAGGTATACAATCAAATAGGTCGAACAAGCCTTTAAAGCGACAAGATTAGAAATTAAAGTATTTGGAGGGCTGCCTCCTGGATATTAGCCAAGCCAAGGATTAATGTAGGTCGTAAATGTCGTCAAGCTCGGTAGCTCATCGCATCATGTACTGCTTTCAGAAATTGACCTTCGTCCATTGCCAAGGTTGCTGGTTGTGCATGTTCAGCTCATAAGGCGGAATTGGATGGGTACCAGGCCAAGAGGGAGAGTGATAGGCGTATTGTCGCTGCTTGAGTACGTTTAGTAAGTGTGCTTCAGATTCGCGAACGGGGGACAGCACTTACAGAAGGTATACACTGCGCTTCAGGACCAAAGCCCATGCCAGACGGATCAAATTCATTCCACGTAGGCGCCGCTGGCCCCGTAGATAACGGCGATTGTTGAAAGATGGGCTGGAAACAAGCCTCGAGCGACGCAGACTGAGATCGTCTGATCACCTCTTGAGGGTAGTACTGGTGAGGTACAGCTTGAGGCTGCAGATAGTCTGAAATAGGGGAATAACAAGAATCAGACGATGAATACAGAGAATCTCCTGACGGTGACAGGCCGTAGAGTAGCTCTGGGAGCAGGCCACGTGGTGCCGTACCTATAGGAGCATGAGACATCTCATGGAGACCCTGTCCGCCCGGATGGGAGTCATAGGAGCTACGATGCATGTTTGGTTCGATGATAGAGCCGATCGACATCGTCCCCGAGGGTTGTGGTAATGAAGGTGCTGGCGCTGGCGCTTGCTGAGGCATATGAGTGGCGCTGATGCTGCCCCTGGATGGACTCGAGGCTTCACTGGCTGACGACTGACGGTACTGGCTTCGAAATGCCGATGCCTCCGCAGATGGCATATTATGCCTATTGATGTCAGCGGCAGTCCCAAAACCAGCGACAAAATTACTCACTGTCGTTCCATGTGCCGTGCTAGTAGGTCAGCCCGTTGAAAGGGCTTCTTGCATCCCTCTATTTCACACTGGAAAGCTGGTGAGGAATTGTGATTGGCTTCATGTCGTCTACAGATTATCAGCCTTGCTAGAAAAATCCGAGTCGGACGCAACTGGCGGCATACTTGCGATGCTCTGCTCGAGTGAAGATCTAACAGTCTATCAGCCTTGTTCCTGGCAAGACCTAGGACTAGAAGGTACCTTTGTGCATCCTGGATACTCGCAAGCATGAACTTTCTTCCCCTTCTTCGCTTTGCTAATGCGATGTGTTGTCGGTGTATAGGTTACCTCGCCCTGATCTAATAATCCTGACGTTGCCACTACCGACCCTCGCGATGACTCTCCTCGACCTCTAGTAGGTAGGGCCTTCGCCTTTTGGCGCTGCCGGGTTGGTTGCCCGGAAGATGTAGCATTATGGGGGGACATTGATGACTGCTTTCGTCGACGGGTGGGATTTGAGGATGTCGATTTCTCGTCCGAGGCTGATGAAGGTCCAGAGGGAGAAGGATGCTCCTTCTTTACAATCGATTGAGGGGTATTAGTTGGTAAAGACTGGTAGGCTTGCTCGGCCATGGTACAAGGATAGCGACTGTAGATGTATTATATTCGGCTCGGTAAGCGGATCTGCCTAACTGATGAGTGGGATCTCTGCTTTGGTGTGGGGCCGAATGAGAGCAGGATGAATGCGTATTAGTGAATGTGGTCGAAGAAGGTCAGCTCAATTAATCTTCGGCGAGGGTATAGTGTTTGAATGACCATCTCAGGGAATGACTGCGCGCATCTCCTCAGCCCACCAGCGTCATGCTGTGTTATGTCGATTGGGAAGGCTGGCTGAGATGGTAGAGAGGGGAAGCGGATGCGTTCATGAATATCAAGCAACAAGGGAGTGAGAGCGTAGTAAAAGATAATGTCATCAGGGTTGATCTGCAACGCCTTGCGACTAGGAGAGGGTGGGGTGAAGGAAAGGATGCTGCCGCGAGGGAGCGTTGCCTAGTTGGGCTATCTCGATGGACGGCAGGCTTCCAAATCCTAGCCCTTTCGAGAAAACGCAATTTCGCTTGAGACGAGGCTTCGAGAGAACATAAGAAAAGAAGGGAAACACAGTTATTTTTAACGCGGCAGTGCAAGTCATCGGACGTGGTGCTTTTCACAATCACACCACGGCGTCGAGAGCCCAAAGCTCGAAGAGGTTATCACTCTGGCATGTAGCCTCACCTTCAAACCGTCCGGTGCGGGTGCGGTGACATGGCCCATGTTCCTTAATTTTACGATGCTGACCATGACAAGGTAGCGCAGTGACATGGCACGGCAGGAATGCCATCAGTGATCGCCCGGCCAGACGCAGGTACCGTGCAACGAGCAGGAGTGAGTCGCTGGAAGAAGTCAAGCGTACCAACCTCTCGCTCCTGAGGTGCCGATTGACGAAACATGGAGGGTCTTGGTGTTTCTCTCGTGAAGTGTGGAGGTCGCGCGTTGCAGGATGCATCTCACTGCAAGCACTACTGGACTTTCGTCTAATGTGGGTTCGAACACTATTTTAGGACCGGCCTAACTACTCTCAGTTACTTCATCCTTATCCGCCGACCCCTTTTCGGTGGGATTGTCGGGGGTATTCCGTCTCTTTGCGGCGCCCTCCAGGCAGCGGAGAACATGACTGGCCAAAAGAAGCCCAACTCTTGACGCTTCGATGAAACATCCGCTTCGAAGCACACTCACCAGGGACACTCTGGGCTTGGCAGCTGAGCGCTAGCTGACTTCCAGTGATCCGTGACATCCTAGTAAAAATTGGTATGTGCGGCCCTGAGCTCGTTGGAAGTCTATCTTGAGGTCATCTAGTCATCCAACTCTAGTCATCCTTCCCAGCGATTCTGACGGCCAGATACAAAAACGCTGTCGTATCGCCATGTTCCTGTCCCTGTGGCTTATGCATCAGCTCATCTCCCACGTGGCGATGGCGTCTTGTGGACGGGGGCAGCCATCGACGGCAGCATATGCGCAATTAGCTTCCTCCGCAACGCACTCGAGTGGTCAAAGCCTTGAGCAACGGCACCCATCCCATCGCAGATTCTCGGTTCAACCTGCGAGTATGGCCGCACTCGGGTGACAAGAATTCTATGCCTCCTCTCCGCGTTTCTGATACGACCTTAAACCTCTGGTTCCTGATCACCTCGCCTCTCTTGTCCTCAGTAGGCTAAGCGTGTTTCTGAATTAGGTTTAAACCCAAATCCATGGCTCAGATCTCGACGTCTCGTGAGCAACGAACCCCTGTCGGCTTTGGATCTTGGTGATGGCTTCAAAAAAGGTGCTTTGGGTCGTGAAGTAGCCTTTGTGCTTGGACTTCATGCGCCCGTGCCGTTGACTTACTTGGTCCCGACTTTTGCAGCCGTGGCCGCCCATCACTTCCCACCGTTGAGCTTCGAAACATCGATCCTCGTCGCAGCGACGCTGAAATCAGCCTATCGTCAGATCAGCATGTTTCGTACAGATCAACCGCCTGCTGGAGAACAGCCTCAGACGTGCACTATGAATCAGATCTGAACACATCAAGCTCCGATTCACCCAACAACATCTGAGTAAATTCGACTGGCGCAGAGAGCGAACGCCTTGCGATGACTCCCAGGTTGGGAAAGATGCCGTAGGTACCGAGAGACGCAACGCTGACCACCAACATGTGACAAGTGCATGACGGATGTGACATTCGTGCGCGTACCTGCATTTGCGTGGGGACAACAGTGTCTTAGATTCCTCGACGATTGACAGAGGCACAAACACGAGGAGGAGCGCCCCGCTTCCAGCAACCTGCAGAGGTAACGCACTAGATGGCAGGACTCCGGGATGTTTTCTAAGAGGTCGAATGGGAGTACACCCCATCAATTCACAAATTGCTGCGGTCCGTGTTATCGATTTGTTCTGCAGGTGGGTGCATGATAGTCGCTTGTTCTTTGCCTTTTGGTCTCAGTTCATGTCGCACATCCTCATACTTCTAGAAATACTACGGTCTCTCTTCTAACTCCCTTACGACCGATTTAAGCGGGCA
>JAABUH010005178.1_pt1 | contig 10332 bp, 12 predicted proteins | sample 5559121 | NCBI WGS metagenome assembly JAABUH01 (sample SAMN10711871, study PRJNA513364) | rock metagenome | isolation source: Antarctica rocks | place: Antarctica: Victoria Land, Battleship Promontory nord | collected 2015-12-28 | reverse complement strand
TGCAGGTCCGCCCCGCTGCCCGGCCCTGGCACGGGCCCCCTCGCCGGCTGCAGCCAGAGCTGACGGGTGTGGCTCGGGCCAGTTTGAGGCGGCCTGGGCGCTCACGAACGTGGCGTCCGGCACCTCCGAGCACACGCGGGTGGTGATCGACAACGGGGCCGTGCCCATCTTTGTACAGCTGCTGGCCTCGCCCAGCGACGATGTCAGGGAGCAGGTCAGCCACCAAACCGACGCTGTGGTCCTGCTCCTGCTGGGCCTCTGGCCCTAGTCTTTTGGTGTGCCAGCAACGTTGGTGTGAGACGCTGCCCGGCTGCAGGCGGTGTGGGCGCTGGGCAACATTGCGGGCGACTCCCCAAAGTGCCGCGACCTGGTGCTGGAGAGCAACGCGCTGGTGCCGCTGCTCAGCCAGCTCAAGGACGACTCCAAGATCTCCATGCTGCGCAACGCGACCTGGACGCTGTCCAACTTCTGCCGCGGCAAGCCGCAGCCGCCCTTTGAGCAGGCACGCTGCCTGCCGCCGAGCGGGCCATGCCCGCACACACTGCCTCGCTTGCTTGTAGACGGCTGTGGACGTGGCTGTCGCCTGTACCCAACAGGCACATAGGCAGAGTGACCAGGAGGAGGTGCGCTCTCTAAGAGTGGGGCGCGAGCTCGAGGCTGCTGCCCTGCCTGCAGTGCGCCATTAGCCTTGGCCGTTACCTCGGCAAGCCGGCAGGCACGCTGTCCTGCGCAGCATCGGGCCGGCGAGAGACAGGCGCCTTGCGCTGTACGTGTGTTCCTGCCCTGCTGCCGCCATCCGCAGCGCAGGTGCAGCCGTCTGTGTAGACGCGAATAATGCGTGGTCCTGTAGTAGACGATAGCGATATAGGATTCTGTTTGCAGACAGCAAGGACAGAGGTTCAATATGGGTGCAGTGCATGTCCACGCGCCGGCTGAAGCCTGCCATGTGCTGACCCTGCTGTATCTTAGGTGTGTGCGCTAGGGCGTGCCGGTCCCCCCAGCCTCGCCCTGCTGTGGTCACAGGTGCTCTCGCGCTTGCGGCTACGCGCTTGCGCCCCGGGCTTGGCCACTGGCCTGGTTTGCCAGCGAGCGGCCCCCACGGTCACCCATCCCATGCAGGCTCGTCATGCTTGACTATTCTACTGGCTCCATCTAGCCACGTAGCACAAGCTTAGGTGTGCCACTGCAGTGGGCAGCGCGGCACCGCCAGGGGAGCGCCGAGCGCCGCGCATGCGCGATCGCAGACCAAGCTGGCGCTGCCGACGCTGGCCAAGCTGATCCACTCCAACGACGAGGAGGTGCTGACCGACGCGTGCTGGGCGCTGTCGTACCTGTCCGACGGCACCAACGACAAGATCCAGGAGGTCATCCAGGCCGGCGTGTGCCGCCGCCTGGTCGAGCTGCTGCTGTGCGCGGCCCTGCGCTGCGCGGCTGGGGCTAGGGGTAGGGTCAGGGGCGGTCCTACTTGTCCGGCGGCACCCGTGACAAGATGCAGGAGGTCATTCAGGCCGGCGTGTGCTCCCGCCTGGACGAGTGGCTGCTGTGCGCGGCCATGCGCCGCGCGGCCGGGGTAAGGGTCAGGGTCAGGGGCGGCTGCCGCAGACAACTGGTCCTGCTGCCAGGGTCGGGCGGGGCGCCTGCTGCGAGGAGTGCGGCTGACGCGTCAGTGTGCGTGTGAGGACACGTGAGGTCCGAGCGGCGATGCTGCCTGGCATTGAGGACGCGGCGCGTGGGGGCGAGCGCATGCGGCAGGGTAGCTGAGCGTCTTGCCGCGGGCGCGCAGGCACCAGTCGGCCTCGGTGCTCGTGCCGGCGCTGCGCACTGTCGGCAACATCGTCACCGGCGACGACCTGCAGGTCCGCCCCAAGTCTTCAACACCGTGCTACGCACCCGACCACATCTCAAGTAGTCCACATCTTAAGTAGGCCAGCCTGTTTGCTGTCCCCCTGCTGCCGATTGCAGAAGAGCTGCACCCTTTTGGCGTGATCGACCGCCTATGGCAGCAGGACTAAGGGAAGCATCTGCTGGACCAGCGGCGCGTTGTGGAGTGCCCATCAATGTGGCCCTGAGCTTAGCCAGAACCCCAAACCCTGACGCGCGGCGCCGCCCCGGGCGGCCGCGTGCGCAGACGCAGGTGATCATCAACTGCGGCGCGCTGCCGTGCCTGCTCAACCTGCTGCAGACCAGCCACAAGAAGAGCATCAAGAAGGAGGCCTGCTGGACCATCTCCAACATCACCGCCGGCACCAAGGACCAGATCCAGGCCGTGATCGACAACCACATCCTGCCGCCGCTCGTGCAGCTGCTGAGCACGGCCGAGTTCGACATCAAGAAGGAGAGCGCGTGGGCGATCAGCAACGCGACCAGCGGCGGCACCGCCGACCAGATCAAGTACCTGGTGCACGCCGGCTGCGTGCGCCCGCTGTGCGACCTGCTCACGTGCGCCGACGTGCGCATCGTCACCGTCGCGCTCGAGGGCCTGGAGAACATCCTCAAGGTGCCGCCTGCGCGCGTGCATCCATATATCAGCGGGGCGCTGGGTGCACCGCGGGACGGCTGCCGGGCGTGGCGTGCGAGCGCGGCGAGCGCGCACCCGCGCTGGGTGCTTCCGGCGGCCGCCCAGAGGCAGCGGCTGCCCCTGGGTCGGTCTCAGTCGGGTGGCAGGGCGGCGCGGCTGCTGCCTAGTGCCCGACATGGTGCATCCAGACAGGCCGCCCGGCGGTTCAGAGTGCACCCAGCATGCGCAGCTTGTCACGCGGCGTCCCTCTGTGGGGCGGCAGGGCGCATGGTGTAGGGTTGCTGTGAGGTCGTGACAGGGTCAGGTGATCAGGGTTAGGGTTTGTGACGCGGCGCGCGCCGGCCGCGCGCAGGTGGGCGAGGCCGAGAAGGAGCTGGCGGGCGCGGGCGGGACCAACCCGTACGCGCAGCTGGTGGACGAGGCGGAGGGCCTGGACAAGATCGAGGAGCTGCAGAACCACACGAACGAGGACATCTACGACAAGGCGGTCAACATCCTGGAGACCTTCTTCGACGTGGAGGACGGCGAGGTGGAGAACCTGGCGCCGCAGGTGGACGCCAACCAGGCGCGCCCTAACCCTGCAATACCCTACCATGCCCTACCCTGCCTCACAGGCCGCTGGCGGCGCCGCGCGCGCGGAGTGCTTTGCAGCGATGTGCGCGCGCGCGACCGCCACTGCATGTGCAGAATGCTGAGCGCAGCACGTGCAAGCGTGTGCGGCCAGGGCGCCGGGGGGGGCGCAGGCCGGTCCTGCATCGCGCCCAGGCTGCCCGGGCTGGTCGGGCGCCCGGCTTGTGTGAGCGAGGCAGAGGCGCGGCAGCGTCATTCAGCGCGCTGTGTGGTAAGTTAGAGGAGAGAGAAAAGTTAGGTGTGCTGTGCCTCTGTGCGCGTGCGAATGCATTAGCAGCATGCGCTCAGCAGCCGCGCGCCGCGCCGCAGGGCACGTACCGGTTCGGGCAGCAGGTGCCCGACGCGGGCGGCGCGGCGGGCATGCCGCAGGGCGGCTTCAACTTCGGCACGCCCATGGGGTGAGACGCGCCGTGCGCGCCTGCAGCCTCTGGAGCTCCTGCAGCTGGGGCCGCGCCCTGGCGGCGCGTTGCCACAACGCTACCTGCTGGTCGACCTCATGCTGCCCATCCTCCTCATGCGGGGTTGGCGTGGAGCCGGAGTGCTGCTGTTTTACCTGGCCCACGGATCGACCTGGGAGCCGCGAATCGCGGGGCAAGAGGCGCAGGTGCACTGCAGAGCGGCTGGGGAGCAGGGGCCGGAGCAAGGGGTGGGCTCCTGACCTCCGGAGGGCCCAGGAGCCGGCGCGGGGCCTTTTGAGCGGCACCTGCACGACTCCAGTGCATTGACGAACATTACGGGGCAGGTTCTAGCGTATGACTGGGGTAACCGGGGCGCCCAGCGGCAGTCTGTTCGCATGCTTAGGGCTTGCCTTTGCGCAGCCCTGGGGCACGGCTGCTGGGGCTCCCACGATGACGCTGACGAGACGACCAGGGCAGGGCCGCTGCCGTGCAGCGCGCCCGCCTGACACGTTGATTTTGACTGCACACAAATGCACGGCTCCGCGGCAGCGCGCCGTGTTACAGGGAGGCATGGCGCCCGCGCGAGGGCCTGGGCCAGCAAATCCCTAATATGTGAATGAAGCGGGGCGGCAGGCGGTCTGCCTCGCGCGCATGGGTGCGGGAGAAACATCAGGGCTTCTGAGCAGGGTGCAGGGGGCAGAGGTTGTGCAGGTGTGAGAGGGCGTTCGCGCCGTGTACATCGTTGCTGCGAGGGAACCATTGCATAGACCGGGAGAACATTGCATAGACCGGGAGATCGTTCCTCGACCTGAGGGGTTTTGGTCCGGTTTTTTCGCGGGCGCCCGCGGCACCGCGGGCGCTCATCGAGCCGGCTCTGTATGACCATTGCTGGCGCCCGTAGGCTGCTCACTGATTCTTTGACTGACCGACGCATGACTGACTTGGTTGTTGACTACCCATCTGACCTGACCGAAGTGATTTCCTGTATATGCTGACCCCGCTGTCCGGCGACCCGCCGGCGGCGCGATTTGATTGACGCCTGACACTGCAGTTTGACATTTGTTTGACGCTGTACTGACCGCTGACGGGGTTGACGGGGTTTTGTCTAGCTGCGGACGCCTGAATGTCTGTGTTATAGCTGGTGGTCGGGGCTGTGCAGCGCAGGATGCCAGCGGGGCCTCTCCTTTCACGTGGCCCCTGCCTGTTAGCGAAGCTGCAGTGTCCTGGAGGCCCAGAGCATTGCCTTGCCGTGTATGTCTTGTTGGGGAAGCGTTCTGCCTGAGTCGCACACGGACGTGCGTCTGCTGTGTGCGCCCCGTTTGGCCGCGCATCGCGTGATGCTCCGGCCACGGGACCTAGAGTGAAGGGATGAAAGCAACAGGAATGCAGGGACCCTTGCGCATGCACTCTCCTCGTGTCGAGCTGGCACGTTGAAACTAAAACACATAAAGTGACAAGGCTGGTGCCCTGCCCACACAGTCCGTTTTCATTCCCTTAATGCTTGCCAGCTGCAGTGTGCTTTCGCTTCGCAGAGGGCTGCCAGCTTTTGCACGTCAACGCACCGCACACCGTACAAGCAATAGAGTTCGAGCGAGCAACACAGTGCGCAGCTCGCTCGAGCGGCGCTCGGGCTACCCGGAAGAGCGCAGGTCAGCCGAGGCGCAGGCCGCGTATGATACAGGTTACAAGGTGTGAGCGTGCACTGGCTCGCTGCAATAGTCCCACATGTGAGTGGGCATGGCGACGACATACTCGCGCGGCGCAGAGGGGCTTTGCTGATGGCGCAACGGTCGAAATCAAGGTCAGCCTGCAGCGGGAGATTGACGCCCCAGCGGTGCTCGGGCCCTCTCGCGCGCTTGCATTGGCACTGGAGTTTTTTCGAGTGTCTTACTTGGCACACAGTCCTGTCAACGTGAGCCGCTTCACACTATGTTTGAGCAGTGCAGCAGTGCTCCTGCTAATGCAGTGCCAAGCTAGCCCATGATATAGGCAGCAAGAGTGCCAACTTTGAGCATACGCCCTGGCGGCAGGACACGCTGGTGCAGAGCGCGGTGAAGGGCATCGTGTGGCGGTTCTTCTCGTCCTGCATCACAGTGGCAGTCGTGCTGGTTGCGTTCGGGGACAGCGTGCGCGTCGAGCAGGCACTTGCCCTGGGCGGCGCTGAGGCAGTGCTGAAGTTCCTGGTGTACTTTGCGTACGAGCGCGTGTGGCTGCTGCTGCGCAAAGTGCAGGTGCCTGCTTGGCCTCCCTGAACGGGCAGTGCAGGGTGTTGTGAAGGGCCTTTCGGAACGAATAGATACGAATAGATACGAATAGCGTACGAACGTCTTTGCTCCTTGAAAGACGTTGTGCATCCAGGCACACCTGCGGCTGCCCCTGCACAGCCGCTTCAGGGTTGACATCAGCCGGTCTCATTCCGACGGTCGCCATGTGCTTGCGTGATCGCCACTGCGCGTTCGAGGACGCGCACGTCGCCATCACTGGGGGCGGCTCCGGCATCGGCCTGGAGCTGGCCCGCCAGTTCCTGCAGCAGGGCGCGGCCGGAGTCTCGCTGCTGGACATTAGTGATTGCGCGGCCGCGCTAGCAGACCTCGGCGCGGAGCGCAGCAGGCATCCCGGCGCCCAGGGCCGGCTGGTCAGCTGCCGTGCAGACGTCACAGACTTCCAGCAGGCATGGCCTTTGCCGGCGTGCAGGGCCACGTTCCTGGATCTGGTGCCCAGCAGCACGCCCACTGGCAGGGCCGCCTCATGGCCGCTGAAGGCTGGCGCCGCAACTTGACGTGAGCTCTGACACAGCGCGCAGGTGAAGCAGGCATTGGAGGATGCGGAGCGCCAGCAGGGCCGCCACGTTGACGTGCTGGTCGCGAACGCGGGCGTGGGGCCCTGCGGTGCGCTCCCTCGTGCAGAGGCAATGCCTGTGGGAATGCTCACTGGTGCTAGCGGGCAGGCGCGCCACACGCTCTGCACAGCACAGCGCCAGAGCGTTGCCTCTCAAACGCCGCGGGCGCCGAGTCTGCTGACACACTTGCTCTCAGACTGCAGCCTAGCATACAGCGGTGCCACCCAGGCAGTCCACAGCTGCGCATTTAAACAGCTACTATTGGGCCTCACCACAGGTTGGCTCTGCATCTGTGGCGCCTGAGGGGCGCGCACATACCTGGCGCTGCTGAGGCGATGCATGTGGCTCGTCCTGCCAGGTCATGCAATGACTTGTCTGTCTTACTCCGGGCCTGCCAGCCTGGTCAGATAGGCTGAGGTCCGTCTGTTGGCAGGCGTGCTTGCCACCTCGTCCAGTCACTCGTCCTAGCGATGTGCATGCCCTCACCGCCCACGCGTCGACGTGCGGTGTCCGCAGGCCTGTTCCTGGAGGCGGACGTGGGGCAGTGGGCGGCCGTGTGCGCCGTCAACTACCTGGGCGTGGTGCACACGCTCAAGGCGGGCGTGCCGGCCATGGCCGCGCGGCGCGCCGGGCGCGTGCTCGTCATCAACTCCACCGGCGGCTTCATGGGCGCGCCCCTGGTCACCAGGGCAGAGCCAGTGCTCTTAGTACAACCAGACACTTCTATCAGCCTTGCATTGAAAGGAGAAGAACCCTTTGCGCCGTTGGCGCTGGCGTCAGCCCTGCAGCTGCAGCTCTGTGCGCTGGAGTCTGTGTTCATGCCCAGGCGTGCGGTAGCCATGGTTGGAGCAAACAAACGGTGCAGTCTGCGCTTAGGCACTGCATCCAGCCAGCCATCCTCCAACACAGTGCCCCCAAAACAGTGACGGCGCCGTGCGGCGGCAGGCGCGGCGGGCATCTCTGCGTACTGCGCATCCAAGTTTGCCGTCCGCGGCTTCATGGACTCGCTGCGGCTCGAGGCGCGCCGTCAGCACGGCCGTGCATACCCCCAGCCCTGCGCACATTGTCCTGTAGTGCCTGGCTCAGGCCGGAGCTTGGTGTCGATGCACATGCCCAGCTAATGTTCACGAACTAGTCTAAGCGCGCGGAGGCCGGCTGCGACAGGAAACAGGCACATATCTTTTTACCTGAGTACACGCCCTTTCCTGCGCCTGCGGCTTGCCCGCGCCCATGCACGTTTCGGCTGTCCTGATGCGCCGCATGCGCGCCGGCAGCTGCTGGGCTCGGGCGTGACCCTGCACATGGCCTGCCCAGGGTTTGTGGACACGCCCATGATCCGCAAGGCGCAGGCGGCCGCGGTGCGGCGCCCCGCCCGCCCGCCGAATATGCCAAGCTGCGGCAGCTGCACAGCCTGCTGCCTTTCGCCTGCCTCGCCCCTGCGGGCTGCCCCTGCTTTATTGCATGCACGGCCTCTATTGTTCTCCTTTATACTACTGAGCCTCCTGCACCGGGGCCAGACCGAGAAGGTCAAGGCGCTTAAAGCCTCCTTCGTGCCGAACATGATGACGGCCGCCCAGGCGCGCCGCGCGTCGGGGCCTTTGCGCTGGCACCACGCAGGGGCGCATACACATGCATGCTTGCAGGGTGCCAGCTTGCGCCAGACGGGCCGCAGAGGTCATCTGCAGCGGCTCCATGACGCCAGTCGCTGCGCAGCCTGGTGCACCAGAAGCTGGCCGGGGTGCGGCGCCCAGGTCGCCGAGTACACCGTGCGCGGGCTCGCGCGCGGCGGCTACCTCATCGGCTCGCCCGATCGGGGCGGCAACCTGATCGTGGGCAGCAGGTCCCTGCCCTGTCCTACCCTACCCTACCCTCATCGGCTCGCCCGAAAGGGGCGCCAAACCTGATCGTGGGCAGCAGGTCCTGCCTCGCAGGCCGCGCGCCCGGCCGGCCCGCTTCTTGCGGCGCCGGCCGCCACGACCACCTGGCGCCGCAGCCCTAGGCCCGAGGGTTGCACCTCAGGCGCCACGCTTCAGCAAGGGCATGGAAAACTCCAGAGCGGACCACCCCTGAGGCTCTCAGGCCTTGCGCTGAAGCACCGGGGCAGAGGTACACGCAAGGCAAGCAGCCGGGCGCCGCGCGCAGCCTGGCAGCCGTGAGCGCGCGCTTCTACCCGCTCTGGCTGGAGCTGCTGGCGGCGCCGGGCTTCGTGCTGGCGCACTGGGCGCTGCGGCGCGCCGTGGAAACGGCCACGCGCCGCGTGCTTGCGCCGCCGCCCGCCGACGTCACCTCTGACCCTGACTCAAACCCCAGCTCCGGATCCTCGTTGGCGCGCGTCTGGCCATCCTGGCTGCCTGCATTCTGCCTGTGGGGAATGGCGGCCGATGAGTGGCCCAGCAGCCACGACCCCCGCAGCACGGCAGCCGAGGGCCCGGGGCCACGGAGCCTGCCGGTCAAGGCCGCGCCTGCAGCAGAGGATCGGCCTCTGCGCGAGGCTGGGGCAGGAAAGCGCGGCGCGGCCGCCCCGCTGCTGATATCGGCGCGCAGCGGCATCAAGCAGGACTGAGGCGCCGGCGGCCAAGGGAGAGGCGAACAAGCGGCCACGCGCGGTGAATGTGCGAGCCCGGGCACAGCAGCTCTGTCGCAGGCATGCGGCAGGCGCAGCAGCGAGGGGCAGCAGGGCCCCGGCAGCGTCGTGCAGGGCGCTGGCTGCAATTGCGAGCCCGTAAGCTTACGCGATGCATCAACATGTGAGGGAGGACGGTCGGGCATGCTGGAGGACGATCGGGCAAAACACACACAGTATTCCCAGGTATTGCAGAAGGTACAACAAGCGCCTGTGAAGGTGCCAAACTAGCTCACACGCACATGCGAGGCGCCAAGGGCTGAGCACCGCTGGCAGCAGCGCACAGCAGGGGTGCAGGGCCAGCAGCGACTTACGCTGCCTCACAGGCAGGGCCATGGCCACCACGGCAGCGCAACAGCACCGGGCCTTCACAGCATGCTGATCCCTGCTAAGTACCCCAGCCAAGCATGCAGACTGTTTGCTGAGCCAGGGTTGGAGCACACCGCACCCACGCCCGCTCGGCCTCAGCCCAGTGACAGGCGCGGCAGCAGCGCGGGCGCCCATGCGGGCAGCTCGGCGGCGCGCCCGGTCACATACGCCCCAATCAGCGCCGCGGTCGCCGGGCCCAGGGTCAGTCCCGATCCCTCGTGCCCTGCCGCGCCGACGCGCCGCGTCAGCGAGGAACAGGGCCGGCCCCGAGGCGTAGGCGAACTGCCCGCCCATGCCTGGCAGCAAGGACAGGGCGCAGCCAAACACAGCATGCCCTGCGGTGTTAAGGAAGGCTGCGACCGTTGTTCCAGTTCGGAGCGCTGAATCTGGCTTGCAGCGCGCCCGGCGCTGCAGAAGCTGCCCGCGAGCAGGTCTGATTCGGCCATGAATATGCAAGCACCGTCTGAAGTCCCCGGAGCCAGAGGCCGGCGCACCCGCGGCAACCAGCAAGCCCGGCGCGCCCGGCACAGGGCCGACCGCGGGCAGGCCCGGGCCGCCGGCCGCGGCGGTGCAGTAGGGCCGCAGGCCCACCCGCACGTTGGTCAGATCGCCCACCGCCACGTCTGCGAGCTGCGCGGCAAAATGCACTGTAAGGAGCCGGGTGCCAAGCAGCGCATGCATCACAGCGAGATTGGGTAGAACTGTCAACTTGCACGTGCGCCCGGGGTGATCGCCCAAGCAGCTGGCACCCGGCCCGCGGGCTAGCAGAGCCCGCTGCGACAGGGCTAGGGCGCGCGCGCCTGCGGCAGAAAGGCCGCGCCGCGCGCCAGGATGGCCGCCGCGACGCGCGCGCAGGGCGCCGCGTCAAAGCCCGCGTCCTCGCGGCTGCTGCCCAGCAGCAGGCCGCCGCCGGCGCCGCGCGTCGCCGTGAAGCTGATGTCCGCGGCGGGGCTGT
>JAABUH010005177.1_pt1 | contig 10333 bp, 13 predicted proteins | sample 5559121 | NCBI WGS metagenome assembly JAABUH01 (sample SAMN10711871, study PRJNA513364) | rock metagenome | isolation source: Antarctica rocks | place: Antarctica: Victoria Land, Battleship Promontory nord | collected 2015-12-28 | reverse complement strand
GTAATGCTTGACCTGGATCGTTTGGCAAGCCAGCTCCGTTGTTGAGAGCTGGTCTGGCAGTGCCTCTGGGAATCTCCAATGGTCCTATGGCTAGACCATTTGCTTCGCTGTGCATCCTGTCAAACTCCTGAAGCTGAGCAAAGCAGAGGTGCGCTGCAAAGCATGAGAAAGTGTGAGGCAGGAGATCGCATGCTCTGCTGCGGTTCTGTTAGATCCATTAGATTGAATGTTGAATTAGCTTAGATTAAAAGGAACTAAAAGATCCTGTCAGAGCAGAGGGCTCCCGGGTTACTAATGAACCCTAGGGCACCCCAGGCCTGCGAGACCAATCAGGCCATGTCAGATTTTAGACAAGCCCGCTTACGCCGCAAGCAAAGCAAGTGAAGCTTTAAGGTAGTGGGCAGCACACCATGCCTGGTGTCAAACATATGTGGTAGAGCTCAGGCGCAATTGCTGCAGCTTGCCAAATTGCTCAAGGTCAGCGCAATGTAAAATGGGTAATAATGCCTGCCCGTATGAAGCAGGTGCGTGGTAACTATACAGCACATAAAATGTAAATGACATGATATAACATATACGCAGGTTTGCAATATAACATGCAGGGTTGCACAAGCAGGCCATTGCATGGACCATCTACACTACAGACATGCGGTGAAGTAGCACACTCACAACCCGGTGGTTGCATACCTGACCGCTTTGGTCTCTGTGTGAGCTCAGCTCCAAAAGCCATGTCATCCTGCCACAGCGGGACAGCATGATCTGCCACATTGCTCAGCAGTTGCTCCTGTGACTGTGAGTGCAAGCCCGTGCACATGCAGTCAAGCTGAGGCCGGGAACTTGATACTTTTCTCTTCTGGCCATGCCTGGGTACTGTCATGTACTCATCTGCGTGTCTGTTCCTTGGAGGCTGACTCTGCCCAGGGGGTCCAGCTGTGAGACAGCTCGAGTGGACTGAGACTGGCACTGACGATGCAGGAAGCCATGAAGCTGATGGTACATGAACTGTCTGACCAGACACACAGTGAAGCCTTGCTGGACTGCTGCTGAGTTGGTTGTCAATGGGAGCCTGCCTGATCCTGCTGAAGAGTTGGCTTGCTGTCGTGATAGGATTGGCATGCTTCATCAGCTTGTGCATTTGCTCCTCTGCGCAGGGGACCTCATTGTCATCAATGTCAGGACGTAGCACCTCTGCAGACCCACCATATATTCTAAGGGGAGGTTGGCGATGGGGAGGAGCAAGGCAAGCGGCTGTCAATGTGGCTGGAGGAGCGCAAGCTGGATTGCCGAACTTGCTGCCTCTATGCATTTCATCTGAGTAGTTTGGGAACATGTTGGTTGGCAAGCAGCCGTTTGTTGGTGTGGCCCAAGCATGAGTGGGCACATTGTGGGTGCTGCGCACTATGCTGGTCATGATGTTGGTGTTGTCAGCTACTTAGCTGTGAGAGCGCTTTGAATCTGAGCTCAAGTTGAAGCAATTGACACGTTTGCCTGAAAGCCTGACCGAACATAGCAGCTGCAGCATGAAACAATACCATTTTCAGCAACGGCAGCCGTGGCAGCAGACAAGCAAAGCGCATAGCAGCATGCAGTACTGCTGTTAGCAAGCTTCGCTTTGGTGATGCCTACCGGCGACTTGTGTTTGTTTTGAATCTTGCCTTGACAAAACAAAATTCTTTTGTCCAAGCTTATCTGACGATTGCGGTGCAGGCAGGCAGCTCACGACTGCAGTTAACGGGCAGATAGGTCGAAGTGGTGTTGACCCGGAGACTGTATGTCATCAGGCACTGAAACAACTGATTCACACATACTGACCTTGCCGACAAACGCAACGCACGACTGCTCCAAGCGGCCAGAAGCTAACATGTATACATCCATGTATTATGTGTCAACAAGCTTTAGGAATGGGCGCTAGGAGCGGTGCACGCGCCTTCGTCTGGCTGCAGACTCTGCATTGCACGAAGATTTTCAATAAGCACCAACGCCGTTGCAGCAGGGCATTGTCACCGCATATTGAAGAACTTGCACTATATAGACATATCAACACGACCACGTACGCGTACGTCCAGCAGACAGCGCAAGCTGCGCCAAAATCGTGATCTGTGCTCGACAATGCGCTCTGTGAAACGCAACGAAAGCTTGCAAATTAGCCATGCGGTTCTGGCATAAGTTATGCTTGCAAGTGTCGAACCTCACATGCAGATCGTGTGACCGGCAGGCTGTAACCTGTTGCCGTCCCGCAATACCCCGCCGCGTGGGCTCTGGTTACGCTTCCAGCCACAAATGCATGCTTACACACTCAAAGGGGCAGACTAAACTGCAGCCGCTCGGAACTCCCCAAGGCAATAAGAACCCAAAATAATTTTCTGAGGGACCGAAGGGTTAACTTGCCGTGCATACACTACAGCATGTAGCGCACGTGCTTGTTGTAATCCTTCAATGACACTATGTGTAGTCTCGCAATGGTTGATGGCTTTGCTTTGGATCAGACAGCAGTCAAAGACAGTTGGCAGCATTATCTAGGTGATTTTCTGCATGGTCATTTAGGACAGCAGCAGCTTTTTCACAATTTTGACATTGCATCTGTCATAGAAAGGGCTAAGCATCAGCATGCATTTGAGTACTTTGCAGATGTTCAGCACAGCAGCTTGATGTTATATAGGACAATGCAGCCTGAGTACAAACCTGCAGAGTATCTGTCTGTTGTCAAGTGTGCGTCAAATAGAAGGCTAATTAGTAGGTATAGGACTGGATGCCATGGTCTGCGGGTAGACACAGGCCGCTGGGCAGACGGTGTTCACCTAGATAGGACAGACAGGCTGTGTCTAATGTCATTGGATTGTGTGGAGGACGAGCAGCACTTTGTTTTTGATTGCCCAGCGTACAGCCATATCAGTTGGACCTCCTGCAGCACTGTTGTACTATTGCAGAGTTTATGACTTTGTGTGAACCAAATGCATGTGGTGGTTTCCTTAGGGAATGCTTTGCATGTAGGAAGCAAATCTTGTCTGTATTAATTCACTGAACTGAACTTCTTGTCTGTTGGGTCCCAACTGGCCAGTTGCCCCCCAGGACATTAACTATATTGATTGATTGATTGATTGATTGACACTATCGATGCGTCATTGCTTGCATCGTTTAGCACGCCCAGCGACCTGCTCAGTGAATGTCGCCATGTCCGGCTCTTCACACACCCACACTTAGGCAGCAGTATGCTCCTGGGTTAAATGTTTCAGGGCCTGTGAGACAGACACGTGCTGACACACATGCAACTATGCTTGGACTAGTGCGGACTAGTGCGTCCGGTCTGTAAGTACTTTCGTTGGCCAGCAAGCCTCTTACCCTCGAGAGAGCCGGCTACGCGGACGACAACAAGATGAGGACGAAGTTGAGGGTCGGGCTACACGACGCCGACGAGGGCAAGTTCAGGACGGGTCACGCCTCAAACGATAAGTATGCGCGATGGGTCTGCGCAGCGCTAGCAGTATCTAGCGACGACCTGTTTCACAGCTTCGTCGACCGAAACGGGCTGCAGCGTATCACTGAGCTGGATCTGGGGCAGAAGGCAGCATCGCTCCCAGACTCAAGGCGGTTGGGAGTTGAGGTTGAGGAGCGCACCTCAAAAACAGTGACATGCTTCTGCCTTCGCATGCTTCTGCTGCTGCATTGGCATGTTGCTACTGCCTTGGCATGCTGCTGCCTTTGCATGTGCTGTGGCCATTGCAAGGGCTGCTGCCTTTGCATGATCTTGATGCCTGCTGCTGCTGCTGCTGCTGCTGCTGCTGCTTTTGCCTTTGCCTTTGCCTTTGCCTTTGCCTTTGCCTTTGCCTTTGCCTTTGCCTTTGCCTTTGCCTTTGCCTTTGCCTTTGCCTTTGCCTTTGCCTTTGCCTTTGCCTTTGCCTTTGTATGATGCCTTCGCATGATGCTGCTACATTTCTGCTGCTTTTGCATGCTGCTGCCTTTGCATGCTGCTGCCTTTGCATGTGCTGTGCCCATTGCATGGGCTGCTGCCTTTGCATGCTGCTGCTGGTGATGCCTTTGCATACTGCTGCTGCAGCCTTTGCATGTAGTGTGGCCACTGCATGGGTGATGCCTTCGCACACTGCTGTTGCTGCTGTCTTTGCATGCTGCTGCATCTGCAGGTGTTTCTGCCACTGCATGTGCTGCTGTTTTTGCATGCTGCTCATGCTGCTGCTGCTGCTGACTTTGTTTGTTGTGGCTGCTGCTGCTGCCGCTTTTGCATGCTGCTGCAAATGATGCCTTGCATGCTGCTGCTACTGCTGCCTTTGCAAGCTGCTACTGCCTTTTGCGTACTGCTCCCTTTGCATGTGCTGCTGCCACTGCATGACAGTGTTACACCACGGGGTTCCGAGCAATGCCAATCCTGGCGTTTGGAACTCAGGAGCAGGGAACAGTCAAGGAGCTTGGATTCAGGGGGCTTGGGGGCAGGGAGCTTGGGATTAGGGGGCTTGGGGCCAGGGAGCTTGGGGGTTCAAGATTAGCTGCTGCTGCTGCCGGCCTGCCTGATGATTGGGACAAGCTTATGCTGGCTGGGACAAGCTTGTGCTGGCTGGGACAAGCTGCTGCCGGCTGGGACAAGCTGCTGCCTGCCTGCCTGCCTGCCTGCCTGCCTGCCTGCCTGCCTGCCTGCCTGCCTAGTCACAGTCATGGCAGCATCCAGAGCCACAGACCCGGCCCAACCTCAGCAAAACCCAAGATAACTGTCAGTGACATGGCTGGGCCAGTGCCTGTGCCTGCCTGCCTGCCTGCTTGCGTATTTCTTGGGGCAAGTTGATGTGTGCTGGGACAAGCTGATATGCATTTGAACAAGCTGATACAAACTGGGACAAGCTGCTGCATGCATCCCTTGGAAACAGCCACAGCCATAGCCATAGCCGGAGCCAGAGCCAGACGAGAAACAGGCACAACATCAGGCACTGCAGCCAGAGCCATAGCCATAGCCAGAGCCAGAGCCAGAGCCAGACAAGAGGACAACGGTGTCATGACTGAAGGGGAGAGAGGGATGCACAAGCAGCAGAGGCATGACCTGGTAAAAGGTAAGATGGAATAAAGTTGTCACCACACAGCTGGACCAGGGACACAGACAGAGCCAAGAAGTAGGACCATGGCTCATTGCATAGCTTCTGTGGTATGTGCTTTGATGTTGCCTTTTTTGTGCTGTCACAACTGTTATTGCCTTTTTTGTGCTGTTATTGCTGCATGTGCTGTTGCCTTGCTGCATGGGTCATTGCTGGTGCTGTGCTGTTGCTTTTGCATATGCTGCTACACTTGTTGATGTTCTTGCTGCATATGCTGTTGCTGTTGCATATGCTGATGCTATTGCTGTTGCAGGTGCTGTCACTATCACGTTTGCAGCTGTCCTTTGCAGCTGCTGCTGCTACTATTGTTGCCTTTGGTGCTGCTGCCATTGCATGTGGTGTTGCCTTTGGGTATACTGCTGCATTGATGAGTACACACGTGTTGGGCATGCTGCTGCAGGTGTTGTTACTGTCATGTGTGCCGCTGCCCAGTGCCGTTGCTGCATGTGCTATTGCCTTTGCATCTGCTGTTGCCACCATGTGTGCAGGTGTCCTTTGCAGGTGCTGCTACTACTTTTGTTGCCTTGGGTGTTATTTCTGTTGCATGTTTCGTTGCTGTTGCATGTGCTGTTGCCTATGCATGTAATGCAGTATTTGGCTGTTGCATATGTCACTGCTGATGCCATGTTGTATATGTTGCTGCATTCTGTCAGTGTGCCTTATGCATGTGCTGCCGCATTTGTTTGTTTGGCGGCTCCATGTGCTGTGCTATCCCCACTGCATATGCTGTTATTCTCACCTGTGCAGTTGCCACTTGCTGTTGATGCATGTGATGTTGCCTTTGTGTATGTTGTTAACATCGTGTGTGCAGCTGTCCTTTGCAGCTGCTGCTAATATTTTTGTTGCCTTTGGTGTTGGTGTTGGTGTTGCAGATGCTATTGAATGTGCTGTTACCATTGCATATATTGCTGCACTTTGTTGGTGTTGCTGCTGCATGAGCTGCTGCAACTGTTATTGTGGTTGTTGCAGGTGCTGTAGCTGTTCATGTTGCATATGCTGTAGCTGTTCACATTGCATATGCTGTTGAAATCAAAAAACTTCACCTAGCCTGCATACAATGCTCGGAATCTGGTAGGCCTATGCACATCAGTGTAATACTTTGCGTTTTTCTCATTGCACATTGCAGCCTCTCCAATTTCTTTGCAGATGCTGCTGCCTGTGAATCATGTTGCCTCTCCTAGTGCTGTGGACACTCTGCCCTGTGTACATGTCCAGTGCCTTCAAGCATTTGGTTAAGCGTGCCCAAGCATTGCTGCAGGTCATTGGCTTCTCAGCAAACTGCTTGGTTCCCACTCCCAATGGCCTGGTGATGGGCTGGCCTGCAGCTGCATGGTGATGTACAGCCATCTGGAACCACGTGGAGAAGCGCATCACATCTCTGGTCAGGGTGATCTTGCAGTGCCCTCCTTTCTTGTTCTTGGTGGTATCTGGCAGCAAGTGCGGCACTGCCCCAGCCTGCAGCCTTAATTCTGGCACCAGATATGGCACTGCATTCTCACCAGTTGGTAGCACAATGTTGTCCAATCTCAGTGCACCTGCATTGAAGCCCCTGAGGCATGACTGCCACAGCAGGCTGAATAGCATGCCATCTCGCAGCAAGATCATCTGTTGGTGTGGGTCTGTGCGACTGCTGTTGCAGGTCTGAAGCATGCTTTGGAGTAGCAGCTGCATCTCAGCCTCTGTCAATGGCACTGCTCCTTTCTTTTGGTAGCCCAGCTGGGTGGCATGGTTGCCATAGCCTTTCAGCATAGTTCTGACCTGGGCACTGAGCATGGGGTTGCCTGTCTGATTGGCTGAGTCCCAGTCACCAGTGCGGCCTAGCTGTTCAAATGTGCTGGAAAGGTGGGATTTGGTGCTTGACAAGCTGCCTGGTGCTGCTATAAGCTCTCCATCTGCTGTCATGGATCCTGCATGATTGGGGAGCCAGTGCTGTGTGAAGTACACCAGTATGTCTTCAGGAATGATTGTCAATACAGTCCTGTTGCATGCAGTCTGCTTGCTTTGCAGCCAGTCTGCCAGCTCTCTGATTGCTACTTGTCTTGTCTTTTGTGTGTCTGGCTTTACGGCTTTTCTCTGAAGGTCAGCTGCTGCTGCCAAGCCTTTGCCATACAGGTCTGCTACTGCCTGCCGGCTCAGCTGAGGGGCATTGGAGCTGTTTATGGGAGTTGCACACAGGTTGGAGTACAGCTGGGTGAGGCTGCTTGCATCCAGGCTTGGAGGTGCCTGCAGGGTACATGTAGAGGAATGGCATGACGCTGTCACGTTGCACATGCAAGAAGCCTGTCTTTTGTGTGTTGTCTCCCCGTTCCTGCAGGTGCTTCCTGTCAGTCATGGGTCACAGCTATTACTGCTGGTAGCTGTAGTTGTACTTGCTGGTTTGGATGAGATCTGTTAGGGCTAAATGCTGGTGTGTTTACATCAGATTTGGTAACCCACCATTATTCATGGCCAGGTATGCTTAGCTGATTGTGTGATGTAAACATTACATGCAGCGATTTAAGAAAGTGTCATTGTTTAAATGTTTTAGGACCTGTGAGACAGACACTTGCTGACACACATGCAACTATGCTTGGACTGATACTAACATGCCGTCAGAATAGCAGCAAGACGTTGTGTTGCAGCGTTAGCATCGATCAAGTTGAGCTTACCTGGTAGCAGGGTTGGGCTTGAAAGAATTGTCCCACCCTCCCTCTCCTGTTTGCTTCCAGTGGCCCTGGGGCGGGATGAGATTTGTTAGGGCCAAATGCTGGTGTGTTTACATCAGATTTGGCAACCCACCATTTTTCATGGCCAGGTCGGCTCAACTGATTGTGTGATGTAAACATTACATGCAGTGATTGAAGAAAGTGTCATTTGTTTGCCACGACCATGAGGTCCTTTTTTGCACAACAAGATCACATGCAAGTTTTCAAGTTTGTGCTAAGCTGTCTTGATGTCTACCAAACTTGACCTTTGTCTTCTTTTATATTTGATCAGGCTTGTTGGCTGGCTAAAACATTGAAAACTCTCTCTCTCAGCGCTGCTAGCAACTCTTCGGCATGTGTGTGTGGGCTCTGCAGACTTGTTGCGACTCTTGCATTTCTTACGTTGTGTTGCCTTTTTTACGTTGTTGTCTTTTAGCACCCTCCTTCATTACATCCTAATATAAAGTGAGTATATGAAGTGAATATAAAGCCACATCCGGACCCCGGAGAGGTCAAATACAAGGTGCTGTCAAACATGTTCTCGTCCATCAGAATCATTGACCCTCGTCCTGAGGTGCAGCTGCACAGCAGATCTGCAGCTGCACAACAGCGCTAAGAGCCGCTTACCGTGCTGCCATGGCCTTGCCTGACGGGCACAGGGGTCAGCTGTTGGATGTGCTCTTTGAAATCTTGCGGCAGCCGTCGTCTGTCGGATAGTAGCATCTGAGCAAGCCTTGCGCAAGTGCAGATTGTCGGCGCGGGATGCCATCTCCAACGCCACTGCATTGCGCACATACTTTATCACATACAACACCGTTCTGTGCGCATTCTGCCGACCCAGCCGTTTGCGATATGGCCGCCACGCTTTTCGATAGTCAAAGGCCAGTCACGGAGGGGCCAGTCAGGATCGCCGCGGCCGAGAGCACAGCGGGATGTTTTCAGCCTACTGCCATGAGCTCGGGAGGCATGACTGCGGTGACACAGCCGCTGTGCACAACAAAGCGGACGCAAATTAGTTTGTCCTTGGGAAAGTCTATCTGAGATCCAATCCATCAAGGAAAGCGGACGCAAACCGGTGAATACCTAAGCAATAACTGCTCAAAGCGTCGCTCAAAAAACGTATTGCCTCACGGTTGACTGGACACTGGAGCACTTGGCGGAGAGGGTGGAGAGCTAGAAGTACCTTGGCTTCACCTTTCATGCTACCAGAGACATGTCTTTTGGGACAGGGATGTTGGTGGCAGCGGCTAGGAAGGCAATGCTTGCTATGCGCCGGTGGTGTGGTGTGCACTCCTATGGGCATCAGGGACCCTGCTCTGCAATGCAAGCTATTTGACACTCTTGTGCTACCCATTGTGAGCTATGCTGTTGAGGTCTGGGGCGTGAAACGCAGCTATGGTGAAGCTGCAGAAGTCCTGCACAAGAGCTTTCTGAAACATTTGTTAGGAATTTGGAAGTCCACAGCAAATGAGATTGTACTAGCAGAGTTCGGCCATTTTCTGCTGCAAATGCACTTCTTGCAGCAGATTTTGCGCTATCACCACAGGACCGTGGGATTGGACAGCACGCGCCTTGTCACGTTTGCAATGATGGAGGGGTTTAATTTTCAAACTGATGGGACTGTTTGGGTAAATGATGCTTTACGGTGGCCAAGTTGGCATAAGGAGCTGATTACTTTAATTCCATCACAGCAAAACCTTTTTCACAAATTTGACGTTGCAACAGCCATTGAGCAAGCAAAAACATGTACATGTTGACCATTTCTGCACATACAATGAGCTTGGCAGTCTTGTGTTGCACCAAAGCTTTCAGCCTGAATACCAGTATGCTGAGTATCTGTCTAGTGTCAAGTGTTTTTCCAATAGGAGGTTGGTTAGTAGATTCAGATGTGGCTGTCGTGGTTTACATGTTGACACAGAAAGGGCACTAAAAGGAAGGGCAGGCTGTGTCAGGTGTGTCATTCTTTACAGGATGTAGAGGATGAACAACATCTCATCTTTGATTGTCCAGCTTCCACTTACATTAGGAACAAGCATGCAAATCTTTTTCAGCAAACTTGTACAGTACCAGACTTCATAGATAAGTGTGAGCCAAATGCATGTGATGGTTTCCTTAGGGAATGCTTATCTTGTAGGAAGTGAATTTTGTCTGACTGAATTCACAAGAACAGAAGTCTGTCTGTTGGCCCCCAGTTGAGATCTAGCTCTGTGATCCAATTGCCATGCTTAAACTTGGCCAATGTATGGATATTCTGCCTGGTTCCTTCAAGGTCAGAACCCTGTCTGTTAATCAACCTGGCATCATGGCTGTGAGCAGAGAACATCCGTTCCACAAGATCAGCCTGACTAGGTGGGTCCACTTCCCGCTGGGACTGACCGCAAATGAGAGCTGCCATTTCTGCTCCTCTTGGCTATGTGTGTACAGCGCTGTGCAGAGGGCTCTCAGGAGAGCTACTGATTTCATTCAAAACAGACGTCATTGGTGCCAGCAGACTGTTGCCGAAGCGAAGCAAACAAACATATGTAGATGCATTCATATGGCGCACAATGTGCA